>Ga0118677_10000531_pt1 | contig 27619 bp, 31 predicted proteins | sample AliMusrvi5mmetaG_FD_86154 | JGI IMG/M metagenome (GOLD analysis project Ga0118677, IMG submission 86154) | reverse complement strand
TCGGGAACTTCCGTCTCGGTGACCCCTGCCACCATCCCTGATGCTCCGACCGTAACCGGGGTCTCTGGAAGCAGCCATCAAGCCACCATCACTTTCTCTGCTCCAGCAAACAACGGCGGATCGACCATCACTTCATACACTGTGACCTCAAGCGACGGTCTGCACGTGGTCTCCGGCGCCTCATCACCGATCACTCTCACTGGTCTCACCAACGGCACCACATATACCTTCACGGTGACCGCCACCAATGCGATCGGCACCAGCACCTCATCGGGAACGAGCAATTCCATCGTCCCGGCCACCGCTCCGGATGCTCCGACCATCACCTCCGTCATCGCTTCTAACGGCCAAGCCACCGTCACCTTCTCCGAGCTCGGCAGCAACGGGGGATCGGCCATCACTTCATATACCGTGACATCGAATGACGGCCTGCATGTGGTCTCTGGCGGTTCCTCACCGATCACCCTCACGGGTCTCACCAACGGCACACCATATACCTTCACGGTCACCGCCACCAATGCCATGGGGACGAGCACCTCCTCAGGGACGAGCGGTTCAGTTGTGCCTGCAGGAGTGCCGGGGGTGCCAACTAGTATCTCTGCAACTGGAGGTAATGGTGATGCGACTATTACTTTCATAGCACCTTCGAACAACGGTGGCGCCGCTATCATCCGCTACACCGTCACTTCCAATGATGGACATACGGCAACCGGCGGTTCTTCACCCATCACCCTGACTGGTCTTACAAACGGCACGACATATACCTTCACGGTGACTGCGACAAACTCATATGGAACAAGTACGGCATCTGCCGTTTCGAATTCAGTGACGCCTGCGACCGTGCCAGATGCTCCAACGAATGTGGCGGCAACTATCGGAGATAGCAGCGCGATCGTATATTGGTCGGCGCCGGCCTTTAATGGAGGATCTACTATTACCTACTACACTGTTACTTCAAATGACGGTCTTCATAATGCGAGGAGCGGCTCATCTCCAGTCACTATCACTGGCCTTACAAATGGAAACACATATACCTTCACAGTGACCGCCACTAATGCTATCGGTACCAGTACTCCATCAGGAACAAGTAATTCAGTGAGCCCATCCAGTGTTCCGAGTGTTCCTTTGAACCTAACGACTACCGTGCAAGATAGCAGCATCGGCCTTTCATGGTCGCCTCCAACATTCAGTGGCGGTTCGGCTATAACTGACTACCTGATCGAGTATCAGCTGACTAGCGGAGGAACTTGGTCAACCTTCGCAGATATCGCGGCCAGCACTCCGGCGATCACTGTGACACCGTTATCCAATAACAGCTCTTATGATTTCCGTGTCTCTGCCAAGAATCTCACGGGCTGGGGACCAGATTCTTCCGTTGTCAGTGCCACACCTGGACCGCGCGCTCAAGTTGCGATCGTGGATTTTAGCAACCTTCTAGCGCCGACGATCGTGACGGATGTTCGGATCACCAACGATGAAGACACAGCCTATGAATATCACTATACGTGGTGTGTGACAGATTCGGAGGCCAACAAGTGCGGTGGCGGAGATGATCTTTTTGATGGCACCAACTTCAAGCTCATACAGCCTCATGAAAATTTCGATACAGCACTTAATTCGACGGTATCAGCCGCCGGTAATTACTGGTTCCACTTGAAGGTACAATTCGGATCAGATTCTTCTCAGTCAGACCAGTCCTTCACAGTAGTTTCGAATACGCCGGTAACTCCGCCAGTGATTCCACATACTGGCGGCGGAGGCGGAGGTGGTGGGGGCGGATCAAGCTACAGCGCTCCTTCGAATGTAAATACGGCTGCTGTCGTGAATACGGCCCCAATCATTACTCCAAAGAAGTGCTTATTGACCAACCGAAAGTTGGCCGACCTCAACTGCGACGGTAAAATAAATATGATCGACTTCTCGATAATGCTCTCATTCTGGGGAACAAAAGGCCCATTCAACAATCCATATGTGGATATCAAAAAAGATGGTAAGATTAGCATGACGGATTTCTCGATCATGATGTATGAATGGGATAAAAAATAATTAGAACTTTAGAACTATTTTATGAATATCATATTATATAGAACGGCTCGTTCGATCGGTGCGATCGCTATATTCTTTGTGTCATTGTCATTCTTCGTTCCGCAAAGCTGGGCGGCGGGTTTGTCGATCAGTCCGACCCAAGCCAATGTCTCTGCTGGAAATATCATTTCTGAAAATATCATCGTAAATGCTGGCGGAACGGCTGTGAATACTGCTGGGGCAACCATTCATTTTCCAACGGACCTATTGCAAGTCATGTCAGTGAGCAAAAGTTCGTCGATATTCACTCTTTGGGGACAGGATCCAATCTTTTCTAATGTAGATGGAACGATCTCTTTTATGGGCGGCCTACCAAATCCTGGTTTTAGCGGGTCAAATGGTCAGATCATCTCAATTGTCTTTGTGGCCAAGAAGGCTGGGACGGCCTCTGTAGTCATGTCTGACGCCTCGGTTTTGGCCAACGATGGTCTAGGTACAGACGTGCTCACAGTGCAGGGATCGGCCGCAATAAAAATAAGCGCGGCAGTCAAGTCTCCAATTGTACCAGCCGCTTCTCCCTCAAACGTTCCTTCGGCCTCCGAAATCGCCTCAACCACTATTACCGCTACTACGACTGTTATAGTTGTTCCAGAAGAGACAAAGAAGCCGGAAACTACGGTCGCGCCAGTTCCATCTCCGGAAGCTAGCGACAAGATAGTCGTTGAAACGAGCAAGTCTGTTATCTACGATCTCTCATTCATCCTGACAGCGATTCTTCTTGCCTTAGGTCTTATTTTCGCTGTGTACACCGGTTGGCATAGATTCTTTGGACTGAAGAGGAGGTTGGATGGGGAGGCTGAAGATGCTGTAAGCGATATCCACAAGGCCATCAGCTCATTCAAAGACGAATTGGAAAAACAGCTCAAGGATCTTGAGAAGATCAAAGAAAATCGTGAATTTACCAAGAAGGAAGAGAAGATATTCAAGGATCTGCGTGCGAACATGGATGGCATCGACGACTTCATTGAAAAGAAGATCAAGAAGATCAGAAATCGCAAATAGCAAAGGTTGGGGAGGTGAAAATATGATTCAAAAAATGCCAAGCATATTGAAATGCTTGGCAGATTGGGAGTTGATTACCCGGTTTATTAGCAGGGACTTATCGCTCCAAGAGCTGATCTTAGAGGAGCGAGCACTTGGTTGTCGAGGACGCCGAGCTCTGCATTCAATAGTTTGACCTCCTCAGGGGCAAGAGTCTTTGCTAACTTGGGAAAATCGAGCGAGATCAGAGACTTTGCCATTCCAAGCCAGTCGAGAATGGTCGGTAGTATGGTGCCCACTCCGTTGCCTAACTCGATAGTGGGCAGGATCATTCCAAGGGACTGGTTGATGCTCGACCGACAATGAAGGTATCGTTTTATCTGTTGAAGCTCGCCTTTAACCCGATCGGGGACATGTCGGTAAGCGTGCATGACGGTGCCGTGATCGCGTCCCCCAAAGTGTTTCCCGATCTCCTCGTAGGAACCGAGACCAGCTAGGTAGCAGAAGTGCATGGCTACTTGCCGTGGCCACGCGATCCGTTCGGGACGCCGGCGGCTTTTCATGTCGTCAACACTAGTGTTGTACACTTCGGCGACAATGATTTGAATCGCTAAGATACGTTCAGCAGACTGAACGGTGCTGATTCCATGTGACATATTTACCTTTCGATGTGCGCGCAAATGCCATATATGCGTTTGATTTATGCTATTTGAGTTGAGCTTAGATCACCAAGAGTGAAATGTCTATACTTGTTGCGGGGGCCGGAATCGAACCGGCAATTTTCAGGTTATGAGCCTGACGGGTTACCGTTACCCTACCCCGCGGTGTGGTGACGATCTCTTATTACGATACGTCTAATCTACAACAAAAACATGCATATTGCAATCATTCTCGATTTCCATTATTGTAGTAGGGCATTGGCGCAGCTGCTGCATTCAGGGAAGGACCAGATATGTGCTGTTATATTATGTCGGCGTAGCTCAGGTAGTTAGAGCGAGGGACTCATAAGCCCTAGGTCGCAGGTGCAAGTCCTGCCGCCGACACCCCTTTGTTTTTAGTCGTATTTCTGCTACATTAATGCCCATGCGGTCGTAGCTCAATTGGTTAGAGCACTCGCCTGTCACGCGAGAGGTTGCGGGTTCGAGTCCCGTCGGCCGCGCAGAGATCTTTTGAAAATGAGAATTGTGCCGATGTAGCTCAGTTGGTAGAGCACGCCATTGGTAATGGCGAGGTCTCCGGTTCAATCCCGGACGTCGGCTCCAAAATGAAATATTTATTTTGAGTTCGCCACCTTAGCTCAGCTGGTAGAGCGCCGCTTTCGTAAAGCGGAGGTACCCGGTTCAAGCCCGGGAGGTGGCTCCAAATGAAAAGCAAGGAAGAGATAGAAAAGAAAATAAGCGAATTGGAAAGCGCTATGAATGCGCCGGATTTTTGGACGGACAAAGCCAAAGCGCAAACCGCGGTAAAAGAGCTACAGAAGCTGAAAGACAGCCTGACTGGAATAGGGAAATACGATAAAGGTGATGCGATAATGACCATACTTTCCGGAGCTGGCGGTGATGATGCGGAAGATTTTTCGGCGATGCTGCTTCGCATGTTCAGGAAGTATTGTGACAGCAAGGGTTGGGGCTGGCAGGTCATTCATGCCAATGAAAATGATCATGGCGGATACCGCAACGTGACAGTTGAGATCATCGGCAAATCAGGAGGTGCGTCGATGGCTAGGCACGATGATTCGAAAGGAGACCTTTCAAATGATCTTGAAGCTTCTAGAGCCGGAACTCTCGGCGCTTATGGAACGCTCAAGAATGAATCTGGTGTGCACCGCTTGGTGCGCCTTTCGCCTTTTGATTCCAATCAGAAACGGCATACATCATTCTCCTTGGTTGAAGTGGTTCCAAAGATGGAAAAGGCTACGGCCAATGACATCGTCGTTGCTGATAGCGATCTAGAGATCAGCATAGCCAAATCGGGCGGACCTGGAGGGCAGAACGTCAACAAGAGAGAAACTGCGGTAAGGTTGGTTCACAAGCCTACAGGCATCTCGATCCATGTGACTTCGGAACGATCGCAAGCGCAAAACCGTGAGAAGGCCCTTGAGATCTTGCGTGGAAAGCTTTGGAAGAGATCGGAGGACGAAAGGATAGCCAAAGAGCGCGGCATGCAGATATCCTCGACGACTTCTATAGAATGGGGGAATCAGATCCGTTCGTACGTGTTACATCCTTACAAGATGGTCAAAGATCATCGCACAGATATCGAGACTTCACAGGTGGACAAAGTCCTGGAAGGCGAGTTAGATGAATTCATAGAAGCAGAGAAGGATCTGTAAATCTGCTATACTAAATCAATGATCTACTACGATAAAGTCAGCAAAGTCTATCCAGACAAGACCATAGCCATAGATAACGTCAGTTTTGGCATCGAACCAAAGGAATTTGTGACCATTGTTGGGCAATCTGGTGCCGGAAAGACCACGCTCATGAAGATGCTCATAGCTGAGGAGTGGCCTAGTGATGGGGCGGTCTTTTTCGAGTCAGCCAATATCCATCGTTTGAATCGCAGGCAGATGAACAAGTTGCGTCGTCGCATCGGTATGGTTTTCCAGGATTACCGTCTCATTCCCAACAAGACAGTGTATGAGAACATCGCCTTTGCTATGGAAGCTACAGGCAAAAGCAGCCGTGAGGTTTCTGCGGACGTTCCCCATGTATTGGAGCTCGTCGATCTTGGACACAAGATCTGGAATTTCCCCAAGGAGCTCTCTGGTGGCGAGAAACAGCGCGTAGCGATTGCGCGAGCTATCGTCACGCAACCGGATATCATCATCGCCGACGAACCAACAGGCAACCTCGATCCGACCAATACCTACGAGATCATCCGGATCCTTCAGAAGATAAATGAATTGGGCACTACCATTATGCTGGCTACACACAATAAAGGAGTAGTCGATACGGTTGGTGGACGCATCATTACTATGGATAAGGGGAAGGTGGTCAAGGATAGCAGGGAAGGAAAGTACATTCTATAGATTACAGATTTCAAATAACAGATTCCAAAGAATCTCCAGATTACAGACTGCAGGCACCAATTTGAGATATGAAATTTATTTGGAATCTGAGATTTGGATTCTGGAATCTTTCATCTATAAATCATAAATCTGCTATAATAGACAAATGGTATTTACCACTCTAAAACGTATAACAAGGACCGGTTTCGTCAACTTCTGGAGAAATGGTTTTTTGTCATTCGCGGCTATCGTCATCATCACCCTGTCTCTATGCGCATTCGGTGCCATGATTTTTACCGGTGCTTTCGGACGGGCGCTTCTGGCTGATGTCAAAGACAAAGTCGACATCAATGTATATTTCGCATTGACGGCACAGGAGGCAGATATGCTTTCTTTGCAGAAGGAAATCAACAACTTGCCACAAGTGGCCAGCACTACTTATGTCTCACGTGATCAGACCCTGGCTGCATTTAAAGATAAGTGGCAAGACAATGCTCTCATCATGCAAGGCCTCACCGAAGTCGGAGACAATCCGTTCCCGGCCTCATTGAATATCAAAGCCAAGGATCCTGGACAATATGGCGCCATCGCCAGTTATCTGACTGGTAAAAACCCTGAAGATGTAAATGGCACGCCGATCATAGAGAAAGTCAATTACCAAGAGAATAAATTGATCATCGACCGTTTGAGCCGGATCATTCCCATCGCTGAACAGACAGGTTTGGCTGTTGCCATTATCCTAGTTCTTGTCTCGGTCATCGTCATTTGGAATACGATCCGTCTCATCATATACACCGCCAAGGATGAGATCTCTGTGATGAAACTGGTCGGTGCAAGCAATATATATGTTCGTGGCCCTTTGGTCGTCTCTGGGATCATGTACGGCATCATTTCAGCTTTGATCACTTTGGGGATCATGGCAGCCGTGGCTTATTGGAGCGATACTGTCATCCTCCGTTTGGCTGGAGTCCAGATCGCAGCTGACTTCGATCTTATCGTCAACGTCCTTTCCAATTATTTCCGCGACAATTTTGCCCAGATATTCCTTATCATCATGGGTGCTGGCATCATTCTCGGTGGAGTCTCTAGTTATATTGCCGCTAGAAGGTATTTGAGGGTCTAAAACGGCCTGTTGATAACTCAGTTGACAGGGTATTTTATGGCGCTACTATTATTCTAGTAGTCGCACATTGCACAATACATTGATAGTACGCATCAACGTGCGTACAAGTGGTTGCTGGGTGTGTGACGAAAAGAAGACAAAACCAGAGAAAGTTAAGCATATGAAAAAACGACTGACGGACATTAACATGAGTTCAGTGGCGTTCAACCTGGCCATCGACGACAATGAGGGCGCGCAGATCGGCATACACGGTGGAGGTCGTGCCAACACTCCGACCGGTTTCGCTTTCAACAACACTTGTGCGCGCCAGAACAAGACCACCGGCTAGATCCTCGAGCTTACGGATCAAAGCTGATGTTTCCAAATTTCAGGCGGGGGCCTCTTAGTCCCCGTTCATAACATGTCCCGGCAGGAGGCTTAGACCTTCTGCCGGTGATTTTTTTGTACAAAAAAAGCCGACCGGAAGGGGTCGGCATCGGCAAGGATCAAAAGCCAATCAGGGTCGCCTCCTAAACCTACCGAAGGCTCTTTGCAAAGCAGCCGGTACGTGAGGAAAAACCACGGGATGTTGTTCGTCATATGGGACATGCTTGCGTTGCTTTTCGGCCCTAATGACTTGAGCAAGGCCTTCGAGGGTCACTTGGGTGAATTGGTCGCCCTCACATGTTGGATTCAACATGTTGAAGACCTCAGCATCGACAGGGAGGCCGTAGACATTGACGCGTCCTTTGGACAAGAGGTATCTCTTTGGAGCATCTTTTACTCCAGAGAGCAATGCGAGGAGTCGAAACAATCCTCCAGTTCCCCGTATCCTCGTGCTAATCAGGCGAGTTAAGGCGGTAAAATCATCTTCAGATGGCTCCAGCTTGCCACCGATCGGGGCGGTGGACAGTCCAGCCCATGTTTTGTGCTCGGTTGAGCACCGTTTTTCCAGAAGTGCTATGGGAGTTTCCCCATCTGCTCCAGGGGCCACGAAGAAAAGCTGCACTCTTCTTGGTCTATTTGAGTTATTTGAATGTTCCATAATGTTTCATTGTTCCAAATCTCATCTTACACACATTTCTCTAAATGTCAAGTGTTTGAGCCGTTTATTGACGTTTAGGACACATATGTTGACATGGTGAAAAGAGTGGACAAACTGCCACCGACTTTACTAGAATGGACCTCATGAAGAAGAAGGTTGCTGTCCGTCATCCAGTAAAGACGATCCGAAAGAGTCAGCCTTCGCGACCTCTCCGCCGCGCGGCTCCGGAACGAGAGCAACCGTCGGCGAAATCTCATCACAAGTATATCTTCGTCATCGGCGGGGTCATGTCTGGTGTCGGCAAGGGCATAGCTTCCTCTTCGATCGGCACTTTGCTTTCGGCCAAAGGATTTAAAGTCAATCTAGTCAAGGTTGATCCTTATTTGAATGTGGACGCCGGCACTATGAATCCCACCGAGCACGGTGAAGTTTTCGTTTTGAATTCGGGTTTGGAAACAGATCAAGATATGGGCAATTATGAACGATTCTTGGGACGCGATCTCTATCCGGATGATTATGTAACTAGTGGAATGGTTTATAAAACAGTCATCGAAAGAGAAAGAGCTTTGGAATATGGCGGAAAATGCGTAGAAGCTGTTCCACACATTCGGGACGAGATAGTCAGCCGATTTGAGCACTCGGCCAAAGTCCACAAGTCGGATATTTCCATTATAGAAATCGGCGGGACGGTTGGTGATTATCAAAACATCATGTTCATCGAAGCGGCTAGGGTTCTGAAGATCCATCATCCACATGACGTGGCTTTCATCATGGTCTCGTATCTTCCTATTCCAGGGACTTTGGGAGAAATGAAGACTCGTCCAACACAGCACGCTGTCTACAACTTGGCTTCATATGGTGTTACAACAGATATCATCATCGCGCGTGCGTCCATTCCTTTGGATAATCGCCGCAAAGAGAAGATCGCCACGGCCTGTAATATTCCAGCCAATAGAGTTATTTCTGCGCCGGATATCAAGAGCATTTATGATGTGCCAATCAATTTCAAGCACGACCACCTCGGTGAGATAATTTTGGAGACTTTGAATTTGCCGGCCAGGAAAACTGGGGAAGCTTTCGTCGAGTGGATGAAGATGGCTAATGGGATCAAGAATCATGATAAGCATACAGTCAATATCGCCATCGTCGGCAAGTATTTCAATACGGGGGATTTCATCCTCTCTGATTCATACATCTCGGTCTTGGAAGCGATCAAATTCTCTGCTTACGCCAATGGGGTCAAGCCGATAATTCATACGGTGAATGCTAGGGACTTTGAGGGCAAGGAGCTAGGAGGAAGTAGGAAGGAGCAAGGAGGTAGTAAGGTCAGAGGCGGTTCTCCTTCCTCCTTGCTTCATGCTCCTTACTCCTCACTTGATGCCATGGACGGCATCATCGTTCCTGGTGGATTTGGAGAATCAGGAATAGAAGGGAAGCTGAACGTCATCAGATATGCGCGCGAAAATAATATTCCATATTTCGGCCTCTGCTACGGCATGCAACTCATGACCATAGAATATGCCCGCAATGTTCTCGGGCTAAAGGGTGCGCATACGGCGGAAATTGATCCGAAATCGCCCCATCTGGTCATAGACATAATGCCTGATCAAAAGAAGAAGATAGCTGAAGGCAATTATGGTGGATCGATGAGATTGGGCAGGTACCCGGCGAAGCTCTCTAAGGGGACGATCGCTAATGAAGCATACTGTAGCGCAAGATCTCAAATCGCAGGTTCCAGATTACAAAAAGATTCCAAATTCCAAGCTCCAAATACCAAACAAGCGCCGGCGCAGACCATCTTCGAAAGGCATCGACATCGATACGAGGTGAATCCAAAATATATTCAGCAGTTGGAAGATGGGGGATTGATATTCTCCGGAAAATCTCCCGACGGTACGCTCATGGAAATAGCGGAATTGCCGCGTACTGGTGGAAAAAACAATCACCCGTTCTTCTTGGGGACTCAATTTCATCCGGAATTTTTGGCTAGACCGCTTTCGCCTCATCCGTTGTTTACGGAGTTTATGAAATCAGCCAAAGAGAGGAATAAAGAGCTGGGAGATAGAAGCCAGGAGCTTGAAGGACGAAGTTCAGAGAAGCTGATACAAACTGAGGCATTGTCCGTCATAGACAGCGATCATGGAGATCTGGAAGATATCCCCGAATTGAAGATCCAATAAACTACTCGCCAGGTGGACAGGTAGCAAGAAATGTGTTAATCTAGTAGATAGACCGGCAGCATGATGCGCCGGACTAGAAGGGAAATATCAATAGAATTCGCTCGTATCTGTTCGACCTCGTCGAAGGCTTGGGAGTGGTGCTGGTGGATAAGATCCTCTGGTTACCATTCTACTACTTCGTCTGTCCTATGGCGGTTTGGAAGTTGAGTGTGAACATGGCGTTCTGGTCGCTCTTGCTTTTGCAGATCGTCCTTGGCACCATCCTGTTCTACGCCCTTTACTCCAAATTACCTAAGGCTGCTGACAAAATATCCAAGTTGGCGGAGGCGCTCATCAATAGTTGGCATTGGTTGCAAGGTGTCATGCCGATACTTCGGGACCATGACCTCGTTCCGCACAGAGCCAAGAGATGGGCTCTCGTCTGCTTCAAGGCTTGGCAGTTCTCCCCGCCAATGTACCTGCTTTACAAGGAAAGATGGGGTAAGAGCAGACTGACTGAACGATTGGCTGACATCTTGTTGGCCTCGGTCATCTCGACGGTCATCTGGTTCCTTTTGTCAGCCGGATTGCTCAAAGCTCTGTACCACATGTTCCGTTGAGTCCGCATCGCCTGCCAGTTGGGGGCGATTTTTTGTTCATGCTACAATATATCGCGAAATGATCACTACCGTTGGTGTTGGGATAGGACTAGGCTTCATCGCCATGCTCTCCTGGGGCTTCGGCGATTTTCTCATCCAGAAATCAACGCGCAAAGTGGGGGATTGGGAAACGTTATTTATCATGTCGCTAGTCGGAGCGGCTCTGTTATTGCCGTTCGTTTGGAACAAATTGCCGTCTTTATTGAGCCTGGGAAATTTTGATCTGAGCATCTTACTAGGGACTGGACTTATCCTCTTTGTGGCGGCACTTCTCGACTTTGAAGCATTGCGCCGTGGTAAGCTCGCTGTAGTCGAACCGATCTGGTCATTGGAAATACCTGTTGCAGCTTTCCTGGCATTCTTTTTGCTCTCTGAACGCATTACTATCTTACAGATAGTTCTCATAGTCAGTCTCATAGTTTGTCTCATTCTGGTGGGCATCCGGCAGAAAAATATACGCCTGGTAATGTTTTTGGAAAAGGGAGTCCTTGTGGCTTTTCTTGGGGCAATATTCATGGGTGCAGCTAATTTCTTCATGGGGTGGGGTGGGAGGATAACTGACGCCTTGATGATCAATTTTCTCACGGACAGCTTCATGGTCATCACGACCGGTATATATCTATTGGGTCATGGAAGATTGAAGCGGACTTTTCGGGATTTCAAGAATAATTACGGAGTGCTATTGCCGATGTCTATAGCTGATAAGATCGCTTGGATAGCATTTGTCTTTGCCATGATCTTAGCCCCGATAGCCGTGGCTACAGCATTGTCGGAGAGCTATATCATCATCGCGGTGCTACTGGGGCTCCTTATCAATCGTGAAAAATTGCATTATCACCAAAAGGTTGGTCTCATTGGAGCGATCGTCACGGCCGTCATCTTGGCGGTCATAACGTCGGGGTAGAATCGTATTACCTTGAATAATATCGTTATTTAGCGTATTTTATATGGACTGTCCGAATGTTTGAAATATTGCGGGATCGTCTAATGGTAGGACACATCCCTCTGGAGGATGTTATCTTGGTTCGAGTCCAAGTCCCGCAGCAATTTCGCAGAAAGCACAGAATCGCCCGAAATCGCATCGGCGCAAACCACATGTGGAGGGCGGGGCGGCATTCCTCCCCAGACCCCTCCTGCCGCGCCGTCCGAACCCAGCGCCGAGCGCAGCGACGGCGCAATGAGCGCATCACCCTTCCGGATTCGCGGCGAAAAAAGTTCGAACATTGATCGAAAACGTCAGCATTTGAGAAATAGTAGGGTTTTTGGGTATGTTTGAGACTAACTCATAAGGACTTTTGAAGCTGTACTTAGCCACAGTTTTGTTTGTGATGATTGCGTTCGAAAGTAATTTTTCCAATGTTCTGCGTTTTATTTCATCCGTAGCTTGTAGATAGGAATCGGCGGCTTTGTTGCAATCCAGAAATACATTTTTGATCCGTTCGATAGTAACTTCGGGTACTGATCCGTTTTCAATTTCTTTGATCTGCTTTTCGAGCTCGACGCGACGGTTGGTGATCTCTCGCATTTTTTCTTCATATAAGTCTTTACGGAGGACTTGTGAGGTATAGCTGTCAGTAAGCATGGATTCTTTTGCAGGAAGTCCGGACAGTTCGTTCTTCAAGTTGGATGTAGAAGTCGCCGTATAGGCCAATTTTGACTGATTCTGGGCTTTGTAGGCCTCGAATGAGAGCTCAATAAGTTCAGGTTCGATTTTCAATTCCTGGAAGATATTGGAAAGCATATTGTCGATGAATTCGGAACGCATAAAATTCTTCTTTTGGTCGCAGATGCCTTTACCGTTGGTGCAATGATAGTAAGAAAAGCCTTTTTGCGTTTCGGCCGTTATGATACAGCCACATGTGCCGCAAATGAGAAAGCCACGAGCTGAATAGAAATGAGTTCTTTTACGAGAATGGAGACGGCCATGAAGGATATCCTGTGCCATATCGAATACATCACGAGAAATTAACGCTGGGTGTTTACCCTCGTATACTTTACCGTCTCGTTCCATGAGTCCTAGGTAAAATTTGCTGTTAAGAATTCGGTGAATCTGATTTTGGAATACTTTGTAACCGGAAGCTGTTCGTAAGCCTTCTATGTGAAGAATTTCAGCGATCTCTTTCAAACTATGCGAGCCGGTGATGTATAGCTCATAGACGCGCTTCACATATGGTCCGCGCTTGGGATCGATGATAACTTTTTTCGTAGCTTTGTCGTTCAGGTAGCCAAATGGCGCATGGTTAGGCCATTCACCGCGTTCTAGTTTGGCTCGGTTTCCTCGCTTCACATTGGTACTCAAATCACGGATGTATTGGCTAGCCATAGCTTGCTCAATGCTCATAAGGAGAACATTGTCAGATGGCAGGAAATTCTTCTCAAATGTCCTAATGCACTGGATTTTGCCGTTTTGTAAGAGCCATTGAATTTGTCCGCCATCAACCGGATTGCGAGTAAGGCGATCAATTTTCCAACAGAGAATAGCATCAGCCTTGCCGGCGGTGATTGAGGTAATCATTTGATTGAATATTGGCCTGCCGGGCTCCTTTGCAGAGCGGCTTTCGCGGAGAGTTTCAACTACAGGCAAGTTCAAAGTCTCGGCCAGCCTTTTCAGCTCAGCTTCCTGCGAATCAAGTGAGAGTACCTGCTTGTCTTCGGTGTCAGTGGATTTTCGGCAGTAAATAATATATTTCATGGCGTAAGTTTACTCTCAATATTTTCGCAAGACAAATTTTCCGGTGGATTTTCTGTGGAGAGTCTGTAGATTCTGTGACGAGCTTTACCTAACCAACGCGTATCGTACGAATTATCGATCTCTGGAACGGTTACATTGAATTCTTCGAGGAGAACGCTCATGCCGAAATTGGATATGCCACCTTGAATTTGAGGGCGAAGGAGATTTCTAGAGCAGACATATGCCTTCTGATTCATTAACCTGCGATCTATGAATGATTTGGCCATATACTTAGTTAGATACGATGACAGTTTTTCATTTCCGTCAGTCATTTTGAGGTAAATAAATCCATGTTTCCAGAGTCCCGCAACCAATCGGGTAGATCGCTCTTCTTCAAAGACACTTTTGGGTAATCCCCAGATGAGAGCGTGGAAATGAACAGCTCCACGTTTTTGAAATTCAGGGACTGCGATGTATTTCCACTCTTTGCCAAATCTATGACGGAGAGCCTGGATGAAAGCGCCGAAATCTCTGTAGCCGAGGCGTAGGTCTTCTTGGTTGTCCCGGTACGTCGCAGTAAGGAGTAGAGGATATTCAGTTCCGGTGAGGTTAGCGAGGACGAGTTGTCTGAAAACCATCGAAGCGCGGTTTGCGTTGTCTTTGCGCTTGCCTTCGAAAGCCTCGGATCGGTCGACAGTGCGAGCATCATCATTAGCACCAGGAATTCTAGCGTGGCGTGTATTCTTTCTGCGTGCACCTTCAAATATTGTGAGAGGTCGTTCATATGTGAATGTTTCTATTATGTTTCCGTAAGTAATAATTTTGTTGTAGCCCATTGTTTTTCTTCATTGTCTTAGGTTAGGTCTCTAGCAAGTCATCAAACATCCGCCGGCGGACCGTCCCGAGCTAAAGCTACGGGTGCGGTTCCGCCGGCCAGCTCCATGAATGATTCGTATAACCCAGCCAGGCTGTTAAGGTATGTAACAGCCGTTTCAGGCGAAATATCTCGACCGGATATTTTCCCGAAGTATTTTTGCGTTCGTATGATGAGTTCTTGGCTGTATGGCTGTTCCATACATACATTTACTCACGGCGCTTTGCCTCCTTTGGTCGTGGTAAAATATGGAATGGCTCAACATCTAGCTTTTATGTGTTGAACTTTCAGAAATCCATGATCACAGAAGAAGATAAGCTGATTAGACAGCCCCTATTTGCCAAGGGTTGTTTGACGTTCAAGAATTCTGGACACACCTTGATCCTCGATCGAGAGTATTACCGATGTTCTGAACAGGTTAAAGGAAATTGCCACCACCATGAAGAGAAAATGATCAGAGTTAAGGACATGGTAAGACGATTCGATAGTCTGATAACAAAGTTTGAGTTGCCGGAAGGCGAATCGGGTAGGATTTTCGATGAGTTATTGATGGTCATGGTTAAAGAATGGAGGAAGTCTAGCCAACGAGACATGTATCTAGAAGAAATCCTTGTATCCACCGGTAACCTGATTATCGATCAAATCAAAAAGAGAAATGAAGTGAGTAAGGCCGACTTCTTGGAATTCAAGAGAACATTTTACACTCTGCTAAAAAATCAATACGAAGAGATGCTTTTCAATTACCTGCTTGATCCTCTCTTCACACTGAACCCGTGGCCAAAGGAACAAGACGAGATGGCAGCGTTTCTAAGAAAATCTATGGGCATAACTGTACAAAGAATACGCCTATATTTCTCTTGGCATGTACGCAAGATATTTCTTTCAGATGACGGACAAATCGAAGGTATTGAATTTGAAAACTGGAGTTGGTATGTCATGCAATATCTCAAGCACCATATTCCGGCATATATGAACAACTTGAAAAAGGGATTCATTGTGAATACGAGACGATTCGACACCCTAGACTTCTTTGAAGTAGCTGATGAATTCAGTCAAAACGATTTCAGGGATGCCATGAGCTATAGCGCATTTGCAACAAATTATGCGAAAGAAAAGATACTGCACAAGATCTTCGACGGATTCGAGGATCTTAAACCAAAGGCAAAGATTGAATACCTGAAAAAGCTAGACGGTTTAACGAAGCAATCTTTTTACGCATATTTTGCTACGTTGAATAGGATATAACTGACAGTGGCGCCTCCCGCCCCAACAGCACTTTCAATCGCAGGAAAGTCATGCGCGGCCGCTTGGCGAGGGCGCCTTGTATGATAGGGACGGGCATATCCAACCTCAGCCCTAATTATGTATGTGGCGCGACCTTAACGCGCATACCCGTGCGGCTCCGCTTACCCGACAGTCTGTAACGCACAGACAGTCGGCCGCTTCGCTCGCACCGATATGCGCTAGTCGCGAAATGAGTCCGTGGTGACGGGCTGAGGTAGACATGCCCTAATCTACCAAGCGTCTCGCGCATCACTTTCCGAAAGTGCTGCAGAGGCGGGGGCGAACCCACCAACATCTTTCATTTTGTGTCAAAAAATGCTAGATTAGTTGCAATATATGAATGAGATAATATACATACTCACGAATGAATCCATGCCTGGTTATGTGAAGATTGGCAGGACTACTAATAATCTTGAACAGCGCGTTCGGGAATTAAGTGCTTCTACCAGCGTACCTCTGCCATTTACGGTCTTTTATGCATGCAAAGTTAAAGATACAAAGTTCGTCGAGCACCAGCTTCATGATGCTTTTGATAACAATCGTGTGAATCCTAGGCGAGAATTTTTTCAAATTGCCCCAGAACGAGTGGTTGCGGCTTTGAAATTGGCAGAGATTGAAAACATTACACCTAAGAAGGACTTAATTGAGTCAAAAGAGGATCGTGAGGCACATGAAGAAGCACTTGAGCGACGTGGAAAATTTAATTTCGAATTGGCCAATATTCCATTGGGCACGGAAATCTATTTCAGCCGGGACGAAAGTAAAAAGGCAAAGGTTGTAGATCTGCATTCATCAAAATCGATAGAATACAACGCAGAAATCACCAGTCTCTCAACATCTGCTCAAAAGATTCTTGGAGTTAATTATGGCGTGGCCGGCACCGATTATTGGATGTACGATGGTGAAACACTTGATGAGCGAAGGCGAAGGATTGAGAATGAGGAATAATCTTATGGCTACTAAATCATTAAATAGTAATTTGCATAAGGCTAGTAAGGCAAAAAACGATGAGTTTTATACTCAGCTTGTTGATGTTGAAAAAGAATTGAAGCACTATAAAGACCAGTTTCGAGGCAAAGTTGTTTATTGTAATTGCGATGATCCATTCGAAAGTAATTTTTTCAAATATTTCGCGGTAAATTTCAATGCTCTTGGATTAAAACGACTTGTGGCGACTAGCTATAAACCATCACCTATTGCTAATACACAACTCGGGCTTTTTGGGAATAATAAGGTGTTAAATACATCCAGAGGTCGTCCGAAGGTAACTGCAAACAGACTCATTATCAACGAAGTTAGTGATATGAATGGTGATGGTGCTTTTGATCTACATGATATGGCGGAGCAACTTAAAGCTAATAAACATAATGACTGGGCACCATTAGAAGGTGAGGGGGACTTCAGAAGTGAGGAAAGCGTAGAACTTCTTAAACAAGCAGATATTATAGTAACTAACCCACCATTTTCACTTTTCCGTGAATATGTTGCACAGCTTATGGAATATGATAAGAAATTTTTGATTATAGGCAATTTAAATGCAATTACTTATAAAGAAGTCTTCAAACTTATACAGGGAAACAAATTATGGCTTGGCTATAACAATGGTGCAAAGGTTTACCAAGTGCCAGACAGTTATGAACAGGATAATATTTTTGTCGGTACAGATGGTAAGAAGTACGCTCAAATGGGCAATACCGGTTGGTACACCAATCTTGATATAAGCAAACGCCATGAGGCACTAACGTTTTATAAAAAGTACGATCCAGAAGAATACTATAAATATGATAATTATAATGCCATTGAGGTGTCAAAAGTTTCTGATATTCCGATGGATTATAATCGTGTAATGGGTGTTCCTGTAACATTTCTTGATAAATATAATCCAGACCAATTTGAAATCTTAGGAATTACAGACAGAGATCCAAATCACAAGTACCGAGTGAAGATGTATACGAAAGAAGATTCATTAAAATATAATGACCTAAACCGGCGTGCCGCGATAAGGATTAATGATGAGCTCAAACCAGTTTATGCACGTCTCTTAATTAAATTAAAGAAATAATATGAAAATCGAACTACATAAAATTCCAGTGCGTAAGGTGGTAGCTGGTTTCAAGGATAGTGCCGAAGAAGGGGTGACAGCTTACGGTGACAAACTTGATATCCGTCCAAAGTATCAACGCGAATTCGTATACAAGGAAAAGCAGCGCAATGCTGTGATCGAGACGATCAAAAATGACTTTCCGTTGAATGTGATGTATTGGATGATCAGAGAAGATGGCGGTTACGAAGTGCTGGACGGCCAACAGCGTACCATCAGTATCGGACAATATGTTAATGGTGATTTTTCGTTGGACAATCGATTTTTTCATAATCTGACTAAAGAAGAGCAAGATACAATTTTGGATTATGAGCTGATGATCTATTTCTGTGAAGGTACAGATAAAGAGCGACTTGACTGGTTCACAGTGATCAATACTTATGGTGAAAAAGTAAACGAGCAGGAAATTCGTAATGCGGTCTATACCGGACCATGGCTTTCTGATGCCAAATCAAAATTTAGCAAATCAAATTGTGCGGCATACCTACTAGCGAACGATGGCGGCTCATTGATGGGCGGTTCACCGATTCGTCAAGAATACTTAGAGACTGCACTTTCCTGGATCAATGACAGTAAGATCGAAGATTACATGGCCAAGCATCAGCATGATAAAGATGCTGATAAGTTGTGGGCATATTTCCAAAATGTGATTGCGTGGGTACGAGAGACCTTTACGAATTATCGCCACGAAATGAAGAGTGTTCCGTGGGGTGAGCTTTATAATGAATTCAAGGATAAGAAACTGAACGCAAAGAAACTTGAAGCTGAAATCATTGATCTGATGCAGGATGAAGATGTCACAGTGAAGTCCGGCATTTACCAATATGTTTTAACTCGAAATGAGAGGTTTCTGAACATTCGTGCTTTTACTGACAAGCAAAAGAGGGAAGCATATGAAAAGCAGAAAGGTGTTTGTATAGCTAGAAATGCAGTTTGCGATAATGCACATTTTGAATATGAAGAAATGGAAGCGGATCACATAAAGCCGTGGCATGAAGGCGGAAAGACAATATCAGAGAATTGTCAGATGCTATGTAAGCAGGATAACAGGACTAAGTCCGGAAAATAAATTTATGAACGAAATTATATGCCCACATTGTAAGAAAGCATTCAAAGTCGACGAGGCTGGATTTGCTGACATTCTTAAGCAGGTTCGCGATCATCAGTTTGAAGAAGAACTGCATCAGCGCGAGGAAATGCTCAAAAAAGATAAAGATAGTGCAGTTAAACTTGCCGAGGCAAATATTACAAATATATTGCAAAAAGACCTTGCAAAGAAGGATGCTGAATTAGCTGAAATAAAATCTAAAATCAGTAATTTCGATATTGAGAAAAAACTTGCTGTTACTGAAGCGGTCAACAGGATTGAGAAGGAGCGTGATGAACTGGCTGGCGAGCTAAAAAGTAAGGACACCGAGAAACAGTTGCTTGAGACTACACTAAAGGACCGATATGCAACCGAACTCATAGCCAAAGACAACATAATCAAGATGAAAGATGAAGAAATTGCTCTCCGTAAGGATATGAAGCTTAAACTTTCTACAAAGATGCTTGGCGAAACTTTGGAGCAGCACTGCGAGACTGAATTCAATAAGCTTCGATCCACAGGGTTCAAGAATGCAGACTTTGAGAAGGATAATGACTCAAAAACTGGCAGTAAAGGCGACTATATCTATCGCGAAACTGATGAAGCTGGAAATGAAATAATATCGATCATGTTCGAAATGAAGAATGAAGGTGATGAAACTGCCAGCAAGAAAAAGAACGAAGACTTTCTAAATGAACTCGACAAAGATCGTACGGAGAAGAAGTGTGAGTACGCTGTCCTTGTTACGCTTCTGGAAGCTGAAAGTGAGCTATATAACACCGGTATCGTCGACGTCTCCCATAAATATCCAAAGATGTACGTTATTCGTCCGCAATTTTTCATCCCAATGATAACACTGCTACGTAACGCGGCTATGAACTCCCTTGAATATAAGGCTGAGCTTGCCTTGGTCAGGAACCAAAATGTCGACATCACCAATTTTGAGGAAAGTATGAACGAATTCAAAGAGGGTTTCGGTAGAAATGTTGAACTTTTCTCTCGTAAATTCAAAAATGCTATTGATGAAATTGACAAGACTATTGACCACCTTCAAAAAACTAAAGAGGCTCTTTTGTCGTCTGAAAATAATCTTCGTCTAGCCAACGACAAAGCAGAAGATTTGACTATCAAAAGGCTAACACGTGGCAATCCAACAATGAAAGCAAAATTTGCAGAATTAGAGTCGGGAAATATTGAATCACCCAAAAAGTCTAAATAAGAGGATAAAAAACAATGGATTATCAAATTTTAGAAACAATAAAACAAGCTGGGAGGAGTAGCCTTATACTCCGTATCATTTATACTGAAAAAGATGGTACCAGCGAAGGGTGGCGATATGTCGAGCCATATAGTTTTAGGGGCGAAGGAGAAAATGAGGCGTTATTTGCCTGGGATGTTTCTAAAGACGGTATTCGTCGTTTTACGCTTAGTCGTATCAATCAGGCCGAGTTAACGACTGACCAGTTTGTGCCGCGGTATCCAATTGAAATCATATGACCCCTCAAGACCAAGAAAATTTTAAATTTCAACTTTGCGGCAAGACGCTGGTCATTATTGATTGGGCAAATGTTTATGGCTGGTTCGAGACATTGGGATGGGGGATTGATCCTAAAAAGCTTTTTGATTATTTGTCGACGTACCCTGAGATTTACGATAAAAGACTATATCACGGGGTCGAGGTTGGAAATGCTCGATCTGAGAAATTTAAGGCAGACGTTGAGACGATTGGGTTCGCACACAACTCGAAAGAGGTAAAGTGGGTACCGGTGTCTCTGAATCGTTCGCATTTTAAGAAAATCATTAAGGAACTTTTTGATGTGCTCGATGGGATCAAAAAAACAAATTCGGAAATCGCCACGAAATTGTATGAACTGAAAGGTAAAATAGAAAAGCAGCTTGCTTTGTCCAGTGAGCAAGATTCTGTGTATAGTATGATCGAAGAACTCGATAGTGAACTCAAGAAATTGAATCTGAACATCGATAACTTACAGAAAAATTTATCAGAACCAGTCTTGCGACGAAAGTGTGACTTTGATGTGGAAATAGCCCGTGATGTTTTCAATATGTCTGCTACATTTGATCATCTTGTTCTTTTTAGCGGCGACGGTGATTATGTGGCACTCGTAGATGATTTAATAAGTAAAGGGAAGAAAGTTATTCTAGTATTTGCTCCAGAGCATAAGGGTCGAGAGTATATACCCCAGAAAGGATTGTTTATGTGTAGCGTAAATAACATTAAACAGCATATTTGCCCAGAAACGAATATCCCCACAGATTTCTCCGTGGGGCGTGATGGTTCTATGGTAACAGATGACAATGAAAATAGTCAAGTACCTGGACGATAAGTAAAACACATGTCATAAGGGACATTTTTGCTATATACACATGAAATCCGAATCAAAACAACAAATTTTAGAACACCGGAAAGAGATTGAGCAGGAACTTGTAGATATGCTCAAGGAAACAAAAAGTGATTTCTCTTTGCAACACGTCAAAGATGCTATTTTCAACGAAGAAGATAACGACGATATGATGAAAGTTGTGGCTATGTTTGATCGTGGAGGAGACGTTTCGGAATTAAGCAATATTCTCGAATTAGTGACTGACGTGTGGAATTACTTTCCACATGAGCGTCTAGGTGGGGTATCTCCCGTAGAGAAATCACTAGAATATGAAAAGAAGTATCCGAAGAATAAAAAGAGTGAGAAAGGTAAAGATAGTATGCCTCGCGTACGTGTGGGTGATAGAGAGATGTCTTGGGATGAACATCAGATAATGCTTGCGGAAATGGAAAAAGCTCAGCAACCGTTCAAAAAATGGATATCCGGAGTCCTAAAGGATTACAAGTTGTTCTTGAAGGAGGATGAATCATCCACGAAGGAGGCTAAAAAACACTATTTTATTGCCGAAACTTTCTTTGAGAGGGTTCTTTGGCTTGGTTGGCTAGATTTTGGAAGCATAAGAAAAGAATTCATTACCGATGAATTTCCCAAGTGGTGGCTGACACATGTCATCGCTTCGGGAATCAATGATGCCAAAGAAATCCAAAGCTCTGTACGGAAATTGGTCAATTTCATAGATTCGAAGTATGCACTGAAATAATTATTATGAATATATAATGAAAAAAGTTTTCGCAGAAATAGGATTCGGTAATGACTCTTTCTTCTCATCTGAATTTGAGGAGAGTGATAAGGAGTATAGGGTTCCAAAACTGATCATGCCGAGCAAGCTACGATCGTTATATTTCCGCTTCTGGATATTCAAAAAGGTGTTTATCCTATCGACGAATCATGGTTTTGAGATCAAGAATAAAGAAAAAAATAAACTAAAAATCCTGTTTGGCATAAGCGGTGAAAGTAAGACCTTGAAATTTACACCTGAATTGACCGCTAAGATACTTTCTGGTGAAAAAACTTCGACGTGGAGATTGTTTGATGATAAAAATCTACAAAAAGGTAATCGACTAATTTTTCTTAACAAAGGGAACGGTGAACAATTTGGGCAAGCGGTCATTACTTCATTACACACAAAAACACTCGGCACATTGACGGATACTGATTGGATTGGACATGAGAGATTTACGTCCGAGGAAGAGATGTATATGGCCTATCGTAAATATTATGGTGAGAAGGTTAATAAGGATTCTGAAGTTAAGATAATTTCATTCAGCTTCAAAAAGTGTGTATAAAATTGAATTATGATATAGTGCAAAATATGAAGCTATTTCTTACATCTGCTGGTTGGTGGAAAAATCCTGATATTGGCAAGGAGTTTATTAAGTTGGTGGGCAAGAAGCCATCAGAGACACGGATATTGCTTGTTATGACACCTGTAAAGTATTTAAAGCGTAATAAGTATGTTCTTCGGATGTTTAGGCAATTCAAGGGCGTAAATATCCCTGAAGAAAATGTTACTTTCTTTCAGTTTGAGAGAAAGATCACACGGGATGATATTAAAAATATTGATGTTATTTTTGTTTTTGGCGGAAACACTTTTGAGTATTTGGATGGCATACGAAGGACAGGACTCGATAAAGAAATAAAATCTTTTGTGAAAAATCGAGGCGTCTATATGGGATTAAGCGCCGGTAGCTATGTAGTATGTCCGACCATAGAGGCCGCTACATGGAAACATGCCGATAGGAACCAATTGGGATTGAAAGACTTGAGGGGTCTAAACCTAGTTCCATTTCTCATCTCAGCTCATTTTGATGAGGATGTCAGAAAGAATGTTGCGAAGTCAGCAATAAAATCTAAATATCCAACTATAGCCCTCACAGATAAGCAGGCTGTTCTGGTGAATAATGGAGAAGCATCAATTATCGGTGGAGGTGAGATAACGGTGTTTAATCTGAATAACAAGTTTAAGCTTTAGTCAGTAGTTATAACGGCTTAAATCCGTTCGGATAACATCCCATCCGGTCAGCAGTATGTCTTAGACTCTGATTAAATTGTATTAATGAAATGCGCCTTCAATCTTACCCATATCATGTGTATATAATGAAGTGCAGCGATGACACGCTCTATACAGGAATAACTAATGATCTTGAGCGAAGACTCCGTCAACATAACGGCGAAATGTGGGGCGGTGCAAGATATACCAGAAGCCGCAGACCCATCGAACTTGTTTACATAGAGAAATACCCAACAAAATCAGAAGCTGCAAAACGTGAATATGAAATCAAGCATACATTGGATCATCAGCAAAAGGTGGAATTGATTGAAAAAGCAGAAGTTGTAAATATTGACAATTTTTGTTAATATCCTCATACAAATGAAAAAGATAGCCATTCAGCTCAATAACTGGCATCATAGCCACCTTTCACACGAAGGGGGTTTTGGCATGTCTCATACTAATTAAGTAAGCACTTTATTTAGAGACAAAAACACCCTTCGTAATCGAGGGGTGTTTTTGTTTTATTCCAACTATTCATCTATCATGAAAAACCTAGAAAAAAAGCAATATATTCAGGATTTATCAAAGCTCATAGCAGTCAAGACGCTGACGTCAGATAGTGCTCAAAATAGAAAAGCACTTGATTTTATAGTATCAAAAATTAATAAAAGGGCAGTAATAAAGCGGATTAAAAACGACGGTGTAGAGATTCTTATAGCATCAAATACGGACACTCGCATTCCCGATGTCTGTTTCCTTGTACACGCCGACGTTGTGGCCGGCAGACCAGATCAGTTCTCGATGGTCATCAGAAAAGGGATTGCATATGGTCGCGGAGCGAGCGATATGAAATTTTCTATTCCGATGGGTTATGGCCTATTGAACGATATTATAGAAAATAGGTCAGATATTTCATTTGCCTTTGTTGTAACTACAGATGAAGAGACTGGTGGATTCAAAGGTGGGGCATATCTGGCCAATAAATATAGATTCAAACCCAAGATGCTCATTGTTCCAGACGGTGGAGATGATCTCGTTTTTATCAGCAAAGCCAAGGGAGTATGCGCATTGCGGATAGATTCGAAGGGTATTCCTGCGCACTCATCGAGAATATGGGATGGTAAAAATGCGCTTGAGCCCATAGTCGCGCTTTGTGACATCGTGCTCAAACGATACAAGCAAAACAATAGAAAAGAATCTTGGAAGACGACGGTCAATCTAGGCATACTTCAAGGCGGTATTTCTGCTAATCAAGTTTGTCCTCAGGCTTATGCGATCCTCGATTTCCGGTTCCCAGAGACTACAACCTTCAAAGCTATTTTCAATGAAGTATCGAAGCTTGCTCGCAAAATCGACCCTTCGCTCAAGATATCTACGCACTCGATCGGAAGTCCAACTGCGGTTGATATGAATGATCCCGTCGTAAAGATGTTCATTTCGAGTTTCGAGAGAAATATCGGACGAAGAATAAAGATCCAAGGCACTTATGGAGCATCTGACGCAAGACACTTTGCTGGCCTTGATTCCCCAGTACTCATGATAAAGCCTATTGGTGGAGATATACACGGCGACAATGAAAACATCAGCATCGATTCTTGTCTCGAGTTCTATTCAATCCTTCAGGACTTTCTGACAAAACTGGAACAGAAGAAGCTTCATCACCGATAACTGATTCAATACTATCCCAACTTTCGTTGGCGATAGTCTACTGCCTGCACTTGTGTGTTGGCAGTACCTGTCGTAGCTCCTTAACAAATAATGATACTTATGAAAGATACATCAATAGTTCGTGTCGATATGAATACTTGTCCGTTAGAAATGTTGCAGCAATGGGCCGAATGTTACTGTGAGATATGGAAAGAACCGCCCTGGAATGAGGATTATTGGCGACCTCACGAGGTTGTGAATGATTTCAAAGGTTTAATGCTCAAACCAGATGCCTCAGCTTTTCTTGCGATTCAGAATGGCTCGATTGCTGGGTTTACTCTCGGATATTCGGCTAACCGTGAAGAGCTTCAAGTCATCGCTGGAAACAGCATGATGGACCAGCTTTTCGAGAAGTACGCTAGGGTCTTCTATATCGGCGAGCTGGGCGTGGCTGCGCAATATCGTGGTCAGCGGATATCGCCAATACTTACAGCAGCACTCATACAGGCTGCTCAAAACTCGGGGATAAAAGGAATAGTCTTGCGCACTCACATGAAGGCTTATGCAGCTCGGTATGTCTACAAGAAATTGGCATTTGCCGAATTGGATGTTCATGATACTAAGTATCCAGAGCGCACCTATTGGTTATTGGATGTAGGCGATCAATAGCCGGCGGTAAACACATTGTGTAAACACAGGGAGGGTCTTCGGGCTCTCCCTTTTTTATCGAAGCATAAATCCTTAGTCGGATAGTCTTTACCTCAATAGATTTACGATGATGGCAATAAAAGCTATGACGAGAAGGATATGAATCAAACCGCCGCCGATACGGAAGCTGAAACCGAGAAGCCAGAGAACTATAAGTACTACGATTATTGTCCAAACCATGGTGTTGTTGATTAGCGTTTATAATGTTCGAAGTGCTACTTAGTCGGACTCGGCGATGTTACTGCTGGAAGAGTAACATTTATAGTTTCTATACTATTATTATTTAATAATTTTAAACTGCGTGCTATGCTTGCTACACGCTCATAAATATAGCCGTATAATCATAGCGATCATTACATGCGGAATATTTGGTAGCATGGTGAAATAATATCTCTTCTCAAACGGCTTCATTACATGAACAAAACACTAACTATTGTTTTATCAGTTATCGTCGTGGTAGTCGTCATCATCGTAGGAGGGCTCATATATAGCCAATCATCCATGTCAGTGAGTATTTCGCCAGTGAATAATCCGCCCTCGAGCAATTCGTCTGCGAATGACCCCAAAAATGCCATCTATATTATCGATGGGCAAAAGGTGACTCTGGTCAATGGAGTATCAGAGATTGCTGCTGCTCCTAGCTCGGCTACTAAGATCATTACCACATACTTTGGAAATGCGGTGACCGCTGACCTCAATGGAGATGGTAGATTGGACAGTGCATTTATTTTGACACAGAGCACCGGTGGTAGTGGCACATTCTATTACGTAGTGGCGGCTTTGAATATGCCAACAGGATATGTTGGATCACAGGGACTCCTCCTTGGTGATCGCATAGCTCCACAAACAACCGAGATGTCGCAGGATAAAACAACTCCCAATGTCATCATCGTCAATTATGCTGTTCGTGGCCCTGGAGAGAGCTTTGCTGTTTCGCCGTCGATAGGGAAAAGCCTCTGGTTATTGCTCGATCCAAAGACTATGCAATTCGGCGAAGTCGCACAAAATTTCGAGGGCGAAGCTGATTCGGCCAAGATGACGCTCGATATGAAGACATGGAATTGGGTAGATACGACATATAACAATGGTTCGACCACAGTTCCTCGTATTCAAAACAAATTCGCTTTGACCTTCAAAAAGCCGAACATTTTCTCGGCTTCAACAGATTGCAATGGTGTCGGTGGTGAATATTCGACTAATGGAAACATGATCACATTCACGAAAATGATGTCTACGCTCATGTACTGCGAGGGTTCACAAGAGTCTGAATTCTCCAAAGCTCTAGGTGAGGCAGAGAGCTATCATTTTACTTCCAAAGGCGAGCTTATTTTTGATTTAAAATTCGACAGTGGGACTATGGTATTTAAATAGTATCCATTATGATAATTATTGCATTCGAGTTTTCAATGTTAAAATATCTACATGAAACTCAAACCTGCGTATAAGTTGCTCATTGCTATAGTCATCCCGGAACTTGCGGGTGGTCTGGGGTCTGTCGTTACAATTCCGGCAATTTCAAATTGGTACGTTTTGCTCACAAAGCCGACTCTCAATCCGCCGAGTTGGATATTTGGTCCAGTTTGGACAACACTCTATCTCCTCATGGGTGTTGCCGCCTTTTTGATTTGGAACAAAGGAATTGATCAGAAGGGTGTTCGGAAAGCGCTCGATGTATTCCTTCTTCAGTTGTGGGATAATACCCATTTTGCGTGGCATGAAATCAGACTTCTGTAGCTTGGTTAAGCTGTAGAAGTGTGATTTGATAGACTGATGTCTACAAAAAAAGAAAATATTGCCCCGAATGTGGGCTT
>Ga0118677_10003904_pt1 | contig 27631 bp, 18 predicted proteins | sample AliMusrvi5mmetaG_FD_86154 | JGI IMG/M metagenome (GOLD analysis project Ga0118677, IMG submission 86154) | reverse complement strand
CTTATAGGACTGTTACGGGGCGCGTCGGGCATCATCGGGGGGCGGGTTCAGTCGGGCGGACGTGTCAGGGAGCGCGACTGAACGGGGTGGAGTAACTCTGCGCAATCTCGAGGATGGGCGGGGGCGAGTGCCAGTCGACGCGTGTGAATGGCGACTGGCACGGGGGTGGGCACCGCCTCCCCTCCGGATACGTTTATTCTGGATTACCGAGTCTCATGCTCGGGAATGACAGGGGGAAGGAAATGGATGCCGGATGTGCGCTCCGGCATGACAAAGAGGGAGCTCGACAATGACAGAGGAGTGGATCCCTCGAGGAACCACTCGAGGACAAGCGACAGCCTGCGGGCAGCCCCGCAAAGACACGTTATGCCGCCGCGTACACGCTGCGACCAGCGCCGTAGTAAGCATCGTAGATATGCTGAAACACTGCGGTGGCCTTTTGCTCGAATAGAGCCGGTGTATAAACCTTCGGCAAACCCCGGTCCAGAAGTTTCTCGATAGTGACTCTCACCTCAGCCCGGGCCTGCTGCCGCTTGCGCCAATCGAGCACCAGTTTGCTGGCTTTAAGGGTATTCAGCAACTCACGGGCAGTAGCTTTGACCTTGTCCCGTTCTGCTTCAGTCATTTCAATTTGCGGTTTGGTCAGGAGGTCAAAGAGGGCCAGTTCCTCTTCATTCAGTTGTTCGCTTACGCCTCGCTGCTCTTCCTCGTTCAAACTTCGGGCGAAGACCATCAGTTGCTGGAAGAACTCCTCAGCGTTGAGGCTGCCAGCGTTGTAATCGTCGATCATAGCCTGGAAGCGTTCGAGATAATCCATGCGCGTACGGTTGAGCCGCACCATAGCCATGAGCTTCTGGGCCACCGTAGCCTTGAGTTTTTCGTTCATGGTGCGCTGGTGGCCCGTCTTGAACTTGTCGGCCAGTTTCTCGAAGTCAATCTGGCTGAGGTCAATCCAGCGTCCGTCGTCGTAAGGCGCGTTTGCATCGCGGATTATGTAACCCTCGGTGGCGATGGAACGGTCAAGCAGCCCCTCCACCTGTTGCATGACCAGCGAGATATCCGCCGGGGGAACGAGCGCGCGGATTGTGTCGGCAATGATCTGTATGGGCGCCAACTCTATTCCAAACTCCTGTGCCGATGGATCAGGCAGCACAGCTTTATAGAGACGCTGTACAGTATTGGCCAGGTCCAGATAACGGCGCTTGATATCTTCAGAGGCCACCAGAGCCTCAACGGCGTCATCTAGCAGGCCGACGCGGGCAAATCCACTGGCGCTCTGAATGGCCGCCAGATTCACGCCACGTTCCCGGCAGAAGACGCGTGTCTCCTCCAATGACTGCCGCAGCGCTGACACCAGTGCTGACTTATCCTCCACGGGCTTGTCGCCGCCTTGGCCCGCGCCGTAAATGGCCAGCGCCTGCTCCAGGTTGCGGAAAACTCCAGCATAATCCACGATCAGACCGCTGACCTTGCCGGGATAGACCCGGTTGGCCCGGGCAATGGTCTGCATCAGGGTATGGTTGCGCATGGGCTTATCCAGGTAAAGCGTCGAACAGCTCGGCGCGTCAAAGCCGGTCATCCACATGGCGCAGACAAAAACCAAACGGAAGGGGTCCTCGGGTTTCTTGAACTTCGTCTCCAGGTCTTCTTCTACCATGCGCTTGCGGTGAGGCCGGATATCCAAGCCCTTCTCAGCCATGTCGGCAATCTCGTTCTGCCCCTGCGAAACCACCACTGCCATATCGGTTTCTTTCATGCGGGCGATGCTGTCTTCAATCTCTTGCCGGGCTTCGCCATTCGCCCCGGCTTGTTCCGCCTCCAAAGCCGCTATCTTCGCCGCCCAGTATTTTTTCACCTTGTCGTACATGCGGATGGCCGTGGCCTTGTCGATACTTATCATCATGGCCTTGCCCTGAAAGCCACGCCCCGTGAAATGCTCCACCAGGTCTTTGGCCACCGCCTCCAGACGGGCATCGCGTGTGATCAGGTGGTATTCGCGGGCAAATTCGCGCTCAAGCTTCTTCTCCTGGGCCTCGTCCAGTTCCGCCTCTTCCAGCAGGCGCTCCATGTCCGCGTTGAGGCCGGTGTTGACCAGTTGCAGTTCCGGGATGCGATTCTCGTAGTAGAGCGGCACCGTAGCGCCGTCAGCCACTGACTGCTGGAAGTCATAGACGCTGATGTAATCACCGAAGACCTGCCGCGTCTTTTCCTCGCCAACGATCAGCGGCGTGCCGGTGAAGGCCAGGAAAGCCGCATTGGGCAGGGCCGTGCGCATGTTCAGCGCCAGAGTGTCGTACTGGCTGCGGTGAGCTTCATCGGTAATGACGATGATATCACTCCGTTCGGAAAGAACCGGGTGGGTCTCGCCCTTGTCGGTGCGAAACTTTTGAACCAGCGTAAAGACATAGCGGTGATCCTCAGTAAGCAACTGCCGAAGGTGTTTGCTGCTTTCCGCCTGGGCGTGGGCTTCGGTTACAACGCCTGCCGAGGCGAAATGCTTGTAGATCTGCCCGTCCAGTTCCTGCCGGTCGGTGACCACCACAAATGTCCAGTTCCCCGGCACCTTGCGCAGCACTTTCTGGGCGAAGAACATCATCGCCACACTCTTGCCGCTGCCCTGCGTATGCCAGAACACCCCCAGCTTGCCGTTCCGTTGTCGAATATTGGCCAGGGCTTCCAGTGCATTATTAACGCCCAGGTACTGATGGTTCTTGGCTGTCAGCTTGACTAGTCCGCTTTGGACTTCCTGAAACAGAATGAAGTTCTCCACCAGATCCAGCAAACGCACAGGGTCGCATACACCGCGCAACATGGTTTCCAGAGACACCCGGCCAGCCTCGTCCTCACTGCCCACTTTTTTCCATTCGGCGAAGTGCTCCCATCCAGCGGTGACGCTGCCCACACGGCTTTGGCTGCCGTTGGAGACGATAATGAGGGCGTTGGGCCAGAAAAGCTGAGGCACGGTATCCTTGTAATCACGCAGGTTGCCGGCGAAGGCGGTCTCCAGACGGCGGTGGGTGGCCTTCAGTTCAATGAATACCAGGGGCAACCCGTTTACAAAGCCCACCAGGTCGGCCCTGCGGGTGTACATCTCCCCGGTGACCCAGAACTGGGAACAGAGCAGAAAGTCATTGTTGGCCGGGTCGCCCCAATCGATCACCCTCACCACTTCAACAGTCTCGCCATCCCCGGCGGGATCCTGTATTGGGATGCGAACATCGTTCTTGAGCAACTGATAGATCTCGCGGTTGGCGGCCACCATGCTCATGCGCGAGCGGTCGCGGGTCAGTTCCTCGATGGCCTGGTTGATGGCTTCAAGCGAGGCGTCCGGGTTAAGCCGCTGCAAGGCCGGGCGCAGGCGAGCGGTAAGGATAACCTCAGCCCGGGTTTCGCGGCCAAGTGTGCTGGCGCCGTGATCGAACTCGTGATAGGCGTCGACTGTCTCCCAGCCCAGATCCGCCATCAGGGAGATGGCCGGTTGTTCAACCAGTGCGTCTTCGGTGTAGTCAGACACTTGTTACTTTGATCCCCTTGTGGCGCTTGACTTTTAGTCAAGTCTCGACGATAATGGTGTTAGCTCATCCACCCATGGTGGAAGGAGTTGGACCAACGCTCTGCGCTGGTCTTTCTTTTTTTATTGGCTCAGAGTCTGTTCTCATACTTCTTCCTAAGACTTCTCTTTTTATGCCCATATTCCACCCAAAAGGACGTAATCAGCCGCCGTCCGCCGTCAGGATATTTTTTCAATATTACCACAAAGTCGTACTCGTCCAGCCAGACATACGTCTTGATTGTGCCGTCCCCTTCTTCGTAATCCCAGGCTAACTCTTCGGGGCAACCAACCTGATTCAGCATGGGTCTAACCCAGGGCAATCGTTCACTTCGGCGAAGATCCGGCAAACGCTCTCCAGCGTCCTTATCGTCTCTGGTAGTCAAATGCCAGAAAACGAGCTCCTTCCCATTCTTTTTTTCAGGGAAAAACCAAACCGTTAGCCCCTCGTAGTTTGGTTGAGACTCGATGAAATCCTTACGAAACAGGCAATACAGTTCCTCATAGATTATGCTTGTCCAGGGATTGACCTGAAAGAGATCCGGTAACCATTCCGGGCGACTCATATCTCCTTATCCCTGTCCTGCTGCGGCATGAAGAGAAACAAATTGAATTTCTCTTCGGAAAGCGAAGTCGAATGAAGCAAGTCGCGCCCCAAGCGAGCCTCCAAATGGCTGATTATGGCGACTTTGGCCGGATTCCCGGACAACCCGCGGTGACGGTAGGATACCGCACCGAGGAGGAAATCGCAGACCTGTAAAAGGTGTGATTCATGGGAGCGGATGTTCTGCAAATGCCCGATCATCTGGCTGGTGAAGTCGTACTTGTCGTTACAGAGCACTTCTTTCAGTTTACTGAGTTTCAACCGGCTGCGAGTGTCTTTAATATCGAGGTAAATATTGTATCGAGCTTCCGGACTGAGGAGTTTGCTCAGCAACGAGAAATACATCTTGTAATAAAAAACGTCATGGGAGCCGTCATTGAAGCGTATATGGTCCAACTGGTCCTTGTTGAGGATGACAAAGCCTCGGAAACGCAACTGCGCTTCGTCTAAAAACCAGTCTACAAGTTCAAGGTAAAAGTCCAGCCTTGACGCGGAAACCTTAATCCATTTCAATTCTCCCGTTGCCACGTAGCGCGCCTTGATTTCCTGCACTTCCGCTGAGAGGCGAGCAACCTCTGCCCGTGGGCACAATATAGCGCCCAACAGCATCACTGGCTGCTTATCGCGCTCCAGGTGGCAAGATTCGTCACAATAAATGTTGAAGGTATCGCTCATGCGGCCTCCTGGGGAACGGCTATATCCAGTTCTGACACATCCACCTCGCCAGAGATAAGCCGGGGCAGAAGCAAGTCGCGGGTGCGGCGGATGGTGATATTTCTTGCCCTTAGGTTTTCTTGCATTTGTATCAAAGATGAAGCTGCCGCCGCGAATTCGCCAAGCAGGCCTTTAGGTGGCATCATAATTGGCGCAGATTTAAGAATCCCAAGGCTAACGTTAGCTTGAGCCGTTTGGACAACATGACCTAAACTGAAGTGCTGAAATTCATCAGCACGAACACAGTGTAAAATATAGGTTCTGGTGTTTTCATCTGGAATACGGATTATGGCCAGTGCCTGATTTGTGTTTGCTGGCAACACACTCTTAGGAACTATCGTCGTCCTTCCGATCGCTCCAGCTATCGAAAAAAGAATATCACCTACTCGAAGTTGCGATCTGTTTAGCAGTTTATGTGTATCGTAGTCGATCTTTGCCAGCTTACTCTCATCAATACCGCCTTCTTGAAGAATTGACTCAACCTTGAAGAAATTGATCCCTTCAATTTTGAATTCTTTTCCGAGTGTTGTTGGGGTTGTCCCCTTCGTGATGACGACCGCAAGATCGCCGAGGGCTACCACCTCCCAGCCCTCTGGAATGAAACCAAGGGTGGAATCGGTGAAACTGGCGTGCTCGTGGCCGGGGTAGAGGAACTTAACGAACCACTCGCGGTAGAGGTTCTGCGCCATCTCCCCCAAAATCTTGATACGCCGCAGGTTATTCTCAATCAGGTCGTCGTAGGTTGAGAGAATGGCGACGATTTTGTGTTGGGAGGGGAGAGGAGGTAAATAAATATCTGCCCGTCGAATCGTGTCGGTATCTACAGCAGGATAGGCAGAGCCTTTTGCATTTGCGGAAAGATAATCAGTGAAGGATTGATTGGTGATACTGTAGTACAAGAACCGCGCTTCGATTTCATTCCCTGCTCTGAGTACAGCAAATCCGGTTGATGCAATGGCATTATTTCGCGGGTTCCGAGCGAACCAGAATGATCTCAAATTCGGGCGTACTGTGGCCAACAGAGTATCGCCTTTTTTGATAATACGCTTGGCTCTGCTAGGGGATGCTGCAAGTTGCAGCATCTGTGTATTCATCACTATTCCAGTACCTACAGAAGATATGTCTATGTATTCAATTTCATCAAATGGGTAGCCATTGTGAATTGACTCCGGATTGATCGTGATGACATCGCCCAATCGCATTATTCCATCTCCAGCAGTCTCACCACATTCTCGGCGATGCGCTCTTCCAATTCCCGTGCCTCGGCGTTGAGCGTTTCCAGTTCTTCGTTCTGTTCCTCCAGGCGTATCTTGAAGTCGAAGTCATCCTCCACACGGGCGGTGACGCCAACATAGCGTCCAGGGTTGAGGCTCCAGCCCTGGGCTTCGATTTCGGCCAGCGTCGCCACATTGCACAACCCAAGCACATCACTATATTTACCATCGGGGAAATGTACTGCCATCAGGTCGGCGCTGTCGTGCAGATTCTCAACGGTCTCGCCCCGGTAGAGCCGGGCGATGTTGGACAGGAACTCAATCTGCGAGGGAGCCCAGTCGCGATGGGCGCGGTCTATCTGGCGGTAGAGATGGCGGGAGTCAATGAAAAGAACTTTATCGGCACGGGTGGTCTTGCGCTTGCCCTTTTCGAAGAACCAGAGGGTGCAGGGCAGGGTAACGGTATAGAAGAAGTTGGGCCCAACGGCCACGATTACATCCACGGCGCGGGCTTCAATGATCTGTTTGCGGATATCGAGTTCCGAACTGCGGGCGTCGGCGGCGGAGTTAGCCATAACGAACCCGGAGCGACCGATGTCGGAAAGGGCGCTGTAGAAAAGCTGAATCCAGAGGTAGTTGGCGTTGTCGGTACGCGGCAGGCCGAAGGGGAAGCGTTTATCGTCTTTGAGCCTGTCCTTGTCCACCCGGTCCACGTTAAAAGGCGGATTGGCCATGACGAAGTCGAACTTGCCGGTAGATGAGTGCAGGTCTTCGTAGTAGGCGTTGCCCTGGCGGATATCGCCAGCCAGGCCGTGCACGGCGAGGTTCATCTTGCCCAGACGCACGGTCTCGGCCACTTTTTCCTGACCATAAACACTTAACTCAGCGCCGGGGTTCTTTTGGTGTTCGGCAACAAAACGGGCGCTCTGTACGAACATACCGCCAGAACCGCAGGCCGGGTCGAAGATGCGCCCGTGAAACGGCTCCATGATGCCGACGATGAGCTGGACTATGGCGGTGGGGGTGAAGAACTCACCGCCCTTCTGGCCTTCACTCATGGCGAAGTGGCCGAGGAAATATTCGTAAATCTTGCCAAAGGCGTCTCCCTCGATGTCCATGGGAACGGAGTTCATGGTTTTGAGGAGTTCCTTGAGCAAGGCGTTCTCGAAGCGGTTGTAGGTCTTGGGCAGGACATCCTTGAGGTCGGCATTCTCTGCCTCGATGGCGCGCATGGCGTCGTTGATGGCCTCACCTATGTTGCCGCCCTCGGGCAGTTGAATCAGTGTTGAGAAACGCGCTGCCTCGGGCAGGTAAAGCACTCCCCGGGCCTGATAGTCCGCCGGACCTATCTTGCGACGCCCGCCGCATGCGCCCTCAAGCTCCTTCGCCGCCGCCTGGAATTTGTGGTCGGCATAGCGCAGAAAGACCAGCCCCAGGACGGGTACAGAATATTCAGAGGATTTCAGCTTGGAATTGGCCCTGAGTTCATCCGCGGCATCCCACAGACGGGATTCGATGTTATTGCCGTTGTGATTCATTTCGTTGTTTCCCTTCCGAGGCTACCGGCGAACTGCGCTCATTCTAGCCCAAGGGAAGGGTGAAGGCAATATGGATAGGGTTTTAAAATAATGTTGCTGTACCAATGTGAATCAACAAACAACCAAGCATTGAATAAATCCCTCAATCTAACTTAATATTCCATTGAACGTCTCTGGTAAATAAGGTCTTATCAAATAATTCAATGTCTAACAAATTTAAAAGATGCGCAGAATTCACTATATTGCCGCAGTAGTTGGGTTCCAAGGCTATTGTTAAGCCCACGACTCTAGGCAATACGACCGACATAATCGCACTACTCGTATTTAGAATATCGCGAACGTCGTTATCGGGAAGAATTAGAACATGCGGATCAGAACCCTCTCCTAATTCTTCAGTAAAGTAATCTAAATCAATGTCAAGGAATATCGGACTTTCCCGAAGTTTTAGATCTTTAACCACATCTTCAATGTGGTGATAGTAATGGATGGTGTGCACTTTTCCTTGCCTATCTTTTACAATGGGCATCTTCATACCAAACTTAATAAACTGGTCTTCAGCCATCAAAATATAGGCATCTGAAAAATAATTCATATAAAGCGCCGCGGATATTTGAGTGTCATTGTTAGAATTTAGCTGTTGCCAACAAAATCGTGATAATAGCGTACTATCGTAGAGTTTATTCTCCAAGGTTTTAAGCGGTCTTTTATACTGTTGTAGCGTTGATGCGTCACCAACATCATAATGAGAATCGATTGATAAAAATATAGGAGGGTCTTTAAGATACACATCTTGCTCTTTAAACTCATTGAAAAACTTTGCCCAGTAGTAAAAAGCAAACCGATGTTCGAGTGTTAATCCAACAGTAATCCGATGGATAGTATTACGGGCCAGAGAAGGCGCATGATAAATCATTTTGTCGGGAGGGAACAACATTTGGTGCTTCATAATTTAATTACTCCAATTTAAATCAGCTCATTATAGAACTTGGCTTTGAACCAACATATTGTCCATTTAATTTCCGTTTCAAATCCCTTATATGCTTTTTGGCCGCTAGTACCCGTTGTTTCTCAATTGGCTTGTCTTGCGCAATTTTGATGTAAGTTTCAAACTCTTCAAGAGCGTCTGTGTATCTCCCCATCAATTCCAAGGTTTCGCCAAGATTTTTACGGGATGTGCCATAGTTGGAGTCAATCTTCAGGGCTTTGAGGTATTCCTTTGAAGCCATACCGAACTTTCCTTGAGCCCGGTAACAATCGCCGAGGCTATCAAACGCATGTTTATAGGTGTAATCAATCTTAAGTGCTTTACGGATCTCGATTTTGGCTTCATCAATTTTACTCTGGGCTAGATACAAATTCCCCAGATTATTGCGAGCTGATTTATTCTTCGGATCAATCCTCAAGACTTCCAGGTATTGCGCTATCGCTTTGCTCATCTTGCCTTGGGTTTTGTAAACAATCGCGAGGTTTATATATGCTTCAGCATACTCCGGGTCAATTTTAATAGCCTTGCGGCATTGTTTAATAGCTTCAAGTAAATCACCCTGTAAATAATAATCATTCCCCAGGCCTATATGTGCTTCATTACAGTTGGGGTCAACCCTCAGGGTTTCGAGGTGCTCTTTAACCGCCGCCTCTAGTTTCCCCTGTCCTCTATACGCCTCCCCCAAATTGTAATGCGAAAATTTATCATCAGGATCAATCCTCAAAGCCTCCAAGTGTTCCAATATAGCCGCATCCAGCTTGCCTTGGGATTGGTAGACATTCCCAAGCCTGCCATGTGCGGCAGTGTAGTTGGGATCAATTTTCAGAACTTTACGGTATTCCTTGATGGCCTCATCCAGTTTGCCTTGGGCCCGATAGATACCCCCCAGATTGTAAATGGCATCACCACAGTTGGGGTCAATTCCCAGAGCTTCCCTGTACTCCTTTTCAGCGTTATTCAGCCTACCTTGCTCTTCGAAAGCGGTACCCAAGTTGTTGTGGACCTGAGCATCATTTGGAGTATTCTTAAGAGCTTGAAGGTAATGGTGTACCGCTTCATCATAAAATCCAAGGTTGCCGAAAGAGACCCCCAACCAATTGAGTTCGTGAGAGATGAGAGATGCTCCACTTGGAACCTTTACATTTTTTCCTGTTAGTTCAAAATATAAACCAGAAAGAACTTTTTCAAGTTCACTGAAATTCTGATATCTATCGTCAGGCGATTTTTCCAGGCATCTCATTATTATCGCCTGAAGTTCTAGATGCGTTTTCGGCGGCTTGGGGCTGACATTGAGGTGGCAATCCCAGTACTTTTCTCGAATGGTGGCTAAAAAAGGAGTTTGTCCCGTAGCCATTTCATAAAGTACACAACCAAAGGAGTAAATATCTGACCTGCCATCGATTGCTTTGTCACCACAGCACTGTTCGGGAGACATATATTGAGGCGTACCGCAAATGCCGCCAGATTTGCTCAACCCCAACTTCTGGGGGGCTTTTTTATCGAGAATTACTGGATATATATCCTTCCCTGACCCAGAAAAGGCTTTCACCAACCCGAAGTCAGTAACCTTGACGGTTTTATCGCTACTGATAAGGATATTGGCCGGTTTAATATCTCTATGAACAAACGGTTTGCCCATTTTATTAAATTTCTTTTCGGCATACATCATCCCATGGCAAAACTGGATAGCGAAGTTGAGTGTTAGCTCAATTTTTAAACCTTTCGCATTTATCCATCCTGAGAGATCCGGAGAATACTTCCCGAATCGCTTATCGCCAACGATAGGTTCCATAATAAGATAAGGCCGTCCATTAATTTCTTTAAATATTTGCGCCCTGACAATATTTGGGTGTTTTCCAAGTCTAACCCAAGTTTCAGCTTCCAATTTGAAACGATCTACAAAACCTCGTTCTTTAATAAATTGTGGTTGTATTGTCTTAATCGCGACCGGATCTTTGTAGGCATGGTCGTAACACATGTAAACGATGCCCATGCCGCTTTTGCCTGGGCCTCCGAAAGTCTTTTTAACTTCATAGCGGTTCTGTATTTTGTCGCCTATTTGCCATTGACCAGGTGTTGCTGATTTGGGCTTGGAAGAAGCCCTGGGGCGCACCCGGGAATCCCTATCCCAAGGCTTCTTGGTTACATCGTCAGTCTGGACTAAAGTCATATTTTCAGATGTACTCATTCAAAACACTCTTTATGCATTACCCTATTGGGTCGGTGATTCAACCTCTTTTCTCAAGATATTGCCCCCGGTTTAAGTTGTCAAGAGAGCGACTAAATTAAATGCGGCTTTCTTTGGTTGCGGGCCAGAGAATAAGATGTATTTACTGCCAAGGATGGGATGTCAACGATTTGTCAATAATCTGTCATCGAACAGAACCGCGGATCTGATACATTGGGATTAAGCCAAAATTTTAGGAAGGAGAATACAAAATGGAACTGCCAGCTTGCCCCAGGTGCTCGGGACGTCTGATGAAAGGATTGGTCTTTGACTGCGGTGGGCCGAACCATGTGATTACCTGCTTTAATTGCGAGCTTGAGGCCCCCACCCTCGAAGAACTTATGGCCAAAGCCGAGCTCCCCAAAGTGCGCGTTGCATCAATTGCTCATTCCGGTTGACCTCACGAAATCCACTCGCCGATTAGCACACCGCCGTGAAGGGCTTGAAACACCCTTCACGGCGGTGGAATGCAAAGTAAGAATATCTATAAAACGCTATTCGTTAAAAATGCACGAATATTATTTAACAAACCTATAGCGACCCACGTGTCCCGGCTCGGTAATAATATGGCGCGAATTTTCTGGTGTCTCTCCAAGTTTTTTCCTTATCCGGCATATATGCTGACTCACACACTCTTTGAACACCTCTTTGTTGGTCCTTCGAGCCAATTCTTCAGCAATTATGTCAATATCTACCGCATCATCATAGTCTTTCAATATCTCAAGAACTTTGAACTCCGTTTTGGTTAAGGAGACCTCCGAACCATTTATTTTAACTATTCTTTTTGTCCAGTTAAATATATCCCCACCCGAACCAGCATCGTAATCTGACTTCATCCATGGGGGATTGGTTGAGCTATTTTCTCTGAAGATTAACTCCACCCTGAACTTACCGTTGATTTTTGCCAAGCCGATATGGCAATTGTGAGTCAAGTCATAATAGCGTTTATTTTCCGGGTTTCCGAGGTCAACAGCTTCCAGCTGTTCTTCGTTTAAAAAGGTGCCATTTGTGCTTCCCATATCACGGATGATAAAACGATTTTTCTCGCCATCAAATCTTATCTCCGCATGATTCTGGGAAATGAAATCGTCCCCAACAACGCGGATGTCCGAATCCTCTTTAGCGGTCTGGCGGCCTATAACTAACTTCCCCATTTTTTTTAGCGGTATTTCAGAATACTGCTCGTAGCCTTCGATTCTGCCGTGAACCACGGATTCCACTCTCAAGAAAGCGCTCGCAGCTTCGGGCATTTATCCCTCCAATGCCAATAACCGTATAGAGATTGCCTGCAATTAATTGTTATCCAAGTTTGAACGTGTTGTCAATTGGCCAGACTGAAATCATGGCCCCCAGAAAGAACAGTGAAGTAACGCTTATTTGTTGGACAATACGCATGGAAGGGGGGAGGCACCAAATTGTCACAGATTCGTCAACAAAATGTCATCGATACTGCCTGTGAGCTCCCGTATAATCGAGAATAGTTAGACAGTAGATGTTCCTTAATAACTGAATACGAAAATAACAAAAAACAATGGTGGATCATGACTGTGAAAATCCAAAACGAATAGTCACCTGATGTTATTAACCAGACGCAAAAAGATTGGAGAGTAAATTGGAAAACACCTGCACAGCCACCGAAGTGTGGCCGAAACTTTACGAATTCGGACCGGAGGCAAGGCGCATCATCGTGGTAGGAGACCTCCACGGTGACTTCGCATCGTTCGTAAATGCCTTAATCATCGGGCGAGAGGAGTCAGGCTCACATGTCGTGTTTTTAGGGGATTATGGTGACCGAGGGACAAATGGCGTTGAGATAACCGAAGCCCTCATCGAACTTTCCCTTGATCCCACCATAGTCGCTCTCAAGGGCAACCACGAGGGATACCCCGATTCAGGGATCCCCCATTGGGGGCGAACTGACTTAGATCTGATCTCGGAGGTTGAAAAGAAACGAGGCAACTGGGATGAGTATTTCAAAGAAACACTGCAACCCTTTTACAAGCGCCTGCCGATTGCAGCCCTTCTGCCTGGGAAGCTGCTGTTTGTCCATGGGGGTATCAGTGACAAGATACAAGAACTGGATAACATCAAGCACCCAACATCCGAAATATCAGATGAGGTGCTGTGGAATGACCCGGGTGAAATCCCGGGGGTACAACCTAATTCGCGAGGATACGGGAAAGAGTTTGGACAGGATATTTCTGAAACCGTGTTAAAGAAGATTGGCGCAGTCGCAATGGTCCGGAGCCACAAACCCATCCTTGCTAAAGCAGGGCCCCATATTAGCCACGACGGGATGATCGTCACCATATCAAGTTGCAGGAGATATGGACGGCCACACTGCCTTGAGATCAAGCCAGACAATCTACTCACAATGAACGGCGGTGCGAGGTTCGGATACACGATTAGATATCTCGACCAAAACTAAAAAACAACGTCAATCAAACAACCGTGGAGATAACCGTGGAGCTAATTTAGCAGAGCTTTCCACTATTACCCAATGCAAAAAGGAGGCATAAACGCATATGTTTGGTTATCTTTGGGCATTAATCAAGGGAGGCATCATAGGATGCCTGCTGTTATTTCTAGCTGTGATGGCATTCGCGATCTTTGGGGCCTTCCTTAAATCCTGCGGTTACTAATCCGCAATATATCGTGATCGCGGTTAGGGGCTATCAGGACACCAGGGGGTAACACGCAAGCCATGATTACTTCATACAAAAAGTGTTGATAATTTATTTGAAATGAAAAGGAGATACTACTCATGACAATTTGTTTGGGTGCGCTGTGTGAAGACGGAGAAAAAATCGTCGTTGCGGCTGACCGGATGATCACATTTGGCGACAGTGAATTCGAGCGTGACGTCAGGAAAATAATCCCAATAACGCAGACCTGCATGCTGCTATCATCCGGTTCAACGTTACCTAAAATCGATTTGATACGTGACGTCAAAAGGGATCTGCGCGAGCATCGTAGTCCCAACGTCGAACAGGTGGTTGCCAGCCTCAAGGAAAAATTCGTTGGGAAAAGGTGTCAAAGAGCGGAGGAATTACATCTCCACCCGCTGGGCCTCGATTTCGGCCAGTTTATAAGGAATCAAGGCAATTTGTCTGATGGCCTGGCTTCCCGTTTGACTCAAAAAATCGAGGACGAAAGCCTGGGCGTGACGTTATTGGTAGCAGGAGTTGATTCTGATGGAGGTCACTTATATCTGGTGAAGGATCCGGGCATATCAAATTGCTATGACGTTGTCGGTTTTTTAACCATTGGATCGGGGGAGCATCATGCTGACCTGTCCTTTATACGCGCTTCGTATTCCCCTACGATATTGCTGAAACGAGCCGTGTTTTTAGCCTATCAAGCAAAACGAGATGCGGAAATGGCCCCAGGGGTAGGGTCGCGTTACACGGACATCGGTATCATTGATGAGGACGGAATAAGCTTTCTCCCCGATGAAATCCTGCGCGAACTTGGAGAAGTTTATAAAGTGTTGATGGAAAGCAACATCAAGAGTAATCGGGAAATCGACGCGAAAATTGAATCGCTGGATCTTAGCCCTTCTGGTATGACCAGGGCTGTTACAAGAAAACAAGAAAAATATGAGGGAAGGAATATGACAAACAGCATCATGGTTATCTTCCCTTACCTGTACAACGGAACCTGGGTGTTCGATGACAAATCCAAGCAATTCGACAAAGAGGCTTTCGTAGCCGGCATCCCTCCAATGATGGAAAGTTTAACTTCCCAAATACCCAACGCCCACAACGGCTTCCGCATGTTATTCTCGGCTGCACCATTTCCCGGGTGCCATAAGGCGCTTGAATGGGTCAGAAGTGAGGCCGCTGGTGGAAACTGGTATAAGGAAACGGAGACGGATTTGGAAGGCTGGTTATGCCCATCCATCTTCAAGTACTTCGACGAAGCGCCAAAAAATTTATATGTGCAGGCTGAACCTCTGGACGACGCTTTAGACCGCTAGGCTTGGAGAAAGCGCAGTCCGAACATGGATGAACAGGAGGATTTATGGGAAAGAACCAGAATAAATTGAATACGAAACGCAATTACAAATGGCAGGTGATCGAAGGCATCGTAAATACCTCGGAGGACTATATCAAGGTCGTCCATGAGGAACACGCATTACCCTACGCCCTGCTGCAGTTGGGGAGATGCCGCACCGTCATCGTGGAATACTATGCCGGGGATAAGCCCTGGTATGCGGTGGTGCAAACTACCCTCGCCAAAATCAGGGAGGAGATTTCGTACTACATCCTGCAACAACATACTCCGGACAACTGGAAGTGCGCCGTTAGCCATGCCAAAAATTCAGTAACTGTTTGCCACAAGATTCACTGGCTATGGCACCCCAAAGGCAAGCCGGTCCAAGTGAAACCCCGTGGTGAGAACAAAAAGGACGCCAACACACATGGCGGCAAAAAAAATCACGAAAAAACAAACCCGGCTAGACTGCAATTCAAGATCGGCCAAGCCCATTTGGACGCTGATGATTTTGAAGAAGCATTAACTGCCCTCAATAGGTCGATAGAGCTAGATAGCAGTAATGCCGAGGCATATGTATCCCGAGGCATCACTTTGCATCGCATGAAAGAAACGACTCGTGCCATTTATGACTTCGATATGGCAATCGAACTCTCACCAAAGTGGGATTGGGCCTACGCCAACCGCGGTTACGTCTATTACCTAAACGAAAAGTATTCGGAAGCCCTAGCGGATTTGAACCGAGCCATAGAACTCGATGACAACTACGCGCCTTATTATTCCAACCGGGGTAATGTTTACTTTGAACGGGGAGGCGAGGGCGATGACCTAATGGCTCTACGCGACTATCAGCAAGCCATCGAACTGGAACCCAACGCCGACTACCACAGGTACCTCGCCGATGTATACCTTAGGATGGGCAAACTGGACCTGGCCGAAGAGAATCTGAATGACGCACTGGGGCTGGAACCTGGTGATATCGCTGCTTTCGCCCTTTTTGCCCAGGTCAAGGACGTCCGGCAAAGGGAGGCACAGGCAACTTAATATCAAGGTACCTCAAAACCGAAGAGAGCGTGAGACCTCAATACTGCCGAATTCCCCATGGATGCGATTTAACAGCACCGTTGATACCCATAGCAGCTTAAGTTATTATGTTATTGAGTATGGAGGGATCAAATGTCAAGACTCGATGAAGTAGAAAAACAAATAAATAACGTTGAAGGCTTTAAAGTTAAATTTTTTGATAGTAGAACCGATGCGGATAAACGCGGTGATCAAGAGAAGATCCCTGACTATCCATTTGAAAGACCCTTCGAAGGCGAAAAGACAGTGGAGCGTTGGAAGATTGTTCGTATTGAAGAAATATATCCAGCTTTTATTTATGTTAAAGCCATTAACGGAGATGGAACGCCAGCAGATGGAAAGTGTCACTTATCAACGGTAAGGTCCACATATTCAACGAAAACGAGCGATAATGCGAATAAAATCGAGTTGCCACCTTACAAAGTCCATATGAGCCGAGAAAAGCCTGGGTGTTTTCTCTTTCTGATCGATCAATCCGGGTCAATGTCTGACCCTTTTGGTGGGGCAACCGGAGGGCAAAAATCCCAAGCAGTTGCAAACGTTGTAAACGAAATTATTTACGCGATCATTTACAAAAATTTAACAGGGGAAGATGCGACAGAGGAAGTGCTGAACCGTTGCGTCATCGGCGTCATCGGTTACGGCGATACCATTCGTACGGCCTTTAGCGGCAATCTGAGCGGTATCAACCTGTTAAACCTGAGCGATATTTACAGCAACGCTAAAATATCAGAAGAGAATAATATTAAATCCGAGTATTGGATAGACCCTGTGGCCAAAGGCAAAACACCTATGTGCGAAGCTTTAAGTTACGCTCACGAAGTTTTATCAAAATGGATATCACAACATAAGGATTCACATCCCCCGGTCGTAATAAACGTTACCGATGGGGAATCTACGGATGGAGACCCATTGCCTCACGCCCAGAAGATAACATCGCTCTCAACTGAGGACGGCAATATCCTGCTTTTCAATTGTCATTTATCATCCACTCAAGCTCACCCAATTCTTTTCCCTAGTACGGAAGTTGTTCTTCCGGACGAATTTTCTAGAAAGCTATTCGAAATGTCCAGCATCCTCCCTGAAACGATGAGAAGTGGGATACCTCAATTTAAGAGCAATAGCACTCGAGGGTTTGCATTTAATGCTGGACTTACCGATTTAGTACGTTTTATCAAAATCGGAACGGAGAAAGCCACAGCCGACCGCTAGCCTAAACATATGTATATCGCTTGTCAGTTTTACTCTTGCCCAAAATACGGTAAAACCGCTAATGAATATCAAGATGCCTTCAAACATTCTTTAGTATCAAGGGTATCAAGCAGGTTCGCTATCGCCGATGGAGTCACAGATTCTATTTATCAAAAAATGTGGGCTGACGCACTGGTTGAATATTTTGTCGATCAAGGTTTCCCAGCGCAACCTTCCAAAACGGCCATAACAAACGACGATATTGTGAATAAATGGCTAGCTCCAATAAAACAAAAATGGCATGCTTCGATTGATTGGGTAAAATTAGAAAAAAAGCCCATGAGAAAAGCCAAGACTGAAAAAGTGGGGGCTTTAGCAACTTTTTTGGGTTTCGAAATTGTTAAGGTTAAGAATGGATCTAGTCAACCCCGTTACTCCTGGCGGGCATATTCGTGTGGGGATGCAAACCTATTCGTAGTTCGAAATAATAAGTTGATTAAATCCTTCCCAATAATTACATCCCTGGAGTTTAACGATACACCAAAGTCGTTATGCAGCCTACAACGACCCGATGAAAGCATATCCACATCGATGGGTTTAATCAAAACCAACGACACATTTATTTTGTGTACTGATGCTATGGCTAAATGGTTTCTTATTCAACACGAAAAAGGCGATTGGCCTTGGAATACTTTGTCCTTAATAAATAATAAGCGGCAATTTAACAATTTCATTCGTGAATTGCGCACGAAAGATGAAATCGAAGACGACGATAACACTCTCGCAATCGTTAATATTATTTGGTTCGATAACAGGAAAACCAATAGACGAAAGTGACTTGTGAGGATAACCAGTGCTTGATAGTCCACTTGGTATGAATTGGCCGGGAATTAGGGAATATAACGCCGTCATCCAACATACGGCTTCTGCTTTCCAAGACCAAGACCTCCAAAATGGAGTTGTGAAGCTCAATGCACACGGCACACCTATGTCGCGCTCAGGGAAATACGCTTCTGTGTTCAAAATAACCAAGGGTACCAAAATATCCGCAGTCAAGTGCTTCACAGATCCAATCACTGAACAGGGACAAATGGAGCAGGAACAAAAATACGCTAAACTTTGCGACTATCTGGAACCACGCATAAAACAACTACCTATACGCCGGTTCAAATATATTAAACAAGGTATTTGGGTTTATGGCAAGCCATACCCAATTGTAAAAATGGATTGGGATGATGGTAAGACACTTGATAGTTTTATCAAGGAAAACTTTGAGAACTCCCGCAAGATCAAAATACTCACAGAAAATTGGCTCGACGTTATTGAAAAATTAAGAAAGGCTCAAATAGCCCACGGTGATTTACAGCACGGTAACATACAGGTCACCCAAGCAGGTGACATAGCCTTAGTCGACTATGATTGTATGTACATCCCGGATTTTAAGAAGGACGAAAGCCCTGAAAAGGGCCACGAGAACTATCGTCACCCAGAGCGGAACAAACAGTTTTATGAGGGGTTGGATAATTTTTCCTCACTGGTAATATATATCAGCCTCCTGGCTCTTAGTGAAGACCCTACACTTTGGGGAAAATACCACATAGATGATGAAAACCTAATACTCAAGAACTCTGATTTCGAATGCCCAGAGCAATCTGATTGTTTTAAACAGCTCAAATCGAGCACAAATAACACAGTAAGCATGTTAGCGGTTAAATTAGTAAGATTTTGCACCCTGCCTATCGAGCAAACCCCTCCATTGAACGAATTAATTCAAAATGATTTATGTGCACGGAGAGATACTGATAGCCAAAATGTTAAAACAAATACGGCGATACCTGATTCCACGCCAGGGGAAGAGTACCAGTCGCCTTCGGATTGCGCAGTAGGTGATTGGGTGCGCCATGCGGAGTTCGGTGATGGTGTTGTAGTTAGCACTGCCCCGGGGTATTGGGGTATGGAGGCCACTGTGGATTTCAAAGCCTCGGGCAGAAAAATACTAGCGCTCGATATTGCGCGGTTCCAGAAGACAAGATTCTTTAAAGGACAACGTGGTACTTCAAGTAAGAATATTGAATTGTCTGCAGAGTTGTATCCAGAAGGAAAACGCGGTACTTCAAGTAAGAATGCTGAATTGTCTGCAGAGTTGTATCCAGAACGAATCCGTACGGACTCTATTATTTTTAGACTTTATGCCGCATCGGTGGGTTTGTTAGGCGCATTGTTCCTGGGTATTGGATTACTCCCCGTACTTCTGAATTCTTCAAACCAGTTCATCATCAAATTATGGTGGAGTTCTATTTGGTCTGTTGGAGATTTGAGCGATTATTTAAGGGGAGCAATCGTTACCATCACCGCCACATTAATTCCGGGTGGTCTTTTAGGCATTTTCCTCACTCCATTCAAACGCCGGATCGGGATCTGGTTTATATTTATTGGTGGGATTAGTGGGTTGGCTCTTCTTGGGTCGCTTTGGAGCGGAGTTCTAGACGGGTCATTAAAAATAATAACAGCGATGAGTTTCGGGGGAATAAATTCACATCTGCATGTTGGTTTTTACGGTGTAATCCCCACTACATTTAGCCATAACTTGACAATAATTAAACAAATCTCACAATTCGGGTGGCTTAAACTCTCCCTTGTCGGTTTCGGCATTTGGTTTATCGGAACTTTACCGTTTCTCAGACGGAGGAACCACAAATCGTAAGATGAAACGAGATCTACAAATAATTGGTGAATATTCTGCACCGTTATTAACTCTCCGAAGTAAGCCAAATTCAGCACAAATTGCCCAAAATGAGAAGGTGTCAATAAAGACTAATGGCTCACGCTTAAACCAAAGCCAAGAAAAAGCTAACAAAAAGCTAACGGACTGGTTGTAATGGGTTGCAACTGGTTGGCAATTTAGGCATAAAAGGCAGATACCCCATTTAGTGCAACCTTTCTAATCTAGCTACAAAATGCCATGTTATTACCCATACCGACAGATTTGCATTCAGGGGGTCAGGGGTTCGAATCCCCTCAGCTCCACCATTATTGAGGTCTCCATTGTCGGAGACCTCGTTCATTTTTAAAATACGCTAACGGAAAGTACACCTGCTTTTTCTTCACCATCGATTTCGACACTGCCTATCCTGTTAATAGTTTTTATCTCTCAGTTAAATAACATTTTGACTAATACAACACTCAGCTGTAATATCGATATTTACGCAGTAAAGGTTGTCTAAATGCAATTAAACAGAATCCTGGGATAACGATGGGGCGCGATAAGTGATGAAGAAATCACTCATTGTGTGGCACGGGGATACTTGAAAGTAAGGATGAATCATGTTTGAAGTCGATACCCTGGGTCTAGCCTGCCTCGATTCCTATTGTGCGTGTGCAAAAAGCAATTGCCAACCACCCCAATGAGCCACCGCTGATAAGGGTGGATTCCCCGACTGCAACAGAACATGTGACGCGCCTTGCCGAGAGCAAAGGTTACAGCGTAACAGTGGAACAATTAAAACACGAAACCCACCTCAATCTTACACCGGGTCCAATATCTAAATGAACCGGGGAATGATTTCAACCATTAAATAATCCGAAAAAAGGGGTGGGCTGACAGCCCGCCCCTTTTAATTTTAAGACCAGGTTTTTCCCCGATAAACATCAACACAGCTTTGGCATAGAAGGCCGGTTACTTGAGCCTAACGGACTGGTGGTTGGGCGCAAAGGCAATAACACCATCATAGAAAACCCACCTGGGATGCTGCTATCCAGTTCATCCTTTTATTACCCTTGTTTAGTGTTACACCCCCCAATTTGATAGCCTATTTCCATGCCGACCATGACATGGAATTGTACTAAAACCGATTACCGTGAGGTTAAAACACAAGGGGGCCTGTTAGCCATTACACCCCTTCCGCTACTTCTTTCCCGTTCCTGGTAAATAACCGTGCTCACCCATTCCAACATTGGACTTTATTGATCAAGAGATCGAGTCCAAAGGTACGTGATTGCACAAAAAAAGCGTTCACACTGTAATGATTAAAACTGGCTTTAAACGCCGAGAACGCAGTAGAACCAAAGGAAAACAAGGGAAGGTGAAAGAAAAATGTTTGAAAATACACTGAATTTTACTCGCCGCGATTTTCTCAAAACAGCCGGGATAGCCGGGTTAGCCCTCGGGGCGACCGCAGCAGGCGTTTCACTACCGGGGTGCAAAGCCGATTCAACGGATCCCGCGACCACGGGAAAGAATTTGCCGGCACCCGAGGCCTATCCAATCGATCCCGCGGTTACTACCACCCTCCAGAAGACGATAGGTTTCGACAAAAACGTTACCGGGCTAGCTCCCCAAGAGATGAAACGGGTAGCCGATTACGATAAATACGGCTACGGCAAATGGACGGTGGGGCCTCCGCTTCTTTCCGACCCACGCACAGACATCATGCCCCCAGGGTATGCCACCGCATCAATCAGCAAGAAAGCCAGGCTTTTGAACTTCTTTACCATGACTGACATCCATATCACGGATAAAGAATCTCCCAACCAGTTGATCTACCTGCAGCAGTTACATTACTCAAGCCCAATCCCCGGATTCGGCAACTATCCATGGACATGGGAAACCTCGGTATACTCCCCCGTCATGCTTTATACTACTCACGTTCTGGACGCAGCCGTACAGACGATTAACACCCTGCACAAAGAGCCAGGCAAAGCCTTTGATTTCGGATTATCGATCGGCGACGTCGCCAACAGCACACAGTACAACGAACTGCGCTGGTACATCGACGTTCTCGACGGCCAGGTCATCAGCCCCAGTTCCGGCGCTCATGCCGGAATCGACAAGATTGATTATCAAAAGCGGTTCAAAGCTGCCGGACTGGACAAATCCATCCCCTGGTACCAGACGCTGGGAAATCACGATCACTTCTTCATCGGTTCCCTGCCGGTGGGTGCTTTCCTGCGGCAGTCCTACATAAGCGACACCATAGCCGCCATGGGAGACGTCCTCCTTAATCCGGCGAATGTGGGTAACCAGCAATTCTATATGGGCACTATAGACGGCACAACCGCCGAGGGTGCCATCATAGACGCGGGCCATGTTGTGAATTTCAATACCCCCCCTAAAGTGGCAGCCGACCCCGATCGTCGCTCGCTTCTACGGACTGAGTGGATAAAGGAATTTTCCACTACAACTTCCAACCCTGTCGGCCATGGGTTCAACCTGGTAGACCCGAATCAGGAAAAGGGTTTTGCCTGTTACAGCTTCGTACCAAAATCCGACATTCCCATCAAGGTTATCGTGCTCGATAACACCCAGGACGAAACCGACGGTGACAGCGGCATCCACGGGCACGGTTATCTGGACGCGGCCCGCTGGGCCTGGCTAAAGAAAGAACTAGCAGACGGTGACACCAACGGACAACTCATGATCATCTCGGCTCACGTTCCCATCGGCGTCTGCCCTATCAATTCCGGATACGAATGGTGGAACAATTCCGTGAATCCCATCGGCACACAGAATGCCGTTATCCTGCCCGACCTGCTGGCAGAACTCCACCGACATCCAAATTTAATGCTGTGGCTCTCGGGGCATCTGCACCAGAATACCGTCAAGGCATTCCCAGGCGCCACCCCGGAGCAGGGATTCTGGGAGGTCCAAACATGTTCACTGCGCGATTTCCCCCAGCAGTTCCGCATGTTCGAGATCTACGTCAACAGCGATAACAACGTGTCTATTGTGACTACCAACGTGGACCCATCGGTCAAAGATGGCACCCCGGCAGCAACTTCACGCAAATATGCCGTCGCGGCAGAACAGATAGGAGGAAACCAGACAATCTACCAGAACCCCAGTCAACTGGTTAACCTGAACGACCAGACCCTGGGCAAAGATGCAAATGGGAACGTACTGCCCGACCCGACGATGAAACCAATGCTCACGGGTTCCTATAATGCCAACCTATACAAAAAATTGACCGCGCAGATGCAGGATAAATTGAGGAACATTGGGACTCCAATAACGTGATGTAGTCAACGTTTTTCCTTAATCTGCCTGGCAGGTGGTTAAACAGTAGAAATAAACACATTGGATGAAAAACCATAGTAACCAAGGAAGGCTGGCGCAGAAGCCAGCCTTCCTTGGTTTATTTGAGGCTTGAATCTCACTTTATGTTAATGTTTTTGATTAACTGACGGTTGTGGTTTCTGCGATATTCGTGGTGGGGAGCTTCTCACGTTTTTGGGATAGCACAATCGCCCCGATTCCAAAGAGAGCAGTTGCCAACCATATCGGGAAACCAATATACGGGATAAGCTTAATCAAGGTCAGGATCGCAAACCCAAGAGTAAAAGCTCCAACCAAAACTCCGCGTGAACTGCCGATGGCAAAACGGCCAATTATAAGGTTTCCAATAAACAACCCGACTGCAATCTGGCTAAGATAGAGGGCCAATCCGTATAGCAGAAGCCCTATCAGGCCCACGGGTATTCCAATGACCGTGATGAAAGTTATCAGTGCTGCAATCGGGGTTACGAACAGTATCAAAGCCCCCCATCCAAGGGTAGATAAAGGTTTACGCTTGATAGATTCGACTACGGCTGAGGCTTTTTTCGGAGCGATGAGTATGATGAGGACGCCGGTCACCAGAGTCGTTAAAAAAGCTATTATCTTCAACCAAATACCCATGTTCCGAGAAGCCGATGAACTTGTTTTGGGTAAATTGTGGGTAGTCGTACCCAGGATTTGAGCCCCAGAGTTAACAACAGCTTCATTGTCACTGACGTAGGTCAGGTTCCCCTTGATGCTGGCTGTAGAGGATATGGTCAGTTGAGTGGCCCCTATGTCAACTTTGCCACTTATCAAACTATTCAGGTTGGCCTTTCCAGCATAGCCCTGAACATTGCGTGCGATAGGCAGATCTACGTTGATGTTACTAGACGCGAAAAAAAGGTCGCGTCCAATCGCCCCAACATTTGTTAAGTTGATGTCATTCCCGGCAACGAAAATGTCCTTGCCGACTTTTCCGCCAATATCGATGGTAGCGCCTGCGACACGCACTGAGTCCGTAACTTCCCCGTCGATGCGGATGGTTGACCCTACCGCAATAACGTTGCCATTGACGATTCCGTTTATCTCTATGGTTTCCCCGGCACACACGACATCGCCGTTGACCGTACCATTGATCACTATGCGGCTTGCCGCAACATAGAGATCATCGTTGACCTGGTCCCCGCTGGCGATGATGACAGTGTCGCCATTTCTGACGTCGGCTGCCGATACCGGCGTGGTACCGAGCAGGAGCAGCAAGAGGGCCGGGATGATTGCGAGCGCTCTGAAAACATGTTTTACCATTTCTTCCTCCTTATTAATACCGAATTACACTGCCATTTTATCTTCGTTATAAAGACGTGCCATCGGTATAAAGGTTGATTTACTGCAAGCAGAAAGGTTGACCATACGGTCAACCTTTCAACGTACGGCTTTTGAGCAACCAGTCTTTGTTAAAGGTGAATTATGCCCTTTTTTACCGCTTCCGTCACAGCTTCAGTGCGAACGTTTACCCCAAGTTTGTTGAATATGCTCTGAATATGTGTCTTGGCGGTACTCTCCCCGATATTAAGACCGGAGGCAATCGCCTTGTTACTGGCGCCCCTGGCCATCAGCCCGAGTACTTCCACTTCCCGGTCGGAAAGTGAGACCGGAGATTGTTGTCGGCGGGAAAGTTCAGCAAAGCGATCAAGGACTTTCCCGGCTACCGCCGGTTCAATGAGGGACTCGCCTTTACTTACTCCTCGTATAGCCTTGAACAGGTCTTCCCTGGGGGAATCCTTCAACAGGTAAGCCCGAGCTCCGGACTCGATACCCTTGAATATGTACTCATCATTATCATATGTCGTAAGAACGATGAACTTAATCCCGGGGTGACTTATCTTTATACGGCGCATGGCTTCAATGCCATCAACTTCGGGCATCCTGAGATCCATCAGTATGATATCAGGATGAAGCTCTCCGGCCCTTTCAATCGCTTTTTGTCCATTTTCAGCCAGTCCCACCACTTCGATATCATCTTCTCTGGAGAGCATGGCTGACAGGCCTTCTCGTACCACAGGATGGTCATCGGCAATCAGGACCCGTATCTTTGATTGCACCGGTTCATTCATATTGTTCCCCTATCCATTGGCAGCATTACCTCAATATGTGTCCCCTTGCCTTTTTCGCTCCTTATATCTATCGAGCCGCCAAGGAGTTTGGCCCTCTCGCGCATTCCTATCAAACCAAAATGCCTGCCGGATGAAGAAACATTTTCAAAACCAACTCCGTTGTCGCTGATTCTTAGAATTACCGCTTGCCCGTCGATTCTGATATCAATCTTCACGTTGCTGGCTTCGGCGTGCTTCTTTATGTTAACCATAGACTCCTGAAATATTCTCAGTAACGCATTCTCAATTTCTTGGGAAAGCATCCCCACACTCCCGGAAACTTCGAAGTCTGCCGAGACTCCGGTCTCCCGGGAGAAAATGCCTACCTGTTGCCTGAGGGTCTCGATCAAGGTAAGTGTTTCAAGATCCTTTGGACGAAGATCCCACACGGAGCGACGGGCTTCATTGAGGCTTTCCCTGGCTAATACCCGGGCCCGGTTCAGATGCTCCTGGGCATGATCAGGGTACTTCCTGAGAGATTGCTCTGCCGCTTCGAGTTGAAGAATGATCCCTGTGAAACCCTGTGCCAGGGTATCATGAATCTCTCTGGCCATCCGATTGCGTTCCTCGAGCACCGCTATATCGCGACCCTCCTGATAAAGCCTGGCATTTTCAATAGCGATCCCCAATTGATCTCCGAGTGTTTGGGCAGTGAATAGATCAATCTCGTCAAAAGCATGGACCTCCAGGCTTTGAATGTCCAAAACGCCCAAAATCTCATTCCCTATTTTGATGGGGACTGCCAATTCGGACGTTGCACGCGATGCCTCCTCTTGCAAAACCCCCTCAATTGCTTCACCAATATCACCCCCATACGCTATTCCTGTAGCTGCCACACGCCCAACAACCCCCGCATTCAAACATATTAACAATCCCGTGGATGCACCTCCATTTACTTCTCCGGCTGCAGCTTTTAATACCACCCCACCCTGCCCCCGGTCAAGCAGAAAAACCCTTACGTTGTAATAGTCAAATGCCTTTTGCAAGGAACTGACTACGTAAGGCAGAAGCTCATCGAGGCTAAGGATTGCGCTGATCCTGCGATCAACTTCATTTATGGCTTTTAATTGGTCTGCCCGACGCCGCTCGCCCTTTGTGCGCAGCTCCACTTTTTGCTCCAGCTCATCCCGAGCCGATTGCACCTGAGCGTACGACCGCTGCAAGTCCCCTGCCATTTGGTTGAAATTTGCCGCCAGTACTCCAATTTCGTCGTTAGTCTCAATGTTCATCCTGACCTTCAGGTTGCCCGGTTTCAGTGCCCGCAAATAGCGCGCAATAGTTTCAATAGGCTGAATTACAGCACGTCCGAGGAAGATGAACAATGCCAACCCCACCAGAAACAAAAATACTACCAGTGATGTAATCAGGACCAGTGTCGTCCTTTGCACCAGGGTATTGATGTACTGTTGGGAAAAACCAATTTCGTAACTGCCAACCGATGTACCACCGCTCTTGATTTCATGGGTTTCTATTTTAAAATCCTGCGAAGTGACATTATCTTGTGTGCCCGATGCGATCAGCGTTCCAGCGTTATCGTAAACGGCAATATAGTCAATATTGTCAAAAATCAGGTATGAAGATATCACCTGTTTGATTTGCGTGTCTTCGCTTGAACCGAGCATCGGGCCAATGGAATTGGATAACGATTCGATGGCCGCCTCTTTTTCAGTTCCGTACAATCCGCGCATCTGGAAGCTTACAACAAGATTAATGCTGAAGGCAGAAACTATGGCACAGAGAACGATGACGACAATGACATACAGAAGTACTTTTTTTCTCAGGCTATCTAGTTTAAACCATTCTTTCATTCGTCTTGTTTCCCACAACCGGTTTGATGGGATTATACTCCGATAGGAAAGGGCTGTGAAAGAATAAAGGGGATGACACCAACGAACATGATTTGGTAACGGGATAAATGGGAATCTATTTTGGGGGCGGGGTCGCTCCGATATTTGGTCTCTTGTTCCGCCCAAAGATTCAGGACCGGGTTAAAACCAACTATTTTTGTTTAGGCCAGGGCTCACCTTGCAACTGACCCATCTCTCGGGCCATCCGAGTGATATGCGACCCTGCTATGGTTAACCAGAAAAGGTCTACGGTGGCCAGCGCCCGCTCGGCCAGCCCGAAAGGTATAAACTTGAAAAACGAAATTAGCTGTGATGCGATAAACAGCAACCCAATCAGCCCGGTAATGCCGGTATAGAGGGCAATACCGTTGCGATTGAATATTCGGCGGCGCAAGCTCAACACCATTATCAGGCAGAAACAGGGGAAAAGGATTACCACACTCACAAAAGTGAAATAATGTATGAAGCCGTGCCATGACCTGGCGAAGCTTGTTG
>Ga0118677_10003903_pt1 | contig 27631 bp, 25 predicted proteins | sample AliMusrvi5mmetaG_FD_86154 | JGI IMG/M metagenome (GOLD analysis project Ga0118677, IMG submission 86154) | reverse complement strand
ATATACTTTTACCAAGGCTTGTTCTTTGAAGCCTGCCGAATATCTTTTATATGTTTTCATTTCTAATCTCAAATTTTATTTTTTTTAAAATTTGAGGCGACAACTATTCTGACGCAGGGGGAAACCGAGGAACGCAGATCGAGCTGCCATCGAACCGTCTTTTCTTTGGATACTTTCTAAAGGCTGCGCAAAATAAAGTATCTCGCCTTCGGGTGCGAATACCCGATCAAAAACGTCGCATTAGCGACACAAAAACAAAATACATACTATCTGCGTAACATAAGTTATTAAGATAAATGACTATAAGTCTCTAAACTGATAAGCTTATAACTAAACTCAATGCGACTTTAGTCACACAACCTCCTGTATTTAATGAACTACATATCACCCCAGCCGGTTGTGGCACTAGAAGCTCACATTAAATCCACCCTCGTCGATGAGGGTGCAGTAGTAAACACCATTCGTTCAGCATTTCCGAACGCTTTAGCTATTTATGCTTTTGGTAGTCGCATTACCGGCACGGCTAATACCAATAGTGATTTGGATTTAGCCGTATTGGTTGCCGGCTATGCAGACCCACTTAAACTTTGGGATATAGCCAATAATCTTGCCGATAAAACAGCTTGCCCTGTAGATTTACTAGATATGCGCGCAGCATCTACCGTTATGCAATATCAAATTCTTCAAACTGGACGGCGATTATGGGGAAAACCCCTAGAAGCCGGCCTATTTGAATGCTTTGTCCTGAGTGAAAAAACAGCACTCAATAGCCTACGCTCTGAATTATTGACCGATATCCAAACCCGAGGCCATGTCTATGGTCGATGATGTCTTAATCAATAAAGCGGCTAGTATCGAGCGCTGCATCATGCGTGTACGTGAAGAATATTTAGCCGATCCTGAAAGTTTTGCCGACAACCATACCCGTCAAGATGCAGCTATTTTAAACATTCAACGCGCTTGTGAGGCCGCTTTAGATATGGGGCAGCATTTATTAAGACGTGAAAAACTTGGCATACCACAAAGTGCTCGCGATGTTTTCTCACTATTAGCACAAGCAAATTGGATAGAAACTACGCTGGCAGACTCATTAAAACGCATGATAGGCTTTCGAAATATCGCTGTACATGATTATCAAAGCCTACAAATGCCAATTACCCTCAATATTATTACTCAACACCTAGATGAGTTTCTGCTCTATTCGGCTACCATAATTAAAAAAGATGCCAATATAAGTCAATAAATTGTAGGGCTATTTTACTATGAGCTCTTACGAGTCGCGATAGTCATGTCGGGTGTGTAAACATCTTTATCACTTGCCCACCATTTGCCGACAAAAACAGTGGGCAGAAAAGCGTTTCCCACTCTACTTGGCTATTAATAAACCTACAAAACAGATAAGCTTGCTTTTTATTGTATACCTTCATAATATACAACTATGATAAATTTAACTAGAATTAGCAGATTCGATTGGGATGAAGGAAATGCTCGTAAAAACGATAAGCATAATGTCTCAATGGCCGAGGCTGAACAAGTTTTTTTCAATGAGCCGCTACTTGTAATAGAAGATACTAAACACAGTCAAGGTGAATATCGCCTTCACGCGCTGGGTAAGACAAACGAAGATCGGTTATTACATATTACATTCACCCTGCGTAATGCGGGTGTAAGCATCCGAGTTATATCAGCCAGAGACATGCACAGAAAGGAGCGCACTATTTATGAGCAAACTACTTAAAACCATCCCAAAATTTGCTAGCGAATCCGAAGAGCAGGTTTTTTGGGAGCAACATGACTCCACAGATTATCTGGATTGGACAAATGCACAACGGATGGTACTGCCTAATTTAAAGCCAACCACAAAAACGATTTCGCTGCGACTTCCTCAGCATCTCCTGGATTCCATTAAAGCAGCGGCAAATTCTAGGGATGTTCCCTACCAATCGCTGATTAAAGTCTGGTTACAGGAAAAATTACAGAGTCATTGATTTTATTAGTCCGTAAGGTGTGTGGCGGTTTCAGTGCGTGCTCTTACGAGTCGCGACAGCAAGTCGCCAGCCCAATGTAACACTGTAGCTCCAATTTCCTCGATTCCGTTTTACTTCATCGAGGCTACTTGCTGACTTTTAAATACGCATTATAACTAAAGAGTTTTTTATGAAATGGGATGAAAAAGAGCCTGATAAGGTTAAAGAAGCACGGTTATTGATTTCGCCAGCCGATGTTGTGTATGAAGATTTAAAGGCTTATGGGGCTTATTTACAACAACCGTCCTGGTTTCCACAAAGGCCTGATCTTGAGAAAATCCTACTGAAACGAAACGATCCGCTCATTAATCTTGGACTTGCACAATATTGTTCTTCTACAGATATTGTTTACGATTTGTATAATCGAGCTTGTATTCCTTGTGATTCGGAAAGTGAAGCTACCTATAATCAAGGTTTACGAGTAGCCTGCTTTGCTAATCAAAGTATAGATCGTTGGATGGGTTGGAGTTGGTTGGCAGACAAAATAGATTTAAATCCTTTATTTCAGGGAAGAACGGAAGAAGCTTATGCTCTGGTAAAAAACCCTAGCATTCATCCGTATACATTAGCTTCTCTTTATAAACGAACTAAACCGTTTGATGATCTAGAGGATATTACTTGGTTGAGTTTTATTAATGCAAGTAGTAAAAACCCCCGATTGAATATTGATGAAACTGATTATAAACATGAATACTGGGATGAGGGGCATAGTGCGATTCATAGTGCTATTTTAAAAATTTTAGATATTGCGCCTCTATCAGAACAGTGTATTAGGCTTATTGATGAGCTTTTTTATAATTTGAATCCAGATCAAGTTCAACAATCCGATAACATTGATTCGATCTTAGATCGATGGGCCGTTGAAAATATTAAAAATTATGAACATAAGGATGATGATACGGAAGGTTACTATACAAATCTTTCCCTTAAAGAAGAATTTAGATGTCTAATCGCTTCTTTGTTTGGAAGGATTTATGGCGGTATAAATAAAGGAGTGCCAATAACTATTCAAAAAGATGAATCATCACATTTATTAGCCACTAGAGATGCTGATGACCTAGCTTTTCGCTGTATCTATTATGGTAAAGCAAATATGACGATACAAGAGATGGAAGCAGCATACAAACGAGATAGTGATGTTTTTGCTCTTGTCGTTTTAAATAATTCCCAGTTATTCAAAGATAACCGTAAGCGAATTTTAATTCAGAAATATATTAATGATCGTTTAAAGTATCGGTATAAACATCGGTGTGAAGAAATACATAACAAAGATGAAGATTTTGATCCAAGCCCAATAGTGGGGGATGAACAAGAATATTGGGAGGATGAATTTGTACAACAAACCCCAGAGCTTTTAGAATCAGAAAAACTAAATAACCAATTGGATGCACTATCTAGTGAGCTCAAAAGTGTTAAGTCGAGATTGTTTTGGGGATTTGTTTTTATTGGTTTCCTTGTGATTTACAGTCTTAATTTAGGTCAGTAATGAGAAATTAAACATTGAGACTTCATAAAATTGAAATAGCTAAACGCCAGATTGATGTTGCAATAGATTTATTGAGAACTGACGGTGATTATTTAGCAATTATTACTTTGGCAGGTGCCGCAGAAGAAATTCTTGGAGAGTTTTTAAAGCGTCATAATAAAAAGGCAATGGTGGGGCATCTTGAGCAGTTAGATGTTAAATTAACCGGTGGTAGACCTTATAAAGTATTTAATCATGAAATCAATGGTATTCGAAATGCACTTAAACATGCTAAACATCAGAATGAAGATGAAATTAAGGTAGAGCATTCTGATGCTGTTGCAATTCTAAGTAGGGCTGTTGCAAATTATATTTTATTGGGAGAGGTTGAATCACACAAGGTTCTCTGGTTTTATAATTATTTGAATAGATATTGCGACAAGATTGATTGTAATTAAATGTAATATCTTGTCTAAGTACAGCAAGTAGCGCCTCGATTAAACTCAGTGGTGCGAGGTTATTCGGAACTATGACTTAAGATGCAACCTAAAAAGTAAGGCCGATTCGCTTCCATGTAATCCGACATAAACAAAACTTTGAAACAGTTCTCCACCTGCTGCTGGAAGCATTCAGCATAACGAGAACATACAGGCATTAACAACAATAGTTATACCAAAGGTGATACTTGTTAATGCATTTGCTGCTGAAGATATAGCGGCCGCTAAGTTTATTGCTCTAAGCTAAGTATTATCTAAAAATTTAGCTCGATTGTATGCAAATCAGAACCGCTTGCGCGCTAATTATCATGCTAGATGGCGCGCAAAAAAGGCTAGGCAGTTAATGATCGCTATCACTAGGCGACAAAAATTCTGACTTAACTATCTAAACAGAATCTTAAGGCAACAAGAATGGCTGGTGTGATATCTAGCGCCCGTGTAAGGCGACAAAAATATCTGCAGGGGTATTTAACGTGAAGCTAAGCATCCCATTTTTTTAATGCGCCGCAACAAAAAATAATGCTGGGCTAATCTGGCTTAAAGTTAGTCTACATAATTTTTCGTTAGCAATTCAAGTCGCCATTTACCCCCCTACTTTTGTCAAAAAAAGCCGGAAATATTAATGATTTCAGGGTCACGCTAAATAAAAGCACTATGTATATCTGTTAGAGCTGGACAATTTAAAAAAAAAGACTAAGCTAACAACCTAACGGCAATCATACATAACTTAAACTTACACTATAGGAAGATTTTCTATGCAAGCTAAACTTATTGTTACCTTCGACCGTCTAAGTGCACCGGATTTCCTAGCCAAATCAGGCTCTATCGTTACGAGCATGACTGGCAACAGCCATTATCCAGAACCTTGGGCAGGGCAAGGTCTCACGCTAGACAATCTCAACGCTACATACGAGGCTTTTCAGGATGCTTATAATGCCAGCCTCACTCATGACTCGCTCAAAATAGCCCAGCGGGATGCGACTCGAAAAACCTTAACCGATTTACTCAAACGTCTTGCACTGTACCTAGAGTTGATGTCAGAAGGTGATACTGCGCTGCTCGCCACTACCGGTTATGATCTGCGTCACGACAGCGTTCGAAACAACAGCAGCGAACTTTTACCGGCGCCTAGTGATTTTAAAGTGACCCATGGCCAATTAACAGGCAGTTTAAACATCCAAGTCACTCGATTAACCGGCGCTGGTAGCTATGAAATCCAGATTACCCAAGGCGACCCAAAAATAGCAAGCAACTGGCAACATGCGCTGTCTTCGGTAACCAGTACGCATATCTTAATAACAGACCTTATCCCTGGACAAATTTATTGGTTACGGGTGCGCGGCTTTGATAGTAACGGCGGTGGCGTTTGGACTGATCCGATTAGTATTATGGTTATTTGAGATTAAGTAGCGGCGTTGGGCAAAGGCATTAACGTTTCCCAAGGTAACTCGAAAAAATAAAATACTAGTGCGTAACGGGGTTTATAACCCCGTTACTTACGTTTCTAAGTTATCGAAATCTAAACCTTTCAGTCAGGGTTGCAAACCCAGACTGGCATTGGAGGCAACCTCATCTAGGTGGCTTCAGCTCAAGCTGTTTTACTCCAAACAAAAGCCATAAAATCAATAACAATCTATGAAGCTTATCCCTATTCCGATTCACTTAAGCTACCAACTTCCCCCTAAACTTTTATATACGCTAATTAAGTTAATTGAGGTTTGTGCTTTGGCGATAGTGACTTGGTTTTGCGTGTTATAAAGACTACGCTGTGCATCCAGCACGTCTAATAAAGAACTTATACCTGCCACATAACGTTCCTGGGCAATTTGCACAACATGGTTATTAGCCTTGCCAGACTTTTCTAAAGACTGCCACACTTTTTCTTGTTCGCTATAAGCCGTCAATGAGCGCTCTACATCCGAAAAAGCACTGATCATAGCCTGTTGATATTGCGTCATAGCGGCTTGTTGTTTGGCATCAGCGGCATGAAGATTTGCAGATAAAGTGCCGTAACTTAAAATAGGCCATAACACATTGCCGCCCATCGACCATGATTTACTCGAAACATTTAAAAAATTACCGGCATTGGTATTAAACAAGCCTATAAATCCCGTTAGAGAAATATCAGGATAAAACTTAGCGGTAGCTACGCCTTGTTGTGCGGTCGCAGCAGCCAGCATACGTTCTGCATGACGAATATCTGGTCTATGCGTCATAACCACCGCTGGAGTCGCTAAAATAAGTGCCATGTCGGTACTGGGTATCTCGGTTTTTTCTTTAACTAGCGTATGACTTAAGCCTGGTTTTTCACCTAACAACACATCCATTCGGAATTCGGCTTGCACCAACATGTTTTTAAAATATGCGAGCTGAGTTTGATCCTGCTCTAGTATTGCTAATGTTCGAGTGACATCGATACCTGCATTACTACCAATAGCTACGCGCTGCTGAATTAACTCAGTCGTTTTATTATCGGCATCGACAATCTGTTGAGCAATTGCCAGCTGACGCTGATATTGGCGTATTTCAACATAGGTTTTGGCAATTTCAGCTAAGGTGCTAATTAAAATATCATCGCGTGTTACATTCGCCGCTTCAAACTCAGCTTTTGCAGCTTCCGCAGAGCGTCGATGACCGCCAAATAAATCTAACTCCCAACTGACATCAAAGCCTGTTTTAAACATATTAAAAGGCTGTTTGACTTGTTGCGCTATGCTAGACGAACCACCAGGAAAGCCGATGGTATTGCCCTGACGACTAGCACCCGCCATTAGATCGCCCGTTGGAAACAGTGCAGCAGTAGCTGAAGCGTGTAAAGCTCTTGCTTCTATAATACGAGCTTCGGCGGTTTTAAGATCTAAGTTACCTAGCAGTGCTTTTTCTAGTAAATGATTTAAAATTGGATCATTAAATCGCTGCCACCACTGTTGTTCGTTACTCTTTTCAGAAACTGGAGCGGCTTGCCAACTTTGCGGCGCTGCCAACTCAGGTTTTTTATAATCGGGGCCGACCATACAACCTAATAGCGATAGACTACCTAGCAAGATGGTGAATGCTAAGCATTGCCCCAAATATCGATAAATGTTCATAGTATCCTTAATGTACGGCAACTGAGGGTTCTGATGTTTTAGCACGTAGTAAATTGCCTGGCATCAATAAAGCAATCATTGCCAATACCAAAGTGATAATGGCCAAATAGCGAAAAGAATCGGCATAAGCCAAGATGGCTGATTGATTGATTAGCTGCTCATATATTTTAGAGCTGGCTATCAATGCCGCTTCTGCCTGCGTATGCCCAGCATTCATAATGGTCTGAGTATATTGAGCTAACAGCGAGGTATAAGCTAAATTACTGGACGATAGATGTTCGGAAAGTAACGATTGATGGATTTGTTGTTGCCTTGCGACATCACTGAGTAATAAAGAGATGCCCATACTGCCGCCTAAATTACGCAACAATGAATACAGCGCCGAGGCTTTACTACTTTTTTCTAAAGGGATCTTTGAAAAAGCCATGACACTGCTAGGCACAAACAAAAAAGGCAGCCCTATCATTTGTGCGGTACGCAATAATACAAAGGTATTAAAATCGGTTTGCGGCGTAATAAAGGCCGTTAACTCCATGCCGATACTCACAATTAACATACCAAAAGCAATTTGATAACGAGCTTGTATCTTAGTGGCTAATTTTCCTACAAAGGGCATTAGAACGATCAAAGCTATCCCGCTAGGCGATAGCACTAACCCTGCTAAAGTCGCGTCATAGCCAAACTGGGTTTGCAATAATAACGGTAATAAGGTGCTACAACCATAAAGCACAAAACCTATAAAAAACATCATTAAACTTGCCATACCAAAGCTGCGATTAGCTAATAGCCTAATATCGATAATGGGATCTTTTTGGCGTAATAGCCAAGCGATGGCAGCTAATAAAGCAATGGCACTGAGCAAACTAAAATTAACAATAAACTGGCTATCAAACCAATCTTCTTCCTGACCTTTATCCAATACAACTTGCAGCGCACCCAAGCCCAACACCACTAAACTTAGTCCTATATAATCAATCGATAATAAGCCTTTAGCTTTAGCATGTAAGGGATCTTCTACAAAGCGCCGTACTAGAAAAAAAGCCAATATACCTACAGGCACATTCATAAAGAAAATCCAGCGCCAGTTAAAGCTATCGGTAATAAAACCACCTAAGGTGGGGCCTAAAATGGGCGCGACTATCATCGTCATACCCGTCAAGGCAAAAGCGGTACTGCGCTTTTCCGGTGGAAAGGCATCCATCACGATAGACATTTGTATCGGCTGCAAGCCACCACCTGCTATACCTTGTAATAAACGGAATACTATTAGCATCGGTAAGGATACCGAAAGACCACAGGCTAATGAGGCCGCAGTAAAGCCGATAATACACATTAAAAAATAGTTTTTTCGGCCCATGACGCCAGCCAACCAACCTGATAAAGGCAGCACTATGCCATTAGCCACCAAATAAGAGGTTAGCACCCAAGTGCTTTCATCAGGACTCGCAGCAAAGCTACCTCCGATATGAGACAAGGCTACATTAACTATGGTGGTATCTAGCACTTCCATAAAAGCCGCTATACTCACTACAACGGCAATAAGATAAGGACTAGCCGTAGAAGCTTGAGTCATGGTCTTAGTGTTTAACAGTATTAACAGTGGGTATAACCGACATGCCAGGACCTAAGGGCAAGGCCTTATCGGGTTGTGTATCAAAGACAATTTTTACCGGCACGCGCTGTACAATCTTAACAAAATTTCCAGTGGCATTTTGCGGTGGAAAAGCCGAAAAGTAAGCACCTGTTCCTGCCTGTATGCTATCAACTTTGGCCTTTAAACTGAGCTCTGGAAAAGCATCAATCTTTACGGTAACGGATTGCCCTATGCGTATATGTTCTAACTGAGTTTCTTTGTAATTCGCAGTAATCCATATTTCTGTGCCCACCAACGCACCTAGTTGCTGCCCCACTTGTATATAATTGCCCTGCTCTACGCCACGATTAGTGATAATGCCATCTATTGCTGCCAGCAGTTTGGTATTGGCAAGATCATTATCCGCTTGTGCTAAATCCGCCTTGGCTTGATTTAATTGCGCATTTAATTGTTCACTCAGAGCCCGTGCCGCAGCCATTGCTTTTGGAGCGGTTTCGGCCGTACGCAATTTTGCACGAGCATCAACTAGAGATGATTGAGTCGCTTTTTCGGTTGCTATGGCTAAATCGAGTTGTTCTTGACTACGTGCTTCATTAGACAGTTTTTGCATACGATGCAGATCATGTTTAGCCTTCTCCCAGTTTGCAGTAGCCGACTCAACTTGAGCCTGTGCGGCATCACGATTCGAGGGCGCTGATATATTGGTGGTTTCCATATTACTATGAGAAGCAGAAGCCGCCGCCTTCGCTGCTTCATAAGCCGCCCTAGCCTTGTCTCTACGAATTAAATAATCAGTAGAATCAATTTCCAGCAACACCTCACCTGCTTTAACTCGTTGGTTGTCATTAATATTTAATACTTTTACGTAACCAGGAACTTTAGGGCTCAATGTTACCGTATGGCTATTTAGCGCGGCATCATCGGTAGACTCTTGCCCTCGTTCTAGCCAGACATAGGCTGTAATGGCTAAAACTACAATAACAACGGTACTCAGTAAGGTGATTTTTGAGCTAGATAAACTCATAGTTGATCCATGATGGGGTTTGCTTGATAAGTCGCCAGAAACATAGCCACCGTGCTTTGCACATGTTGTTCAATTTCATCGGCAGTGGGGATGGGTGAAAGTAGTAGCATGGCTTTGACATAAACCTCACCTTTTAACAGACTAAAGAACTGCTCGGTAGCTCTGTTAATATCGACTATGTCTAATTGTTCTTGCTGTTGCCATATACTTAATAACTCAGTAAAGGCGAGTTTGACTCGCTGAGGTCCTGCTTCATAAAAAACTTTAACAATTTCTGCATGCTGCATAGCTTCAGACTGCATAATTCTTTGTAAATGTATGGCATCGTTGCTGTAAATAAGTACTGCAAGACTTGCTCCTAGTTGCAACAAGCCCTGTTTAACTGGAAGCTTCGCATAAGCTATAAAGCTTTCTGGTGCCGCCAATTGATCACAACATTGTTCAATGACCACTCTAAACAGCTCAGTTTTATTAGTAAAATGACTATAGATAGTTAACTTAGAAACATCGGCTGCTTTTGCAATAGCCTCTACGCTGGTTAACTCATAACCCTGCTGCATAAACAAAGCAGTCGCCGCAGCAAGAATACGTTCTCGTTTGAGAGCGTCTTTAGGTCGCCCAGTAGCCGAGCATGTTTTAGTCTGATCGGTAGTCAAAGCAATCATAAACTGTACCGTATAGTTTTGTATGTAAGGAAATGTATCATAGCTGACACTAATGATCAATTAACAGAGCATAGACCAAGCCAATAACGCAGCTTGCTGTATAATTCGCCAAAATTACTCAACATTAATAATTTATGTATAAACATCCGCTACTTAATCGCGAAAACATGTCTCCACAAGAGGCTTTAGATATTTTAATTGAAGGTAATCACCGCTTTACCAATAACATATCGGTAAGCAAGGACTTACTTCATCTAGTCATGTTGACTAAAGATAAACAGCACCCCTTTACTTCAGTATTAAGTTGCAGTGATTCGCGCGCGCCCGTTGAAATGTTGTTTGATCAAGCCTTAGGTGATGTGTTTAGTGTGCGCTTGGCAGGCAATATTGCCTCTGACAAGGCCATAGGCAGTCTTGAATTTAGCTCTAAGTATTTAGGCAGTAAACTGATCGTCGTGTTGGGACACACTGATTGCGGCGCAGTAAAAGCAGCTTGCGATAATTTTAGAGAAGGTCATATTGGTGAAATTATTAATTTAATTCGTCCTGCGGTACGCATGGAAAAAACTACGACAGGAAACCGTGATTCTTCAAATACAGTTTTTTTAAATAAGGTCTGTGCCTTGAACGTGCGCGTACAAATCGATGAGATCATGCACAGCAGCGACATTATTCAAGATATGTTAGCCGCTAAACAAATTGGCATGGTAGGCGGCGTTTATAATCTAGCCACAGGGGAAGTAAACTTTTTACCCGATACTTTGATGCTATAAAAGCGTTATGAATGACATGAACACCCTAAAAAACCAAGAGATTATTTGCCACTGTAGCGGTACGACCAAAGAGACCATTACAGCGCTACTTTCTAGCAACATTACTGACTTAGATGCAATATCCAGAAAAACAGGCGCTTGTTCTGGCTGTGGTTCTTGTGAGTCTTCGGTATTAGAGTTAATAGCTGACCTTACGCAGTAAGGTCGTTTTTTTTCTCGTTTGCCGCGCTGAGCACCGCTGGTTTTGTTGGGATTAGCCCGAAGGGACGCGACATGGATGCCGAGGAGCGCAGCATGCGGGGCGGGGTTTGCAACCCCGCCCCAAACGTTTGATGTTGCAACTCTATTTAAAAAAACTACTAAAACAGGCATTCCCGCTAGTGCTTTTGTAGAACAAAGCCTGTTGCCTCGTTAAAAAACTATGCGTTGCTTATGTAGTGCTGCTTATTCGTACATCCTAAAAACATTAAGGACGGGGTTGCAAACCCCGTCCGGCATGAGGTATCTCGGCTTCGGTTGCCAATACCCGACACATAAATCGTCGCGATAGCGACCTCATTCACTCGTAGCTCTAATTTTTAGAATTAAGCTGCCCACAAGCCGCTAATACATCATCACCTTTAGCGGTTCTTATCAAGGTAGGTATTTTAAAAGTATCTAAAACGTCTTTAAACTTTTCAATTTTATCCAAATCCGGACGCTGGTATTGTGACCCTGGGAAAGAGTTAAAAGGTATTAAGTTGATATAAGCACTTTTACCCACTAATAACGCCCCCAATTTTTCAGCATCCTCTGGCGTATCATTAAAATCTTTGATCAGAATATATTCATAAGTAACAAATTGCTTTTTACTTAAAGGTATCTGGTCAATAGTTGCCAACACGTCATCTAGCGGATATTTTTTATTAATGGGTATCAGTTCATTCCTCTTTTCTTCAAAGGGTGAATGCAGCGATAACGCAAGGTTTACTCCAGGAATTTCTTGGCTCCATCTTTTAAGCCCTGGTATATAACCGGCCGTTGAAATAGTTATTTTTTGCACACCAATTGAAGCGCCATGTTGTGATAAAAATATCTCGCAGGCTTTTTTAACGGCATCAAAATTATGTAAGGGTTCCCCTTGCCCCATAAAAACAATATTTAAAATCCGCTCTTCACCAGCTCTATTGACGGCTAACCAACGCCAAGCCTGTATAAACTGGCCAACTATTTCACTGGTCGTTAAATTTCTTTTAAGCCCTTGCTTTCCTGTAAAACAGAAAGAACAATTCATGGCGCAACCAACCTGTGATGACAGGCAAATAGAATATTTATTATGAAATGGAATCAGGACAGTTTCGACTTTATGATGGTCTATAAGCTTAAATAGAAACTTTACAGTTCTATCGTTTGTTGACTCATGAACCGTATCGATTTCGGGTAGAGAAAAATCGAAAGTAGTGTCAAAAAAAGCCAATGAGCTCTGAGCAATTTTATCAACGCATTGAGCCGTTTCTTTTTTCTTATAATGCCAATTAAAAAGAACTGATGCTGCTGAGTGATTTAAATTATTCTGATTTATAATTTGCTCTAAATCAGCATAATTTAAATCATAAAAAGATGGTTTCAATAGTGTCTCCTAGAATTTCAATTTATTACCAATACCCAATAGTTTGAAATTCATTAGAACTATTTAGTGATCAATGCATGAGCCAGTGCTACAGCCCTTTGTGCCTATAATATGTGTTTTTACGCAGTAAGCGCAAATATATAGCATCAATATCTGCAGCTTTCAAAATCAGGTTATTTACCGATACCAAGTAATATGCGCTTCTTCAGACGGGATATTGGCATGTACATGATTAGGCACTAGTCGTGGTGTGTAATGTTCAATGGGACGATCAGCAGGCACAGTAGTTTCGTACATATAACCATTAACAGCGCCAGGCAACATAACTTTACGCTGCATAACCTGACAAAAGAGTGGCAAGCCTTCTTGCGCATCTGCATAAATTTCTAAGCGGACAAATTCTACCGTTAATTCATCTAGGTACACATGCAAAGTTAATTTATGGCCTGATGCCGTTGTTTCAATTTGATAATTTTGCATATAAATAGCTGACCAATGTTGTGCTAACTGCTGCTGCCAAACGGCTAAGTTTTTTGCTATCTCTGCATTATTTACGAGTCTTTGTCGATATAGACTGGTTGCAGGCGCATAATAGTGTTCTGCATAATCATGTAACATTCGGTTACTACTAAATTGTGGTGCTAAAGTTGCCATGCTGGCACGGATACGTGCCACCCAGTTTCTAGGAATACCATGATCATCGCGCTGATAAAACTCAGGAATAATCTGCTCTTCTAATAAACAATAAAGTTCATTGGCTTCAACCGCGTCCCATTCAGCTTCCGTATGTGTTTGCCCATCACCTATAGCCCAACCGACTGCTGGTGTATAAGCTTCAGCCCACCAGCCATCAAGTTCTGAAACATTAAGCCCACCATTCGCTAATAATTTCATACCACTGGTTCCACAAGCTTCCCAAGGTCTACGCGGCGTATTAATCCAAACATCGACACCTTGTACAAAATGCTCAGCCATAGCCATATCGTAATCAGCTAGAAATACCATATGTTTACGAACTTCTGGCCTGCGCGCAAACAAGGCCATTTCTTGGATCAAGTATTGACCTTGTTTATCTGAAGGATGAGCTTTGCCGGCAATCACAAGTTGCACGGGATAACGAGCATTAGTGAGTATGCGAATTAAGCGCTCTGGATCATGTAGTAATAGATTGGGACGTTTATATTCGGCAAAGCGCCTTGCAAAACCCAACGTTAGCCTATTAGGGTCAAAAATAGTATGGGTTAAAGCTTGTTCTTCTTGAGGCGCTTGACGTAACTTTAATTGTTCACTAATACGATGCCGAATATAGCTAACTAATTTGACACGACTTTCACCTCTAAAGGTCCATAAGGTTTCGTCAGGTATCGTTTCTATTTTTTTACGCAGCGTATGAATTTTACCTGCCCAGCGGCCTTTACCGCAAACCTCTGTCCATAAGGTATCAGTAAAACTAGAATCCCAAGTAGGCACATGAACGCCATTGGTAATATAGCCTATAGGAATTTCTGCTATGGGCCACTGCGGATAAAGTTGATGAAATAATTGTTGACTGACTTGGCCATGTAAGCGGCTAACACCATTGGCAAAACCACAAGTACGTAAAGCAAAATAAGTCATATTGAATAGCTCAGCTTCGTTATTTTCCAATGTTTGCCCTAGAGACAAAAAGAACTTAAAGGAAATGCCCAGTTCTTGTATACGGTGATGCAAATATTGGTAGATTAATGAGGGACTAAAGCAATCAAAACCAGCACTGACTGGGGTGTGGGTGGTAAACACATTACCGGCGCGCGTTGCCCACAGAGCAACCTCAAAAGACACTTGATGCTGTTTTTGAAATGCGGCTAACCGTTCCAAGGCCACAAAGGCGGCATGACCTTCATTCAAATGACATACGTCCGGCTTTATATCCAACGCCTCAAGTAAGCGCCAACCACCAATACCTAAGACAATTTCTTGTAATAAGCGCATTTCTTGGCCGCCACCGTATAATTCGGCGGTAATCGCTTGATCAACTGGACTGTTCATCAAATCATTACTATCTAATAGATATAAGGTCACTCGTCCTACTTGAACTTCCCAGACCCGCAAAAACAAGTCGCGCGCAGGTAGCTCCACAATAATGGTTAAGCGATTACCTTGTTTATCTAATGCAGGTCTAATGGGTAAACTGGCGGGCTCATTGTAAGGGTAAAAAGCTTGCTGTAAGCCTTGAGCATCAATTAATTGCCGAAAATAACCTTGTTGATATAACAGACCTACTCCCACCAAAGGCAGATTAAGATCGCTAGCTGATTTTAATAAGTCACCGGCTAAAATACCCAAACCGCCGGCATAAATAGGCAGAGCTTCACCTAAGCCATATTCCATACTGAAATAAGCAATGGTACCTAGTTGAGTAGCGGGATCATCACACTGAAAACAACCGTCTTGATGATAATATTGAGATCGCTCTAATTTTAATTGTGCTAATTGAGCTAGAAATAATGGATCTTTAACCAATTGCTCGAATCGCTCTTTACTGACATTTTGCAATAGCATCCAAGGATTTTGAGTGCGCTCCCAAATGTCTGGCGCTATAGTTTGCCATAAAGCATCTCCGGCATGACTCCAAGTCCACCGTAAATCTAAGGCTAGCTCTATTAATACCTCTAGTTCTTCTGGTAAGGTGCGTGGTAGATATGCATGTAACATAATTTCACCTTCATGGTCTGTTATGAATTTAAACGTGTTTTTATATGCAAGACTGCAACAGCTACAGCTGTTGCCTTTGAAAAAGCTGAAGCTTTTTTACTCCAATTGAATTTATTTTTCAGTTTATAAACCACCACCCAATGCCACAAAAAAAGCAACCGTATCTTGATAGCGTTGTGCGAGTGCTGACAGATAAGCTAGCTTTGCCTGTAGTCGTTGGCTTTCAATAATAAGTACTTGCTGCGTGTTAACTAAACCTGCTTGATAATTAGCTGTTACTAAACGTAAGGCATCATCTGCAGCTTCTAATGATTGCCGTTGTGCAGCAACCAGTTCCGCATCGTGTTGTAAGGCACTTAAGGCATCGGCAACCTGTGTAAATGCACTGACTACCGTTTGTTGATAAATGGCTAAAGATTTTTCATGAGTAGCGATGGCGGCTTTGCGACCAAACCATAAAGTGCCACCATGAAATAAGGGTTGAGCAAAATTAGCCGCCATACTCCAGATATTGCCTTTACTCATAAACAGATCCAATAAGGATTGATTATTGTAACCAAAAGACCCACTTAAACTGATGTTGGGAAATAAGCCCGCCGTGGCCACACCAATTTTCGCGCTATCACTATGCAATTGTGCTTCTGCGGCTAGAATATCTGGACGTTGATGAACTAACTCAGAAGGCAAACTCACAGGTATATTTAAAGGCAAGGTTAAATCAGCCAATTTAATAGTAGGAGATTGCCAGTCTGCCGGTGTTAAACCTACTAAATTAGCTTGCAAATGCTCAGTTTGATTCAGTTTTTGTTTTAAAGCTGGCAAGGTCGCCGCAACAAGCGCTAACTGACTACGCAGACTAACAACAGCCTGATAAGACACCGTACCGGCACTAACTTGTGTTTCCGTTAGTTTGATTTGTTTTTGCATTAAGGCTAACCACTGCTCGGTGGTCTCCACCTCAGCTTGATATGCCGCTTTAGCAATCACGGCATTAATGATATTGCCGGTGAGCGTGAGATAAGTACCCTGCTCTGTATAACGTTGTAAATCCTTTTGAGCCTCTAGGCTCTCGACATTACGCCGTTCTCCCCCAAACACATCTAAGGTATAACTAACCGTCGTTGAAAAAGTATACAGATTAAAAATAGAACTAGCTGAATTATTACCAAAACGTGCCGGTGAAAACTGTTGTCGTACCGGAGTAAAGCCCGCATCAATTTGAGGAAAAAATACGCCATAACCGGCTTGCAGATTGGCCTGACTCTGACGTAAGTTCGCTTGAGCCGATTGTAAAGTAAGATTGTTAGCCAGTGCTTTACTAACGAAGATATTAAGCTGAGTTGATTTAAAAAGTCGCCACCAATCAGCATTCACTTTTGCACCTAACTCGAAATGTTGCATCAAACCGTCAGCAATCATAGTCTCATTTGGCAAAACATCTTGAGTATAGCGCTCAACAGCGGGTGCTTTGGGTTTGATAAAGTCAGGACCAACCATACAGCTAGTTAACATCATAAAAGCAGGTATTAGCCCTGATTTTAAAGAACGTCCATTCATTTTTCACCCACATAAATATCAACAATTTGTCCTGGGTACACATTGAGATCATGCGGTTTATCAAAACTAAAAATAACCGGTAAAACCCTAACGTCAATCCGTTCTCTACGCTGATTGGTTAATTCAATTTTGGGAGAAATATAAGGCTGCACCCGCACAAATTCTAAAGGAACACTAATATTAGTGCCTCGTATAAACATTTTCGCTTGTATTTGATCACCAGCAGGTAGTCTAGGCACCAGTATTTCGTCAATAAACCCTCTGACATTCATTTTCTCTTGAGGACTCCCCATGACCAACACTGGATTCATATCTTGTGTATAGGTGCCATAGACACCCAGAGGTGTAAGGTAACTACCGACTGTAGACATCATCGACAGTATCACACCATCAGATTTAGCTTTAAGCGTATATTTTGCCAATAAAGCATTGGCTGAAAGATAAGCATTATATTGGGCTTTATAAGCTTGTTCTTGATTTTTAATGTCATAGCTCCAAGCCCCTGCTTTGGTCAATGCATATTGTTTTTTAGCCACCTCGGCATTAGCAGTCGCCACCTTAACTGCATTAATACTATTATCTAGGGTATCTTTACTGACTGATTGCGGATCTAAATCAAAAGACTTTTGTTGTTTATCTAATTGTACTTGTAAGCTGTGCATACTTACTTGCGCTGATATCATCTGCGCTTTAGTCACGGCTAAAACCTCTGCTCTAGGTTGATGCTTAAGCTCTTCTAAGATGACTTGTGCCGCAGCGGCTTGTGCCTTTATTTGCTCTACGGTAGCTCGTTGTACTGAATCATCCATGATCAGTAAAGCATCGCCTTGGCTTACAACCTGCCCTTCTTTGACTAATATTTGCGTAACAACGCCAGACACCTCGGGATAAATATTAATATTTTCGCCACTAGGCAACGCGCTTTCTATAATGCCGTTAGCATAAATGCCGTTAACATAAGGATTCGAAGCGGGATTAAAAGCAGGTTCTAATACTTTTTTTTCTGCCCCTGATAGAAATGCGGCACTTATCGCAATTATTAATCCGATGCCGGAAGCAATAAAGATCATTTTAGGCTTCATTTTATATCACTATTATTTTCTATTTCGGTAACCGCACCATCTTCCATTTTCATAATTTTATCTGCATATTCAAAGATTCTACTGTCATGGGTAACCACCAACACGCAGCGATTTTCATTAAGAATTTCTTCCTTAATAAAGGACATGATTTTTTTGCCGGTATCGCCATCTAAAGAGGCGGTAGGTTCATCAAAAATAAGAATATCCGGTTGACTCACTATCGCTCTAGCTATTGCAACTCGCTGCTGTTCGCCACCGCTTAACTTAAAGGGAGGGAGTTGAGCTCGATTTTTAAGTCCGACTATATCCAGATATTTCAACGCTTCCTGCATCGCCTCATCCCAGTCGTGTTTTTTTAGAATTAATGGTATTGCGACATTTTCTAAGGTCGTTAAACGGGGAAATAAATGATAATCTTGAAACACAAAACCAATTCTATTTAAGCGAAAGTCGGCTAATTCATCATTATTCAATGCCCAGATATCGCTACCATCTATAGTCACTCTACCTGAATCGGGTTTAAGAATGCCGGAGATCATGCTTAACAACGTTGTCTTTCCGCTACCTGAAGGCCCCACTAAATAAAATATTTCACCAAAATTGGCCTCAAAACTGGCTACTTTAACCGCATTAGTTCTGGCATCACCCTCACCAAACCATTTAACTAATTGATGAGCACTGATCGCCGTTTTAGCCATCGCTTAGCCTCTAAACACATCAAAGGGCTCAATCTTTAGCACTTTACGCACACCGATTAAACTAGAGAAGACGGCGATAATGAGCACCATAATAAAAGCGATACCTAAATTGCCAAAGGTCACGACACTGGCATAATTAGGCAGACGTATTTTAGCCAATCCTATCATCAACGTACATAAACCAACACCTAAACCGTAGCCCGTTAAAGCCGTAAAACCTGCCTGAAACACAATCATAATAACTAATTCACGACTCTTGGCACCGATGGCTTTTAAAGCACCAAATTTATCAAGGTTCTCGAGTATAAAGGTATAAAAAGTTTGTCCAGAAATAGACAAACCAACAATAAAACTGATCAGTGTCATGATCAATATATTAGTGCCTAAGCCCGTCTTAAATTTGTAGTAGGTAGAAATATTATCGCGAAACTCTTCGTTAGTCACTGCGACATAACCCATTTTTTTAACCTCATCCTTGATATGCTGAACTGCCTCAAGGCTTTTAGGTTCAACGAGTACATAGGATGTAGTAAAACGAGCGCTGGGGATATATTGTATGGCACGATTGTAAGTTGTATAAAGCGTTGGCATACCAAACAACCCGTTGGCCGTAACTTTGGCTATGCCGACTATAACACCCCGATGTTCATTAAGTTCGAACGTGGCGCCTATGTGTGGGTTATTTAGCTTATTAATTTCGGAATCTTTGACTGCAAAAAAACCATTCTCGGCAAAAATATCGGCTATATTGCCTTCCAACAACTCTGGGCGGCCTAATAATGACGTGTCATCTAAACCTAAAATAGAGACTGATTGATAAATGCCGTTAGATAGTCTAAGCGTAGCTGCTCCAGAGTATAAAGGTACCGCAAATTTAACCCCGTCTATGCTGCGCACTTCATCTTGAACGAAATCAGGCATGGGAATGCTATTGGCGACAGTCGTCACCGCAGGATCCATTACCCACATTTTGGAACCGATGTTAATGACTACTGATGAAGCACTACGTAAAACACCAGAAAAAATAGAGGTCATCATCACCATTAAAAAAACAGCGAAGGTAATGCCCATTAGTAAGGCAGCAAATTTGCCTTTGTCATTGACCAGTAGTTTAAATGCAATTTTTAATATCCCTTTCATGCCGTCAAACCTTAGTTTAGTAGTGAATAAAGTATCGACGACAAACTCTTACGTCGTAACAAAGGGTGTTCAGATTATTTTTTATAAATACTTTCTTTTGATTTCAGTATGTCTGTAGCAATCGACGGTATGATCGTTAACCATACCTATTGCCTGCATATAAGCATAACAGATAGTACTGCCAACAAACTTAAACCCTCGCTGCTTGAGGTCTTTACTCATTAACTCTGATGTTTGCGTAAAAGCAGGAATGTCGGAGGCACTTTTCCAGGCATTATCGACTAGCTTACCCTGAACGAATTGCCAAATATAACTATCAAAACTTCCAAATTCCCGCTGTATCGAAATAAAAGCTTGAGCATTGCTGATAGCCGACTTTATCTTTAGCTTATTTCTGACGATGCTAGGATTGGCTAATAATTCATTGATCTTATGTTCATCATAATTAGCAACACTTGCGACATCAAAATGATCAAAGGCCTCTTGATATGCTATGCGCTTATTTAAAATAGTAGACCAACTTAAACCCGCCTGCGCGCCTTCAAGTATTAAAAATTCAAACAGCAAGCTGTCATCATGGATAGGCACACCCCATTCAAAATCATGATAGTGCTGCAAAGATAGACTTGAAAGCGCCCATGCGCATTTTTTCATAATATTAGATTCTGTATCTAATTATTCACAACAGTTGCTTTATCTATAAAATAAAGCAATCGTATCATGCTTATTTTTTAGTCATAAAAAAGTATAGTGATTGGCAATGAAGAACCATTTTATTGCCTTCTTTTTCTACAGCCACGCAGGTTTCCATTTTTGAGCGACCAGGTGCAGCTTGTTTGACTAATCTTCCATCTTCCATAGAATAATTAAGCGTAGCACGAAGTGTCTCAGCTCGGGCATGAGCATCAGAATCTTGAGAAAGGCCTTCCATGGTTCCATCATTTTTAAATGTCCACGTACTGTTTAAGCTTCTTGATTTGCTGCCGTCACTTTGAACAGACTCTTTATCAATTTGCCAAGTACCTAAAAGATCGGTTTGAGTTAAAGCTACATCAGCAATTGAAGATAATGAAAAAAGCATCATAGAAATAAAAAGTATTTTAGAGCGCATAGTAAAATCCTTGTGGGGTATTTTTAAAAATTGCATTGTAACACTGGAGTTCCCTTCACCTTATTAAAAACCTTTTAATTCTTGTGTGTTATGAGTGAATTTAATGATGTAGCTTTAGTTTCGTCAAGCACAGTTAGCTGTAATAGGTCAAAAACCAATGCAAAATTAACTGAAATCTCTTTTCTGTTAAAATTGACGGCACTAAATACTATAAATTTCAATAAACCTTACCTTATAGATAATCCCTAAATGCCAACTACCCAAGCTGCAGCCTTAGATTTACAAGTTTACCGTAAACTAAATCGCCGATTGCTGCCTTTTTTAGCCTGTCTCTATGTTATTGCCTATATTGACCGTGTAAATATAGGCTTTGCTAAATTAACCATGGCCGAGCAATTAGGGTTTAGCGATAGTATCTATGGTTTGGGGGCAGGTATCTTTTTTATTGGTTATTTTCTATTTGAAATTCCAAGTAATCTCATTTTACATAGAGTGGGCGCAAAGATTTGGATTGCTCGAATCATGATTGTTTGGGGTTTATTAGCGGCTGCCATGGTTTTTGTTAGCACACCGATGCAATTTTATATCTTACGTTTTTTGTTGGGTGTCGGCGAATCGGGATTTTTCCCGGGTATTATTTTGTATTTGACCTATTGGTATCCTGGGCCTCGCCGAGCTAAAGCTACGGCCACCTTTATGGCATCTGTAGCTCTAGCTGGCGTCATTGGTAGTCCGCTTTCAGGTTTTATTATGACTTATCTTGATGGTGTTTCGACATTAACGGGTTGGCAGTGGTTATTTCTGATCGAAGCCGTACCCGCAATTATTCTTGGAATCATTGTTGCTTTTTGGCTGGAAAATGGTCCCGAACAAGCGCGCTGGCTAACATCGGATGAACGCAATTGGTTAAACAGTCAATTAACGGCCGAATCTTTAAATAAAGAGCAAACAGGACATATTATTTGTTTTAGTAAAGCGCTCTGTAATTCTAAGCTTTGGTTACTTAGTTTTACTTATTTTTCTATTGTTATGGGCTTTTACGGCATTTCTTTTTGGTTACCGCAAATTGTAAATACTTTAGTGCATCAAAATCTCATGCTGACCGGATTACTAAGTGCTATTCCTTATGCTATTGCGGCCATTGGAATGGTAGTCGTTGGGCACTTATCTGACAAAAATAATGAACGCCGATGGCACATTGTTTCAAGTGCATTGGCAGGATGCTTAGGCCTACTGATAAGTGCTATTTATAACGATACGTTGCTACTGGCATTGTTTGGTCTTTCTCTCGCCAGTCTTGGTATTTTATCTGCCTTATCTATATTTTGGTCCCTACCCACAGCGTTCTTAAGTGGTACTGCCGCAGCCGGAGGCTTAGCTTTAATTAATGCCTTCGGTAATTTGGCAGGTTATTTAAGCCCTGTATTGGTTGCATGGATAAAAACTCAAACAGGTGATTTTACAAGTGCGCTCTATATGCTAGCCACATGGCTAATTGTCGCTGCAGCCATTGTACTTATTAAATTTCGTACACTATAAACTATCAAATAGTGAACTCTGATTTACACTTAAAACTACACTAATATTATGGAAGATCTATTTATCGCTGGGCTCAAAGAGTACGGTTACATTATTTTATTCTTTTGGAGCATCGTAGAAGGAGAAATGGGGTTGGTGATGGCGGGCATCATGATTCATATCGGCAATATGCAGTATTTTATGTCGATTTTTGTCGCAGGTTTAGGTGGTTTTGCTGGCGATCAAATCTATTTTTATATTGGCCGTTTTAATAAAGGCCGAATTAAAAGGAAGCTAAATAAACAACGACGTCAATTTGCGATTGCCTATATGCTCTTAAAAAGATACGGTTGGCTCATTATTTTTATGCAGCGCTATTTATATGGTTTGCGTACTATCATCCCCATGTCGATAGGAATAACTCAATATTCAGCAAAAAAGTTTGCCTTGATTAATCTTATTAGCGCATGGATATGGGCAACTATTGTCATCACCCCAGCCTACTTTTATGGTGCAGAAATATTAAGCTTATTAGCCTATGCAAAGCAACATTGGTATTTTGCGCTACCCATAGCGGGAGGATTCCTTTATGGGGTTCATGCTTATTTTAGAAAATTGGAGCGACATTTTCTTAAAAAACGAAAGAACCGTTTATCATGACTCGGAATATATTAAATAAAGGTGTTTAACAAGATGAAATTGAAGGAAACAGAAGTTGAAGCAGGTTACTTGTATTCGACTAGTGCAAATCAATACCGTGCAGTGCTGGCAATGAAAGAGGGGTTTATGATTTATGCGCCCAGTATTGAAGGCTCTGCACCATTAAAGCTAACGACTACAAAGATGCCATTTGATAATCAGCCCTTTAAGAAATGCCAAATTATTACCTTTGCTAAAAAGGATTATCAAGCATTTGAGCTCAATGGTATTAAAGCAATCAAACATAAATTGAACGAATCTCAATTTACATTAGCTATTGCCCAGTGCAATGCTAAATCAGCGATTGCTACTCTGTTAGCAGAATAAAGAAGTTTTTACATAATAAAGTTGCGGATTGCAAAAAGATGCAACCCGCCCTATTAGGTTTTTATACTAAAGCTTACACTTCAGTTTTTTGCTTTTCTAACAAATAATCTAACCAAAGACTAGAGAGCTTTTCTTGTACTGTGTTTTGACGTAAGCGTGCATTTAGATGAGGGAAATCAACCTTATCTAAATCTTGATCTTGGTTATAGCAAGAATAAACAAAGTATTCTTTACCGGTATCAGCATCAACATGCTTACATAAACACTGAGCACAAATGCCTTTCATCATACATTGCATAGGCGAATTAATAGAGCCGACGGCGTGATGTGCTTTTTTAAGATAAGGTTTTAATACGTCAAAACGTGCAGACTTTACAGCAGCCATCATACGATCTGAGCCGATAACCACTAAGTGATCAACATCAGCCAGCGATATAGGTTGCTCACCCAAATCACCCGTTGCATAAGCAATCATGCTCTCTAAGATATTACCCACAAAGCTTTTATCTTGTGGACGAGTCGGTACGATGGCTTGTACCCCTTCGCCTTTGTCGACTGACCAAATAATCAGATCCGCTGCCGCTTCTACATCTTGTACTTTAAAGCGATCTTGTGAATATTTATAACCTGCAAAATAGATTACTCGATTTCCGGCTGCTCTTAATGCTTTACCGATAGAAAATAGTACGGCATTACCTAAACCACCACCTAATAATAAGACGGTTTGATTGTTAGGAATATCCGTTGGTGTACCTGTTACGCCCATGATCACTAGTGGATCTCCGACTTTCCAAGTTGCACAAAGTCGTGATGAAGAACCCATTTCTAAAGCAATCAATGAAATAGTGCCTTTTTCTTTGTCGACTTCAGCACCAGTTAATGCCAAACCTTCTGCCGCTAACACAGTGCCCTCAACGGTAGGTGCAAAGGCTTCATAGTTTTGCACACGGTAGAATTGTCCTGGATAGAACTTTTCAGCGGCTAGTGGCGCTTTAACGACGACTTCGATAATGGTGGGTGTGAGTCGATTAATGGCAACAATAGTGGCTTTAAAATCGGCATCTAAGCGGCTAAACATGGTTTGTAAAGCGGCATCACGTTCTGGTTGCTGCTCTGGACGTAGATTTGCCAATTGTTGTTCAAATAATTTGACCACATAAGGATAGCCATTTTTTGCACTTGCCATCGCCTTTACGACATTCCCAGCATAAACAGGATGATTATCTCCGTAAAAGCTGATGAATTTACCCTCTTTCTGATACGAGGTTAGCGGCGCTGGTTTTCCTAATTTGGGCATAGCCTCATCATGCATGGCCACTAATTCAACAGAATCAGCTGTTATTTCAGGCTCATAACGTTGAAAAAACCATTTATCCATTACGAAGGTATCAGGATATTCGCTTTGATATATCGTATTCGGTGAAGTCCCTGCTGCAACATATAAACTACGCAATGGTACTTTGACAATTTCACCTGAATTATTCCAACGATCATCTTCTAAAATCAGTTTTTCAAAATCGACGGCATTCAAGTGTCCATATTCATCGCCTTCTGCACTCAAAGGACTCATACCTTCAGCTAAGGCAATACCTTCTTCTAAGGCTTCGCTAATTTCTTCATGATTTTGGCGATACGCAGGAGCATCTTTCATGCCTTTACGGTAAAACAAGGTGACACCGCCCCAAGATTCAACCAAGGGTTGAAAATCAGGTAGCTCATCTTCAGCTGCTGCACGTTCGCGTTCAGCTTGTATTGCTTTGCCATGAGCCAAGAATTCATCAAGGATGATAGTTTCTTCTTGATCATAACGACCACGAACAACTTGTTCACCATAAACATTAACCAATGTTTGAAAGCGATGCAGAACTTTTTCTACCTGTACAGGATAATACGCCATCAATTCAGTTGCGGTATCGATGGCAGTTAAACCACCACCGATAACACCCGCTGGCAAGCGTACCTGAAGATTTGCCATTGATGAAGCTTTAGCGGCACCGGTTAATTGCAGAGCCATTAAGAAATCAGAGGCTTTGCGTATACCCCGCATTAAGTTATTTTTTAAATCGATAATAGTGGGTTGACCAGCACCTGAGGCGATACAAATATGATCAAAGCCCATCTTCCAAGCATCGTCAATGGTCAAGGTGCCGCCAAAACGTACACCACCGTATGATCTAAAAGCAGCTCGTCGTTGCAAAGTAAGATAAATTACTTTTAAAAAGTTTTTATCCCAACGTACTGTAATACCGTATTCGGCAACACCACCGAAACCGGCCAAGATGCGTTGATCTAAATCTTCATATAGGTCTTTAAAATCAACTATAGGCAGCGGTAAATTATTAGCATCACCCGTTAATGAAACCGGTAACGGTTCTAACTTTAAACCGTCAATACCCGCTACTCCAAAACCTTCATTAAGTAAATAGTGGCTCATGGTGTAACCGGCTGGCCCCAAGCCTACCACTAAGGCATTTTTACCATTGTAGGGCAACATGGTAGGACGCTTAACATTCAGGGGATTCCAGCGTGTCAATAAACTATAGATTTCAAAACCATAAGGCATGAATAGCACATCAGTTAAGACATTGGTTTCAATTTGTGGAATGTTAACTGGATCGGTCTTTTGGTAAATACAACCTTTCATGCATTCATTACAAATACGATGTCCAGTGCCTGGGCACATAGGATTGTCGATAATAATGATCGCTAAAGCGCCGATATTGTCGCCGTTGCGTTTAACCAGATGCATTTCCGATATTTTTTCATCCAAAGGACAACCAATGGTAGTTACGCCCAAAGGATCTACTTTGAAAGTCTCGGTTTTTTTGTTGCGCATGCCTTTAGAGCAAGAGTCTGTGTCGCGCTCATGGCAATAGATGCAATGATTGACTTCAGATAAGACTTGTCTTTGATTAAAGCGTGGATCTGTTAGCTTAAAACCATCACGTCGACGGCGATGCCTACCCATCCAAGCTTTAAACTCACCACGATCAACTACTTCATGTGCGACTAAATTATCAAAATCACGTTTTTCAGGAAATTTAAAACTCAGCCAATCAGCAACAATATCGTTATCTTGTTGGGCAATAAAGCTCCAGCGCTGCACGACATCCATTAAAGCTGCTACACATTCGGCAGGCTCTGTCATTATGATAATATCCGCAAACTCAAGCGCAGCTAATTCATGCTCAGTAAGTTTAGTGCGTATTACAGCAACGAGTTCATCGGCGTTTTCATAATCGCTGACTTTACCTTTAGCAAGTAGTTTGTAATGACTAGACAAGGAACCAATCACTGCGCCAACACGTGCAACGCGATGCTCTTCATCATCATCTAAATTAGCTTCTGGAAAAGCCGCTTCTATCAATAAATCGAAACGATTAAGTATGGAAGAAATAGGCCAGTCAGTGGTGTCTTGGCCTTTAAAGACCACGCCTAACTTTTCAACAACTTCATTCTTAAAAGTAAAAACGCTGTCGATTTCATCTTTAATGTTTGTGGCCTGAGCATCATGCTGCTCAGAGACATTAAACAGTTTCGCAACAAACTTGCCCACATAAGGGCCCATATTCACCAATAAATCGGATACTTCTTCTGGTTTGAGATCGACTCCTTGGCTTAGTCGATAAGCTGAGAACTTATGATAAAGCTCAACATCGTGTCGTTTTACTGAAGCATCGAATACATCTAATAAATCTTTTAGCCTAGTGGCGTCATAAAGATCAGCGTATGTGAAATCAGGGATTCCGAGAGTAAGGGTTTTTTGTTGCATCATGCTTTGATTTAATTAGCTCGCATCTAAGTAAACAGTTCGTAAAAAAATTGAACTTTTACCTAAGATAAGGTTACGGAAGAGGTTAATGGCGTACATTGTAAGGAAATATGATGATTTTTACCATCAATTATGAGGATTCCTGCGCACTTTATTACTGTTTAAGTACATTGAGACCTTTGCACGATGGCTCTTTATTAGTCCAATAATAGCTCAAAGGTGATTTTTAACTCATTTTACAAAAATAATAGCTAAATACTGTTCATTTAGCTTGGATTAACGGGTTTTTA
>Ga0118677_10003902_pt1 | contig 27633 bp, 16 predicted proteins | sample AliMusrvi5mmetaG_FD_86154 | JGI IMG/M metagenome (GOLD analysis project Ga0118677, IMG submission 86154) | reverse complement strand
GTTATAGTGCTGGAGAGGGGGAGGGGGTTGGAAGTGGCTCCGCCACTTCCAACCCCCTCCCCCTTATTATCTAAGTATTTGTCATTCTGAGCGAAACGAAGTGTAGCGAAGAATCTCTAAATACTGATTGCCATTTCCCCGGACACTAGTGATTAAGAATCTAACCTGTTTTTCAGCACGTTTTATTTAAAGAGGCAAGCTTATCTCCTGCCCCATTCAACATTCGGCTTATTGCCCAGAACATAATTCAATGTCCCGCCATTGACGATGTCTTTGAAGTAAATCCATGATTTATTCAGTGGCTTAATTGCCCTGGAATTTATTAGCCCTGTTCTGGGCATTTGCCCGGATATTGAAAAAGTAAAAAGGGTAATCAAAACTGTGGTAAACTCCCTTTCCAAAAGCTTTTGTGTAAATATTGAGTGCGTTTTCGTCTGCGGTGGTGCTAATTAACACACCTTTAGCTACATCCACTCTGGCATCAGCATACTGAGGTACCGGTTGAAATTTCAAGGTCACCGGATCGGGCATAATGGAACCAAGCCCCTCTGCGGTTGTTGCTTCTGTCTCGGTTCTTGCCCAGGTAATCGGATTGATCACAAGACCCACCATATCGGAGACGACTGGATTGTATACAACGTCGGGCGCCTGCGTATTATAGGAGATAATTACCCCTGTATCATCGGGGCCGGTTGCAAATTTTAAATGCGGATTATTGGACAGGTAAGATGCAGTAACCGGATAACCGATAATGTAGGCTGCAATCATACGCTGATATACCTTGGGGTTGTCTTTCATGTATCCTGAAAGCAAATGGATCAGGACATTTGATCCTTGTGAATGTCCCGCTAAAATGAATGGGCGACCCTGATTGTAGTGCTGAATATAGTATTCGAAGGCAGCAACAGCATCAGTTGTTGGAATACTGCCAATGACCACTTCCCGCTGATCTTCCTGTAAACTTAAAGTATAACCGGTATCGGCTTGCCGGTAATAGGGAGCAAATACATTTGCAAAAGTTTCAAAAGCTGTTGCCTGTCGTTCATATGCAGGGAGGGCACCTGCCAACATCGAAGCGTTGTCTATGTTGCATATATTTGGGTCAGTTGAATTAACCTTCTTCCAGCTAGTCGGATAAAGATAAAAAACGTCAACTGCCATCACCGGTGCAGGTGCGGATAACCAATGCAAAGCTTGTGAATAATCAGTAGCTATGTCGACTGTTTGGGGTACATTATCTTTCTTGCAACCGGAGCAAAAAGTGTAGACCAATACTAAGGCCATCAATGATTTAATTCTGAATGTGTTTTTAATGCTCATGCAATTTGTCTTAAGTAAGATTTTATAAAATATTTGGCAAACGTCTTAATTGACATAAAATAAAAATGAGCTCTATATGTGTTCATAAAAGACAGATTCCATTGAGTGATTCAAATCAATATCCCACTAAGATGGTAAAATTTATTAGGGCAGGGTATTATATCCCCTATATACAAATTGGTATCCAACCGAAAGTATCAGGCTTGCAGGAACTACATTCGGCAGATTATAAGTCTGATAAATATAAAATTAATATTTTTCAACAAGACGATCAAATTTGAAAACCAACCTACCTCCCACCCCACTTCATATTAGGTTTATTGCCCAGAACATAGTTCAATGTCCCGCCATTGACGATGTCTTTAAAATAAATCCATGACTTATTCAATGGTTTCCCGTTTAGGGTAGCGCTCTGAATGTAATTGTTTTCAGTGGTATTGTTTTCAGTGGTGATCACAAATTCTTTCCCCTTGTAATATTTCGGATCCAGTGAAATCTCGATTTTACGGAACAGCGGTGCCGTAAGTTCAACGTTCGAACTGTCAGCTACCCCTCCATTCATTTCGAATAGTCCCATCGAGGAGATCACAAACCATCCCCCCATTTGACCTTCATCCTCATCACCTTCCCAGCCATGGTATGGGGTGTCGCCATAATAAGAATTCATAATCGCTCTTGAATATTTCTGGGTAAGCCAGGGCTTGCCGGAGAAGTTAAAGAGATACGCCGCCTGCATATTCACCTCATTGCCATGATTGATATAGTATTCGAAAATTTTCGACTGTATACGGTCAAGGGCAGGGGCTGCAAACATATATTGCTCCGATTTCTGAAATCCCTCTTCAAGACGCTGGTTAAACAAATCCTTGCCCATCAGCTCTACCACGCCAGGAATGTCATGAGGCACATAAAAGCTATATTGCCAGGCATTTCCTTCACTCCAAAGTTCGCCTGAGAAAATATTGTTATCCGTTTTCCAGTTTCCCTTCGAGTCACGGGGCATCTGCCATTTGACATCGGGATTGAATTGGTTTTTCCAGTTATTTGAGCGTTTCAGGAAAAAAGCGTAATCATCTGTTTTGCCAAGTGCTTTGGCAAGCTGGGCAGTGCAAAAATCTGTAAAGGAGTAATCCAGTGTCCGGGAGGAACGTCTTGAAACATCATAAGGGACATACCCTAATTTGTTGTATATATCCAGCCACTCCATTCCAACATTCCCCGTTTTATCGAGTTTTTTACCTTGTTCAGTGGCGTTATGTCTGACCGCCTCCCATAGCTGGTTCACGTCATAATTGCGGATTCCTTTTTGATATGCGGCGACCATCAGGGCAATCTCGTGGGTTACCCCCATCACCCGGGTATGTTCAAGCCCTGTCGGTCCGTTGTTGGTCCACCCGGTATGTTTAAAAAGCTCAAGCTGGGTAGTAACCCAATTATTCATGATATTAGGGGTGATCAGCGACAGGATAGTGTTGAAATTCCAGTAGGTATTCCAGAAGGCATCACCTCCGTATATATCCTGACCTTTAGGTAGTTGTTGTATATTTTCGAAGGGATCACAATACCGGCCATCCACATCGTTCCAGGTCTGCTTGGCAAAACTGCGGTACAGATTGGTATAAAATTTCTTTTTATCCGCCTCTCTGCCTTCAACTTTAATTTTGGACAACAGGTGGTTCCACTTGTTTTTGGCGGCTAAAGCCACTTTGTCAAAATCCCACCCAAAATCACCAAGTTCGCTCTTCAGGTTATTGCGGGCACCATCAAGATCGACCAGTGAGAGACCCACCTTGATCATAACAGGTTCTCCGATTTTTGTCGTGTAATTCACAAAAGCGGCCACATCTCCTTTACCACTAATTTGTGAAGCATTATCGGTGATCGAATCATTGACCCATCCTCCCATACTTTTAAATGGTTTACTGAACTGAATGGAAAAGTAAAGGATGTACTCCTGGTTTTTGGTTGCAGGCACGATAGTATTCGCGTAACCTTCTATTAGTGTATTATTTACCATTCTGATTTTTGCATCACGTATAAATGCCTGATCTTCTGCAGGGAATAGCAGGCTCAATATGATCCGGGCCTCCCCCGCTTTGTCGAAGGTATATTTATGAAATCCGCAACGTGTGGTTGCCGTCATTTCTGCTTTACAGTTGGCATCGTAAAGAAAACAGGAGTAATATCCGGGTGAGGCTTTCTCTGTTGACTTCTCAATGCGTGAATGATAGCCCGCGCTGGCACCCACGTAGGGCCTGTCAGGCGCACCATCAGTTTTGGTAAAATCCTGCATAGCCGGCATTATGCGCAATCCGGACATGGTCCAGGCATGGATATGGCTGAAGCCGGAAACATTCATGATGGAATATTCATAACCACCCATCCATCCCGAAGCCTGGTTATCAGGGCCCAACTCTACCATTCCGTATGGAACAGAGGCATAGGGACCCAGCATCCAGCGGGAATTGGAGGTGCCGGTAAATACATCCACATAATCAACAGGTTGTTTCAACGATTTTGAAGGAACGGCATAACTTCCCAGGCTGACAAGGCAGAAGCAGAAGATGAGAAATATAATTTTCATTGCTCAATAGAAAATGGGTAGTTTGGTTTTAAACTTTTGGTAAATCGGCTAAACTGAATTGCTATCAGTCTCAAATCAAGGATAGAAACCACAATAGAAAAAATATGTCACATTGGATATTAAACCTGCTATTGTGTTCTAATGTGCCTATAGTGGTGAACCTTCTTGTTACAGTGCCCAAGAATTTATTCCTTCCCCCGTTCTCCGATAAACTGCTCTTCCTTGTTCTTGAAAAGCACGTTGAAGGTGGTAAGGCTTCCATATATCCGTGTGATGTATTGCTCCAGATCAACCTTTTCCTCATCAGTCAGGTTACTGGCATTAATCCGTTGCTCCATTACACGAACCCTGTCACGAACCATCACAATTTTGTGAAAAAAGGTTTCAACAGGAATCTCCTTCTCTTTGAGGGACTTATCACCCGGGTAGAGTACCATTCTTCCGCCGGTCCATTTCTGACCAAGGGGAACAGTTTCCTGAATATCGCTGAAACGACGCAATACCCGGGTAAGGCTCTTCTCGATCTTTTCGTAGGTTGCCAGGTCATCCGGGGTTTCCACGGCTTCGAGCACTTCCAATCCTTCATAATCCCGCATGATCTGCCTGACACCAAAGTCAATAAAACCAATCTCATACGCATCCGAACGAATTTGTACGATAACCCCTTTACCCATTTGCGGATGCTTTACGCGTGAACCTACACCCAATATTCTTTCAGACATAATTTGTAATCTTTTAATCAGTACTGATTACAAATATATATTTTCTTTTGTGGCTAAACGTCTTTTTAGATGGGCAATAAATAAGCTTTGAGCAGAGCTGCTGGCTACTGGAAGCTGGCTCCGGGTTAGCAGGTCACTCTAGGCTCAATGCATTTTAATGGAGGGATAGAAATTATTTAAACTTTCTCTTTCGGAGATAACAACCCATAGAAATTATAATTCTGAAACCAATTCTTCCGTATGGACTCATCCTATTATCCGTTAATGTCCTAACGGACAATCGGTTTTCATTGGTTTTCTTTTCTATGGAAATCGATGCCCTACGGGCAAAAAGATTAACAGTATTTCCTTACGGCCTCAATGGCCTTTGCGGATCCCATCCCGGCTGCTTTTGCAAAATCAAGGGCTGCCTCATGCTGCTGCCCCAGATCTAATCTTGCCAGGCCCCGAAAATAATATGAATCAACTTCATCCGGGTCCCTGCTTAATGCTGTGGTATAATCAGATACAGCCCCACTGTAAAGCTTCAGGTTACATTTAGCATTTGCCCTGTGCTGGTAAATCAATGGATAGCCCGGATCAAGTTCGATAACTTTCGAATAATCATCAATTGCCCCACGATAATCCTTCAGTGAATTTTTTGCGGAACCCCTGCTAAACAGGGCTGTGGTATTACCGGACTCAATTTCCAAAACCTTTGAATAATCGGAGATGGCTCCTGCAAAGTCCTGAAGGTTACATCGGGCATGGCCGAGCAAATTATAAATCAAGGTATACTTTGGGTTCAGGGTTAGTACCCGGGTATAATCGGAAACAGCTCCCCTAAAATCCTCAAGAGCATTTTTCGCCAAACCACGGTTATAATAAGCGGTGACATCTTCCGGATTCAGGTTAATAGCCTTTGTGAAATCATCAATTGCCCCGTTCAAATCATTGTTCCCCTTTCTTGCCAACCCCCTGCTACAAAAAGCCATGGAATCATAAGGTTCAAGAGATATCGCCCTCGAGTAATCTGCTATCGCACCTTTATAATTTTTTAGCAGATAGTTGCTGACTCCCCGGTTATAAAAAGCCTCGACATGTAGCGGATCTATGGCAATTGCAGCGCTAAAATCTACAATCGCTCCACGGAAATCCTCGATGGAATTTTTTGCAAAACCACGGTTGTAGAAAGCTGTGGCATCTTCCACATCGACCGATATTGCGGTTGTATAGTCAGCAATAGCTCCCCGGAAATCGTGAAGAGCATTTTTGGCATTTCCCCTGTTGTTATAAATTACCTGGTACTGAGGATCAATTTTTATAGCCTCTGAATAGTCTTCAATTGCCCCGTTGAAGTCTTCCAGGTTGTATTTGGCATTTCCCCGGTTGTACCAGGGTTCCGCTTCCTTTGGATGATCAGCAATGAACAGCGAATAATCAGCTATTGCCCCCTGGTAATCTTCAAGGATAAACTTCTCATTACCACTTTGGTTATAATCCAATATATCAATATTTTGCTCCGATTTCATCGCTCTTGTTTTTTCTTCTCAATAAGTATGATGATCAATCATCAGTATAATTACAATATCCCCCTGCAAAAGGTTTAAAACCATTACAATTTCTAATTATACTCCTTTGATTTTTAAGGAATTTATACTATTATTGAAAGATCAAATTAAATAAGCGCAAGGTTGTCAATTGATACATTCTTGTGAAAATTATCACCTAATATTCAATTTAATGAAAACTATTTTTACCTGTTTTGGAATTGTTTTAGTCTCTTTATCAATCATTTCATGCACTGTAAAGCCTAAAGTGGAGCCTGTTCAAAAGACAGACATCACTGAATTTTTAGGGCAATGGACGATTGATATTTCGGGTGGCTCAGTTGGCTGGCTCGAAGTGCGGCAGGAAAAGGATTACCTCGATGCCGATCTGCTTTGGGGCGGGGGCAGTGTAAACCCGATGGCCCATGTCTATCTGTCCGGAGATAAGTTTCTGGTAGTAACTAAAGTTGACAAGGTTATCCGGACAAAAGATGCGAACAATGAACCGATCAAGACCCAGCTGATCACCAGTTGGCTGGAGGTGCAAAAGAAAGGGGATAAAATTGCAGGGTTTATCTACAATCCGCATCGTGACGGGAAAGGTATTGATTCCACCTCCTTTGTTGGAACAAAATTGCCTCCACCTCCTCCTGCTCCGGATCTGACCAAATTAAAATTTGGAACTCCTATTAATTTATTTAATGGCAAAGACCTTACAGGCTGGAGGTTGACCAATGAGAAACAGAAAAATGGGTTCTCTGCGAAGGATGGCGTTTTGACAAATGACCCGGCCCAGACTGAAGGTGAGCATCATGTCAGTTATGGCAACCTTAGAACAGACCAGGAATTTGAAGATTTCAATCTCAAACTGGAAGTGAATGTTCCTGAAGGAAGTAACAGCGGTGTGTACCTGCGCGGAATGTACGAGGTGCAGGTTCTTGATTCGTATGGCAAAGAGCTTGATCCTCATAATATGGGAGCTATTTACAGCCGGATCAAACCTACCGTAAGTGCTGAAAAGCCAGCCGGGACCTGGCAGACTATGGATATTACACTCTGCGACCGGCATGCCACAGTCATCCTAAATGGCGTAAAAATCATTGATAATCAACCAATTTATGGTCCAACAGGTGGCGCATTGAAATCGGATGTATTTACACCCGGTCCAATCTATCTGCAGGGTGATCACGGAAAAGTGTTCTACAAGAATCTTGTCCTGACCCCGATTATCAAGTAAGATAAGCGATTATAAAAAGAGCCCTTTTACCGGGGCTCTTTTTGTATCTTCTCATTTTAATTCCTTCAGAATTCGTAACGCCTCCTCAATGTGCTTTTCCGAATTCATCTGAGAGTTAAAAATGAATACTACTTTACCCTCTTTATCGACAACATAGGTTACCCGTCCGGGCAATAAGCCCAAAAGATTAGTCGGTACACCGAATAATTTCCGTACCCGGCTATCCTCATCACTGAGCAGTGTAAAATTGAGCCTGTACTTGGTGGCAAAATCGAGATGACTTTTTACAGACTGGCCGCTTATGCCGATGATTAAGGCGTCTGCGCTACTAAAAACCTCAAACTGATCCCGAAACGAACAAGCCTCTTTGGTACAACCCGGAGTATCGTCTTTGGGATAAAAATAGATCACCAGATTCTTTTTGCCCTTAACACCATCAATGTCAAAATCCCTGCCGTTTTGATCCTTTAATGAAAAGGAGGGAACAGCACTTCCAACTTCTATTTTTCCCATCTGATTTTTATTGGTTGTTTGTGAATGGCAACTAAAATTAACACAGATTAATAACAGCGATATACACTTAATAAATACCTGATTCATTTGTATATAATTTGTTTTTGGCGGCCAAATGGAATCGAAGATCAGCGTAGCTAATTACCATGATGATATATTCAATTCGGTTGGTGCTACTCTTAGCATGGCTATTTCATATCGATATAATTTACTTATAACAAACAATGTCAGGCCATGATTGTTTTAGTTAAAGACCAGTACCGGTAATCATTGTTCTCATGTGTCCCGGTTGGGCAAAAGGAATAATGGATTTAATGCTTCTGGCAACTGGCCGATCTTTACCGGAAGAATTTGTGCTAATCCGGAACAAGTTAAAAATAACAGATAATCTCGTAAAGAAATTCCGACCCACCGCCAGCAGCTAACAGCCAACAACAAATTATTTACTCATTGAAGGGGGGGCATCTTCTGGCCTGGAGGCCCACTTTTTATTTGGTTTCGGACCCATTTCAAAACTTACAATTCCACCATCCGTAATTTCCTGCTGAGATAGCCATGCTTTGTTCATCGGTTGTCCATTCAGCGTGGCCGATTGGATATATTTATTCTCGTGAGAGTTATTCCGGGTCTCAATGGTAAAGGTTCTCCCTTTTGCAAGCTGAATAACGGCATGTCCAAAGAGAGGGCTGCCAATTGCATAGTAAGGGCTGCCGGGGGTAACCGCATAAATACCCATGGCACTCAGGACATACCATGATGATAGCGACCCCATGTCTTCGTTTCCGCAAACACCCCCGGGACCACTCCGGTACAATTTTTCTACCACTTCCCTCGACCTAAGCTGGGTTTTCCAGGGCTCACCCGCAAAATCGTACAGGTAGGAGACATGGTGAGAAGGCTGATTACCCTGAACGTATTGCCCGATTGTGCCAACCACACCTACATATTTCGGCGGAGTGATATTCGGACTCATTTCGAAGAAGGTATCCAGTTTTGCCACAAAAGGTTTATTCCCGCCAAACAGGTTGATCAACCCCTTTACATCATGCTGAACGGCCCAGATATATTGCCATGCATTTGACTCGGTATAGTGGCGGCTGGGGCGTTTGCCAACCAGCAGCGGGTCAAAATACTTATAGTAAGAGTGCTCCGCGACCTTGACAATATCCTGTTCACGACCGTTTAGGGCTTCAAGCCATGTGCCGTCTGTCATTTTGGGCCGCATAAACTTAGTTGTGGGTTCCCACAGATTTTGGTAGTTATGAGCCCGTTTCATGAAAAGATCATAATCCTGTGTCTTTCCAAGTGCCTTGGCCAACTGGGCAATACACCAGTCATCATATGCCAGTTCAAGGGTATTGGGAACCGATTCGGTCACCTGATCAACCGGAGTATATCCCAGTTCCATATAATATTTAAGCCCGGATCTCCCGGCGAAATGGGGAACCGGAGGCTTTGGTTCTTCGAGAGCCTTGGTCCGCATGGCCTGGTAAATAAAGTTCACATCATAATCACGGTAACCTTTCATATAGGCATCGACGATGATCGGGATCAGGTGGTCACCAACCATCGCTTCACCAAACAGATTGAGAAAATGTTGCGCCGGTAACCAGCCATAATCCCTGGTTTTCGCAACGATCGATTTGATGATATCGTTGATGTGATCCGGTTCAATCAGGGTAAGCAGGGGGTGTTGCGACCGGTAGGTATCCCAGCAGGAGAATGATCCGTAAAAATCGTAACCTTTGGCTTCATGTACCTTTTTGTCTGAACCGTAGTATTTCCCGTCCACATCCTGCGAGATATATTCGGCAAGCAAGGAGTGATACATCGAGGAATAGAAGATCTCTTTCTGGTCGTTGGTTGCCCCGTCAATTTTAATCCGGCTTAACTCGTTGTTCCAAATTTCACGGGCGCTGTTCCTTACTCCGTCAAAATCCCAACCGGGAATCTCTGTCTTCAGATTATTTCGGGCACCTTCCACGCTGGTATAAGAGATCCCAACCTTTACCAGGATTTGTTCATTGGCAGCTGTCCGGAAGGTGACAAATGCTCCGATGTTTTTCCCCTTCTCCCCGTCTTTGTACGGCCAAATACTTCCTCCCGATTCAGGTGTTTTCAAATCGTTATCAAACGTCCCGTAATAGGTAAATGGTTTACTGAATTCTGCAACGAAGAAAACCTTGCCCAACCCGGCGCTTTTAATCCCCTCAATACGGTTATTGTTCAGAATCTTTAAGTCAGACAATTCCTCTGAGGCGTTGGCTCCGATCTGATGTCCAAGATCCAGGATGATGCGGGCATTATCTGCCTTTGGAAAGGTATATCGGTGAAAACCTGCGCGTTTGGTAGCCGTTAATTCAGCCTTTATCTGGTAATCTTTGAGGATTACAGAATAATAGCCAGGTGTCGCAATCTCATCGGCATGGTCAAATCGTGAGCGGTACCCTTCACCCGGTTTATCGGGTGATCCGGGAACCGTCAGCAGTTTCTCTCCTACGGTTGGCATGAGCATCACTTCTCCGCCATTCACCATCCCTACACCACTCCAGTGGGTGTGGCTGAAACCCATGATGGAGGTCTCGGAATAGATATAACCTGCACAATAAGTCCAGCCCTGCGTGTTGATGTCCGGGCTCAGGTGAACCATGGCAAATGGAAGGGAGGCTCCGGGAAAAGTATGACCAAAGAAATCGGTTCCCATGAACGGATTGACATGGTCGACCGGATTGTCGGTTTGCGCCTTAAGCGTGTTTTCTAACCCGGTACTTAAAATAAAACTGATGACTAATAAAGGGAGGATGAAACGCTTCATAATGATTTTTATTTGCTTTATTTTCTTTAAATAATTGGCGAAACAGTGTTGGAGACTGGTTTAAAATTATGTCCGGACTTTTTTGCCCGCAGGGTCTCCATTTCAATAAAAAAACGAGTCAGAGAAAAACCATTGTCCGTTAGTACCTTAACCGATTTCCGGTTAATTCCTTCAACCTAAAAGACTACAGCCTAAATACCTGCAGGCTAACGCAATTCCGGCATATCCGGTCCATCATACGGCTTAGCTCCCTGAGGCGCAGGCGAAGAAGGAGAAACTGAGATCAACTCCGGATCCGTTGTCGTAGGAGCCTGAATGAATCCGTGATATCGCCCCATCCAGTAATCTCTCAAAAAGCCGGTCGGTTCCTTGATCACATTCCCATTTGCTCCACCATCCGGGAAAGTAGCACTCTGGCTACTTGTTTTGGCGGAGGTTTCGCGAGGTGAAAATGCTTTTAATCCCCCTTCGTAGGAGGTGTACCCGGGCTCCAAATGTAAATCATCCCGCAGCGAATTCTGATAATTATATTCGGTACAATCAAGTGTCCACTCACGCAGATGCTTCATGGACTGTTCCAGTTCACAATCATTACCGGTAATAGCTCCATAGGTGAAATTGAGCCATGGAATATGCTCAAGTCGTTTGACTTCCCATGTCCGTTCGATGCTACGAAGGTAAACCGATCGCATTTTTGGATCGGTAGTGTATCGAAGCAGCGTATTGTAACTTTCAAAAGCGAGATTATCATCCCAGGGAGCAAGAGTGGCTGGTGGAAAGGTATTTTTCTGGCGAATGGTATTTTCACCATATCCCCAGCCAATCAGCTGTTGTAATCCCTTGTTGAATTTCTGGTCGCCCGTAAGCGAATAGGCAGCCTGCATATAGGCCAGTACCTCGAGGCCGTTTACACCCCGGTCGTTGTATCCATAAGGACGAAGGAGGTATTCCGGATTCCAGCGCCCCCAACGGGTTGGTTTGCCATCCATATCTGGAAAAACATAGCCGCTTTTTAAAATATAGGAGGCTATCCGATTCAAATGTTCCCTGGCCAAATCCTTTTCCTCTCCCTCTGCCACCAGGTCGTAAAACAGCGAAACGGCATAAAAATGGGAAGTTACCTCATCACTCGAGGTATCCCCTTTCCAGAACCATTTGCCATCTTTGGTTGGGTACCATCTTGCCGGTAATCCACCAGACCCCGAAGTGCTCTTTGGATCCTTATCGGCAGTTGAAGACCATATTGCCCTCGCAAAAAATCCTCTGATCGGGGTGATCCGTTCAAGCCAAAGCAGCGCCTTAAACGAAGCTACTGCTTCCTTCCGGGCGGTTTTATCGCCTGTAACGGCATATTTATAACACATTGCGGCCAGGTAAGGCGCCGTATTCCCACCGTCGTTGTCGCTGATTTCCCGGATCCATTCTCCGTTCTTTTTATAAAGAGTATGGATAAAGCCAAGCCGTTTATGACCCCATTCATTGATATGGCGTTCATAAAAAGCTGCCTTTTTCTGCAGGGTATAAGGCTGATAAGTAATGATTCCTAAACCCTTGTCTGTAGCCACGTAGACCACCCGATCTCCGACGGCAATATCACTTACCTGATTCCCTGGCAACCAATGATCAGCCGCAAAATAATGCCATTCATTATTGACCATGCGCACTGCCCCTCGTGTGGTTCCAATCCAGATATCCTCATCAAATCCCCGGGTAAGGCAGGTGGTATTCTCGACAGGAAGCCCATCTTTGCCTCTAAGAACAGTAAGTGCTGCACCTCGTAAAACGCCTAGCCCTTTATCGGTTCCGATAAACAAACGACTGCCAAAGCTGAGCAATCCGGTTGTGGTTCTCGAAGGAAGTTGTCCCCAGTCGATAAAATCCTGATTAACAACCAATCCGTCGAACAGAATCAGGCTTCCGGGTTGAAGTACATAAAGCGTGCCGCTGTATGAGGCAATGCGCTGAATGGGTCCTAACCGGACCGGATCTGCATGAAGTTGTGAACCGTCCTCCATGAGCATCGTAATATCGCTGGAATAATAACCTCCTTTAGGTTTAATCGAAACAAAATGATTGTTCTCAAGCCGAAATATCTCCTCCACAGTGGCTCCGTGCAAAACCCCCTGGTGCATACAAAGATCAACATATTCCTGATTGTCAATCTTTTGCCACATATCCCCTTTCATCCGGTAGATCCCGTCGGCTGCAAGGGACCAAAGGTCTCCATTGATCGAAATAAGCCTTTTTACTCTATCCGGAGATGATTTCTCCTGATTAAAACTATCGCCGTTAAGCCTGCTGATTTTCCCGTCGATAACAGCAAAGCAAATGTCCTGAAAAACAGCCACACTTTGCACTGGTTTTTCGGAAGGGACCTTCCTTGCAACCTCCTGAAAATAAACCTCATCCGCCTGGGGTTTCCACAACTTTTGAGGAGTTTTGGAGCCACCCTGAGCGGTTGCGGAACCAGCGAAAATACACACTAAAATCAAAGTTCTAACGAAACTGGTAATTGAGTTCATGGTTCTTGATATTATCAAATGAAACATCGTTAATTCGAAAATATTCCCTTTGGGATAGTTAACCTAAGAAAATTCAGAAATCCCTAATTTCAGGCAATGACCTAACATTGCGTTTATGTCCTGACGGACAATAGCCAGATCTATTTTGAAATTCTACAGATATCAATGTCCTAACGGACAATATATTAATACTAATAAGAACTCTGATAAATATAACCAAAAACCTAATTCTTGCTCGCAAATGAATCGGGATAGGTGCAGGCCAAAACCTTCTTTCCCCCGCCTTCCCTGATCCATGTGTCAAACTCACGCCGGCCCTCCTTAAGCACGATAACCCGGCCTCCCGCCAGAGGGTCAGCCGGATCCTTCATTTTCTTGGTGACCCTTCCATAAGCCAGTGCAATGTTGTTACATAAACCGATATAATCATTGGTATGGTCATGGCCGACAAATATCCCCATCACATCGCCACATTCGAGCATGGCTGCAAACATCCCGGAATTGAGTTCGGCACACGAGACATCCTCATTTTTACTGCCGATAACAACCGTTTTCTTTGGATTCCAGACATTGTTGTACTCCGGTACCGGAATATGGAAAAATGCCAAAGCCGGCAATGCAACCTGGATATTTAACCGGGTAAATTCTTTACTTTCATGAATATACCAATTAATCTGAGAAAAACCAAACCATCCATAGCCATCGACGTTTGGTTTTAGTGTACTGTAAGAATTTGAGTCCATCCCATAGATCAAAGCCTCCGGTTTCTTATTTTCGCCATAAACCTGCAGGATGAAATTTGAATTTCCGGTGAGATCCCCCTGATCATTATTCAGACAAAAAGGGAGGCCAGGCAGAAAATCGGCCAGTTGTTTTCTGGTAAAATTGTGCTCCGAATCATGGTTCCCAAAAACCATTGCCCATGGAACATGACAGGAGGCAAAAACGTCACTTAATTTGCGATAGGCCTCCTGAGGATCATTTTGGGTAACAATGTCACCTGTCAGGATAACCAGATCAGGTTTTTCAATTTCAATCACCTGCCGGATTGTTTGATAGACATCTACATTGGAACCCTTTATCAGATCAATATGGGTGTCGGTAAACTGGACAATTTTAAATTGTCCGGTCCTGCTAAATTTAAGATTATCAGGAGATTTAGCTGATATCTGTTCCAGCAATAAAAACGATAAAAGAATAGAAATCAGGATTTTGTTCATTGTTGTATGTTTTTGATAAAGGAGACCTTCAATCATTATTACTTTTTGATCGTAAACGTGTCAATCAATTCATTATCAAAATTCTTAGAGATATAAGTCAGTTGATTATCCTCAATCTTAACATATTGATATAACGTCCCTTTCAGGCTCCGAACTGCGGCATAGGGTTCGTCAGTAATTTTATCATAGTCTGTCGGGATTCCAATGGAAATGGCATACACTGTACCATCCTTGAAGGATTTAACCACCTTTCCTTCTTTCATCGGCTTTGACCGCATATAATAATGGAGGTGACCGCTCATCACCATATCGACATGGTATTTATCGAAAAGAGGTACCCATGCCTTCTGAATATTGTAATAGGGCTCTTCCCAGTTGTACGGGGGGAAATGAAACATTGCAAATTTCCAGGTTGCCTTTGATTTGGCAAGCTGCTCTTCGATCCAGGAACTTTGAATTTCGATCGGAGAGGTGCAATCGATCATCAGAAACAGTGCATTTTTATATTCAAATGAATAGGTCTGTTCGGGAGGGACACCGTCCGGTCCGTATTTTGGATAGCTGAATAGTTCCCGGTACATCAGGGCACCGAGGCCATACCGTGAATCATGGTTTCCCAGGACAGACATAAGCGGTTTACGAGGAATAATATCTTTCGAATATTCCAGAAGATCGTCCCACTGATCACGGTGCAGACCATCACTAACCAGGTCACCGGCAATTGAATAAAACGCTGCATCCGGATGCTCTTTGTCCACTTTGTTGAAGAGGGCTCCGAATTTCGGTGAAAAATGGGTGTCGCCAAACCAGATGAACGCAAACTGATTGTCTTTTGTGGGAGTATTAAATGAATATTCATCAGACCAGCCTGCTTGCGGAACAACCTGATATTCATAGGTAGTTCCGGGCTTCAGATTTCTTAGCTCTGCAGTAAAACGGTTGATATAACGGTCGTTCATCAGCACACGGTCTTCCATTCGATAGCTGGATGCTTTAACTGAAAGCTCCCTGGTATCCCCTTTCTCGCGGTATTTTACCATCCCCTCAGTCACAGTGGTATCGGTACGCCACTGAACATCCATTCCGGTAGATGGATCAGAGCTCCAGGTCAACATCACCTGGTCAGGTTTTGAAGATGAAGGATAGGATGATTTACGGAAAGCCCCCACCAGGTGGCTCTCCACTCCCCGGCCGCGAATGGTCGTCAGCAATTTTGCCCCTTTCAACGAAGCAGGAACTTCGGTAAGGACCAATTCGTCCCAATCGTGATAGGTAAATGCACCAATATCCATTACTCCCACAAATTGATTTGACGGAGTGAAATTAGTTAAGGTTAGCTGATCCTTGCTGTTCTGAGGCGCCACAGAAACAAAATAATGAAGCGTGTAGTTCTCAAATCCATTGATTCCCAGACCTACAGGACCTGTTTCAAACGATTTCTGCCACACTTCATATGAGGTTTGTGCATTTTTCACAATCATAGCTGTTTTAACAAAACCTTGCTCTGATAGCCAAAATGGCACTTTCTTTTGCTGAACACTTCGCATGACCGAAACAACCACCGGGACATTTGCCGTAAATATCCAATGGTGCGTGGAAAGCACCTGCAGCTCTTCCTTTGAAAAAAGTGAAATGGCCTTATTTTCGTCAATCGAAGACAACTCTTTGGAATTCAATGTTCTGTATAATTGAGTAAAGGTCTTGTCCATAATCTCCTTTACCGATTGTTCCCGGACCTGCTGAGCACAGGAAATGATTCCGGCAGCCAGGATAAGGACCACCGAAAAGCGCAGTAATTTGAGGTTATAGAGTCTTTGTATCATATAAATGAATAGTGAAAATTGTAAAAGACTGTTCAAAATTGAATTGATTATCCTGTTGATAATTGCCTTCATGTGAAAAGATTGCTTCGTCGCCAGTAAAGATATTATATGTCAATACTGACCAGATGAGTTTTGACGGCTCCTCGCAATGACCGTCTTCACTGTATGAGCCTGAGGGACAGGGGGAGTTGGCGGCAGAGTCGCCAACTCCCCCTGTCCCTCAACTTTAAACCTATGACATCGTCATTGCGAGTCCCTATATCTTTCAAATACACCAAGTTTTATTACAGTTAAAGATAATAAAAGTAGATTCCTCTTTTCGCTGCGCTTCATTCGGAATGAGGAATCTCCTTATTAAAATAACCAAAAAATTGCAAATTATAGAAAGGTGATATCACAATATTAATTCTTCAATCTTTCATTTTCCTTTTCCGGTGCGCTAATCACCCCCAAATACCGTCCCATCCAATACGGAAACAACCAAATGTCCCCGGCACTGTTTTCAGAGCCGCCATTTCCTTCTGCATCCAAACCAAACCGATTGGCATTGTGTCGTTCGATCGGAAGCTCGTCGGGAGGAAGCACCTCTTTAATGGTTTGCCAACGGAAGTTGGGTACGATTTTTTTAATGTCCTTCCGGTGGCTGTTCATTACGCTCCAGTTTACCAAATCGAGCGGATAGCGCTGTAAATACCAGACCGCCTCTTTCAGATCAAATTCTTTGGTGCCGGTAATGGCGGTAAAGATGTTCCATGCACCCTCCTTCTCAGGCCGTTCAATTTGCCAGTGATCCAGAATAGCCTCTTTATATTTTGCTTTCAAGGTATCGTTAAAGGCATAACGGTACAAGCCCCAGTAGCCGATAAAATACATCTCATCATCGGAGTGGTTCCAATGGTCATCTGCCAGAGCTTTCTCGTGTTCGCTGGCATCATCAGATGCCGGACCGATTTCGCGCATTGGACGCATCAGGTTTTCAAGGAATCCATGCTTCTCCATCAATTCAAACGCTGCATTTTTATAAATGTCGCGATGGGTAAAATGGTAGGCTGTCTGGAGCATCGCCATAATGTTTGAAGAACAGATCTTCCGGTCCCCGTCATTTTTCTTGTATTGATTCACATATTCAGGATTCCATCTGCCCCACTGTGTCGGTTTGCCATTCCAGTCAATCATATAGAGCCTGTTTTTTACGATATGCGACATCAGCGTATCAATCAGCATAATAGCCTGATTCCTGACATCTGGTACATCCATAAGCTCTGCAATGGCACCAAATGCAAAGATATGACCAATCGCTTCGTCGCTGCTGGTCGTTGATTTCCAGTCCCATTCAGGATCATCAGCCCTGCGCCAGGGTTCGTCCTGGTATTTATAACCCCTTCTCTCGAACGAGCGCGACGGAAAACCAGGAATCTTATTGATCGTATAGAGACGTTCCATGGCATACATCGTTTCGCGGATATTCTGCAAAGCCTCATCCGACCTGGTTACCGCGTAGCGGAAGGTTTCCCCTGCCAGGTACATTGAGGTCCATAATCCATCGTTATCTGAATCTTCCATACTACCGGTCGTAATGTCTCCATTGGTCATTGAAGCAACTGTAGCATTGAAACCAACACGGATATGACGTTCACGAACCTGTTTTTCGAAATACATCGCCTTCTGGTGCAGGGTCATCGGCTGGAAACAGATCTTCCCTAATCCCTTGGTAGTCAACATAAGAACCGAGTTATCCGGACCTTTGGCAATCTGAACTACCGTATCTGAAGGGATCCACCGTTTTGAGGAGAAATAGTCAAATTTGCCGTCGTCGCGAAGCATCATCGCACCACGTGTGGAGCCGAACCACAGATGACCATTAACTTCATTTACCGAAGTGAGTTCAGTCCATGGCAATTCCCGGTTTACATCGCCATTTAGTTTCCGGGTTTTGGTATCCATTTCATAATACCCGTCAGAGGTACCAACCACTAGCCTGCTACCAGAAAGGGCAATACAGGTGGGATTTATACTTTCCAGAACCTTTTCGACCGTTTTCTTTTCGGGAAAGAACAGGCTCACCGAAGTACTCCCTAAAATCCAGAAAAGGTTATTGTCTGCATCATATTTGATATCCTTTACAGCTTCGCCGGCTAATTTGCCTTCCCACAATTTTTGGGAATCTTTAATCAGCTGAAGGCTTTTCCCATCTGAAATCAGGAAGGTGAACGCTTTGCCCCCGGCAAATATTCTGGCTTCAGGTAAAGAATGTCTGGAATATAATTTCCCTGCCCAGGCATTGCTCAGTACCGCTTTATCGTCGATATAGACCAGTTGATTCTCATAGGTTCCGATTCCGGAGATCTTCTTATCTGAAGTTTGTTTATCCTGCACATCGGCAACCAACGTTCCGGGAAAGAGAAATTCTCCTGCACGTAGCCTTAGCAAACCCTTTGAGGAGAAAACCTGAGTGTAACCGTTCCGGTCAGAAGCCACCTGATTCAATTGAATACTTTTATCGGGAACAGTATATTTGATGCTGTAGTCCTGAATGTAAGGGTGATCCTGATGAACAGGCAGCTCCTGCGCGATTAAATCCGTTTTAGCTAACATCATTGAGGATCCAATAACCAGCACAAGGAAATGTCTTTTTAATTTATTCACTTTTATATATCTATGGTTTCTAATAATATAAACGTTCTTTTTCAATTTTGTGACCATCTCTTCTTTGAATGGGCTACCAAAATACCGCCCGTACCGCGCTGAAATCAAGGAATTATAAAAACTGAACTTTCACACGTATAAATTTTAATTAACTTACTAATATTTAGATTCTTGATCCGTGTGGAACCCTCATTGATTTATACATTGCCTTTTGTGGTTGTAAGTTCATGAGGGTTTCATTCCTTAATTCTTCATTATCCATTATCCATTATCCATTATCCATTCCTTCATTTTCCCCGGAGCACTGATAACCCCAAGGTACCGTCCCATCCAATAAGGAAGTAGCCAGATATCGCCGGCACTCTCTTCACCGTTCCCGTTTCCCCCTTTCCGGTCCAGGGTAAACATATTTCCATTATGTCTGGAGACCGGCCGTTCATCCGGAGGGAGAACCTCTTTGGTGGTTTGCTCCCTGAAATTGGGTGCAATCAGTTCAATATCCATGCGGTGGCTGTTTTGAATACTCCAGTTGATCAGATCGAGCGGGTGCCTTTGAAGATACCATGCCGCCTCTTTGAGATCAAATTCATTGCTGACCAAAGCTGTAAATATATTCCAGGCCCCCTCTTTCTCTGGTCTTTCGATTTGCCAATGGTCAATGATTGCCTCTTTGAACTTTGCTTTTAACGTATCGTTCAATGCATACCGGTATAATCCCCAATATCCGATAAAGTACATTTCATCATCGGAATGGTTCCAGCCATTCGACAAATCTTTACTTAATTCATCTGCATCCGCAGGGGCCTCCGCGATTGATTTCATCGGACGCATCAGGTTTTCGAGGTACCCGTATTTATATAACAGCTCAAGGGCTTTGGTTTTAAAGATCTCCTTATGGGTAAAACGATAGGCCGTCTGGAGCATGGAGGTGATGTTCGAAGAACAGATTTTCCGGTCGCCGACCATCAGTGGGCGTGCATTCACATATTCGGGATTCCAACGACCCCACAGGGTTGGTTTGCCATCATAATCGTAAAGGTACATACCGTGTTCAACAATATGCTTCATTAAAATATCAATCAGGTGGATCGCCCTTGATTTCATAGGCTCCACATTGATCAGTTCAGCCATAGCCCCCAACGCAAAGATATGTCCTATCGCTTCATCGCTGCTGGTGGTCGATTTCCAGTCCCATTCCGGATCTTTTGCAGGTCGCCATCTTGAAGCGTCAGACAATCTGGACTGATCGCCATGTCGTTCGAACGACCGTGCAGGAAAACCTACAGGAGCAGTATTGATGGAATAAAGACGCTCCATGGCATCCAGCGATTCATAACAATTCTGAAGCGCTTCCTCCGATTTGGTAGCGGCGTACCTGAAAATCTCAGCTCCAAGATACATCGAGGTCCATAATCCGTCATTGTCGGAATCCTTCAGGTGGCCCGTTGAAAGGTTACCATGTTTCATCCCCTCTGTCGAGGAATTAAATCCATTCCGGATATGGCGCTCCCTCACCTGTTTTTCAAAATACATTGCCTTCTCCTCAAGGGTCATTTGCTTAAAGCAGATCTGTCCTAAACCTTTGTTTGTCAATATTAATACCGAATTTTCGGGGCCTGCAGAAATATGCTTTACCTGATCGCCGGGTAACCACCGCTCACCATTGTAATAATCATACTTTCCATCCGTGCGCAGCATGAAAGCACCCATGGCCGATCCAAACCAGATATGACTATTTACCGATGCCACACAGTTGATTTCAGGAACCGGAACCTTGCGGTGAATATCACCGGTTTGTTTTCCCGTACTATTATTGATCTCGAGATAACCGTTCTTCGTCCCGATAAAGGTTTTTGTCCCCTTTTCGGAGAGATCAAAGGAGGTAAAATCAGATCCCTCAAATACAGTGGCCAATTTCAAATCTTTAATGGAAAACTTCGCAAGTGCGCTGTTGCCCAAAATCCAGAATAAACCGGTTTCAGGACAAAACCTGATATCAAGTACCTCTCCATTTGTTTTACCTGACCAGAGCACTTTTGAGTCTTTGATGCATTTTAAAGTTGAACCGTCAGCAACCAGGAAAGCAGACTTTGGATCACCGTCAAAAACCCGGGCCCCAGCCATTTTATGACGGGAAAACAGTGTACCGGCCCATGCATTGCTGAAAACAGCGATGGGGTCCAGGTACACAAATTGGTGGTCACTAACCCCCATATTGACAATCTTTCGATCAGTTAATGGACGATAAGACACATCAGGCTCCAGTGTTCCCGGGTAAAGGAAGGCACCGGCATATGGTTTTAATAAGCCTTCCGGGGATAAGACTTCAATCACTCCGTTCCGGTCAGAAAATGCCTTTAACAGCGATTGCCCCTCACTCTTTGAATAATATTTAATACTGTAATTCTGTGTGAAAGGGACATCTTTAAAAACCGGGTTTGCGGTTTTCGCAGTTTCCGCTATAGCAGAGGAAGCCATAAAAAGGAAAAAGGAAGCAATAAACAAGGTGATTTTTTTCATTTTAATTCTAAGAATATCAATGTTATTAGTTCAAATCCGGAGGATTTGTATGTTTATAGAAATATGAAAGAGTAGAATTCGATTCCGACCGGAGTCGAACACCTTATTTTGATCCTTTTTTTTTATAAATATACCACCTCGCTGAGGTTTGTTTATTTATCCTGTTTGCCAGAGGGAAACCATCCAGACGGGATATATTTAAAAGCAGCATACCGACAAAGCAAATGTCTGATATCTGAGAAATTGGATGAACCTTCAGAAAAAAAATCCGGAATGTAGATTATTCATTATCAATAGATAACACCATTGATAATCCTGCCTTAATTTCCGCTTTTAATTGATCAGAAATGGTGCCAATTTTTTTAACGAATCTCTCCTGAGATACTGACCGAACCTGGAAGCAATCGGCTGAAGAGTCTTTAGACAGTCTATTTATCGAATTGGGTTCTATTTTAATCATCCAGGGTGCAATTTCATACTTGTCTTTCCAGTCGGTAATAGGAACAATCACTTTCAATGGCAATCTGCCCAATGAATCATCGCTCACAATTATTGCCGGTCTAATTTTTTGAATTTCAGCACCAACCGTTGGATCAAGATTTATTAACCAAACTTCACCTTGCTTCATAAAAGTCGTCAAAATCAAGGTTCGAAAATGCAATCAATTCCTTGTCAGATTTGTAATCAGAATACAAGTTGTCAGCAGCCTTTTTCAGCTGATTTGTATCTTCCTCCTTGCGAAGTGAATGAATCATTTTTTCAATCACCAAGATCCTTTTTTGAATTGGTAATCTTTGAATTTCTTTGATTATCTCACTTGTCCTCATATCTAATCGTTTATGTCTGCAAGATACAAAATTAATCCACCACTTTTTTTAACCAAAATATTTTAACGAAAAAAGTGCCACCTCCAAATGGTGGTGGCACTTAATATTCAGATTATCATTAATGGATATTTACTGGAAGATCCACATTTTGGCGCCACCGGCATCGTTACCGCCAAGATCTGTGAGTGAACTATTGTAGTTAGCCTGGTTGTTGTTAAGCTCATCCTGGGGATAAAGATACCTGAGAGGATATGCTTCTCCTGTAGTAAAAGCAGGGGCGATATTAAACGCGAAGGCTGGACTGCTACTTCTTCTGATTTCAGTAAATTCCTCTGAATAATTTGTGAGGAAATTAGATAACCATTTCTGGAAAGCAATCAAATTTAAATCATTCGCACTACCATCGTTAGCCAAAGCGACATTAGCCTGGCTTTCATAAGCGCCAAAATCTGTGGAAATTGAACTTGTCCCAACAAAATTGGTAGTTAGAACTCCGGTCCCACTATTGGTGATTCCCCACCTTGTAAACGACAGCTCAATACCGGCATTATAATAACTGCTTGCTGTACCAGCAGTAACTAGATTTCTGGAACGGGCTTCGGCAAGCAAAAACTGCATTTCGCTTGATTCCATGATAACAGCCGACAAACGGGAATCCTTAGCCTTTTGAAACAGCTGAGATAAAGCACACAGTCTGCCATTGTCATATACCGTAGTTTTATACCCAAACTGACTGTTGATCTCCTGTACATTTACCGGGCCAACCCACATAGTGTCAAGCGGATAAGTAAATGTGTAAAGATTGCCACTCTCATCAGCACTAGTCGTATTAAGCGGATTTGAACCAACTGGTGAATAATTGACTGTATTATTAAAGCCGTTAATCATAACCGTCTGTGTTGACGCTGTAGCTGCAGCCGTTAATGGATAGGCAGCTGGTGCACACCATACGAACAATCTTGGATCATTAAGCGCCCTTGATTTCCCAACGATCGCGTTTGTCGGTTTATATTGGGTGAAATTGTTGGAATTCATATAACTTGCAGTGCTTAAATACCATGTATCACCGGCATAGGTCCCGACAAATGGCAAAGAGGCGTTGTCAGCATTGGCTTGCATAAAATTTCCACTTGCCACAATTGCCTGCAGTGTATCAGCATAATCCTTTCCCGCAGCTTTAAAGGCATTGTAAGAGTGCATAATCAAACGGAATTTTAATGAATTGGCAAATTTGATCCATTGGGCTTTAACTCCTTTATATAACACATCCTGAGTCGCATCAATTGATGAAGAATTGGGATCGTTCAATATTTTAACAGCATTATCCAACATGGTAAACATCTGAGTATAGATTGAACTCTGCGAATCATAAGTCGGAAAAACATTACCTGCACGTCCCAGATCTGCCTTTGAGAACGGAACATCGCCATACTTTTCAGTTAAAAATGCCAGATTAACACATTTTAAGATATACGATAATGCGATATACGAATTATTGCCTTCATTTTTGGCTAAAGTCTCCATAGCAATACAGGTACGGAAGACCCCGGTATACGGATTGGATCCATCGTTTGCCGACCAGTATTGAGTCCGGCTTAAATAAAATGTTGGCATATTATCTGCTGCATAGCAACTTACAAAGTACCAGTCTGATTGTCCTAATTCGTCAAGTGTAACACCTTTGCCATAAGGAATGGCAGTATTCACAATGGCAGAAGTCAGCTGATACTTTGCATAACCCAAATATTGGTTATCAAAATTCTGCTGCAATTCGGCTATTCTAAGCTCTTTTTGGCAGGAAACCAGAAAGAGTGAGAACAAACAAACAAATGAGAAAAATATAATTTTTTTCATAATAGTATATATTTATTATTATAATTCTATTAAAAACCTACAGTTAATTTCAGACCCATAATTCTTACTGGAGGTACCGTATAGTTTGATCCACCAAGACCATTTACTGCGCTGCCATCAAAAGCATTTTCAGGATCCTCATGCAAGTTATTTTTTGCCCAATACATCACGTTTTTAGCAAAGGCAGTAAAAGATATATCCTGGCATAACAACTTACTTGCAAGATTTTTATCCAATTTATAGGTTAAATTGATCTCTTTGATTTTAAAACAGGTGGCACTACTCGATATAAATTGAGAGTTCTTCCAAAAGTTTTGACCTTCCATGGAATATGGTTGAAAATAAAGCGTTTGGGTTGGATTAGCGCCATTGACCATATAGGAATTGTCTGCCAAGCTCAAACGGTTATCGGCATTATACTGAGAAAGATCGCCGGCTGTTGTTGGATTAATAAAAACGCCCTTCAGGTAGCCAAAATATCTTGGGTCACCATTAAAGGTTGACATATAATACTGTACATCATTTCTAAATGTTGCCCATGCCGAACCAGGGAACATTGTGTTAGGATCAGGCATACTGGGTAAACCACCAGCATAACGTCCGCCCACATAATATTTACTATAATTTTTGCCAAAATACTTTTTCATATCCAACAAGGCATCATCACCCAATCGACGGGCAGTTCCGGATACAAAGGCTCCACCTACACGGAAGCTTGTAACCACTCCAAGATTCCAATTCTTATATTTTAGATTGGTACTGAAACTCCAAACTGCCTTTGGATTGATATTTCCGATAAAACCAATTTTTTTAGCTAAGGCAGGTGATAATCCCTTTGATACATCCTGAAATCCATTATCCGGGTCAATCAAAGCCATTCCCTTGTACGCACCTGACTGAATAATTGGCAAAGGCTGAACTGCATACATATCGCCGACTGTTGCACCCTTTTGCAAATAGAAAACAGTATTTTCAACATAAGATATTTGTGTTGTTGTAAAACGGGAGTCTAAATCCTGAACCACAGATTTAAAGGTGGAGAAATTCCCACTGACACTCCAATCCCAGGTTTTATTCCTAATAGGCACAACCGTTAATCCAGCTTCAACACCATTTGATTTAACAGCGCCAATGTTTGTTTGAAGTGATGCAAAACCGGAAGAAGATGTTACCGGAATACTTTGTATTTGATTAATATGCCGTTTTTGGTAGATTGTAAAATCACCTGAAATCCGATTATTCAGGATACCAAAATCAACTCCACCTTCTTCTGTAATGTTCAATTCGGGCTTAATGCTAGGGTCAACCAGAGCGCCACCGACAGTTCCCTGAGTAACGCCATTCCAGTAACTTCCAGCTATACCATAAGTATCTAAATTATAGGGGTGTCCTATTCCATAGCCGGTCTCAGCAATACCACCCCTTAATTTCAAAAGATCAGCCCATGGTAATTGCTGTTTAAAGGTCTCAGATAACAACCAGCTCAAAGATCCCCCCGGGTAGAATTTACTTACTTTTTGTGGTACCAATACGCCTACCCAATCATTGCGTCCCGATAAATCCAAATACACCTGACCAGCCCATCCAATACTGGCAGTACCATAAACGCTGTAGGTTCTGCTTCCAATATTGCGATAAATGGATGCGTTATTTTTGGAATTTTGACTTATCGCTGAAAAACTATAAGCATTAGGCTGCACTAAACCATCCGTGCCGCTAAAGCTGGATCCACTCGATTCACTGTAGGCGAAATTCACACCACCTGTAGCGTCAACTGATAATTTGTTATTTAAGAACCCTTTACTAAAATTCAACATAGCATCGGTGTTCGTTGAAAGTGAAGTGCTGTTGGTTTCTTCATAACCACCCTTATTATTGTTTTTGGAATCCCAGGGAATTTTGTGCTCTAAACCAAAACCTTCGAAATCCATACCTGTCCGAAGTGTTAACTTTAAGTATTTCTGAAGTTCATAATCCAGTTGAACCTTACCAAATACTACATCTCTTGAATAAGTTCTGATATTATAGCGAGCATCAAAATACGGAGTGTCTGAACCTACATTACCATCGCTCCCGTCACTATTATTTTTAGCAAACCGTACATTGCCGGTTTCATTTACTTTCTTAAGATATGGGGTGTTTTGATAAATACCCGTATACCCATTTAACCAGGGATTTGCATTTCTGAAAACAGACATCTTCTGCATGTCAATTGGGGTGGTCATTGCTATTGATATGGCGTTGTCCCCCAAATGTCCTTGAATATTTGCCTGTTGTGGCGTGAAAGTATGCGTATAGGAAGCCTCTGATGTAATCGAAATTTTATTATTCAATTTGTAAGTTGAATTAAATGAAAGACTATTACGCGTAGTTTGGTTGCTAGGAACAACAGAGGTGTATAACATATTTGTATAATTGAAACGATAACTGCCTTTATCATAATTTCCTGTTATCGATAAATTATTCGTCTCCATAGCCCCGGTTTGAAGGAAAGCCTTCAAAGGATCTTTGTCTCCCAATGCCCCCTGTAATTTATAATCAAACTGTTGTGTCACTAAATTCCACTGGGGAACCGGACCATTCGCATTAATGTTTTTACTATCTGCAATATCCCATCCGTCACCATCAGGGCCATTCATATAGGCCTGATCCCCTTCAGCATCACGCATAAATCTGCGCTGAACCGGAGGTGTATTGAATACCCTTTCGACAGAGAATTCATTACTATAGGTAACTCCTAAACCTTTTTTGGCTTTAGAACCATTTTTAGTCGTAATCAGCACGACCCCTGATCCTGCGGCAGATCCATACAGTGCAGCCGCACCCGACCCTTTAAGAATAGATACGCTTTCAATGTCATCAGGATTAACTGATGACATCCGGTTACCAACATCGATTCCTGAAACAGAACCTATCTGATTGGTTGCAACAGGAATACCATCAATCACTATTAACGGTTGGGTACTGTTGTTAATAGTTGAATTAGAGCCATTTAAAAGACCTCCCAATGAGGTTGCACCACGAATGGTAAATAAAACAGAAGATGTTGGACTACTGGACAAACTGTTCATTTGAACACCGGTAACTTTTCCTTCCAATGATTTCAAGGCATTACCAACCCCAGCTGTCTGAAGATTGTCGCTGTTAACCTGGTTAACATTGTACCCTAAAGACTTTGCCGATCTCTTCATCCCCAAAGCAGTCACAACCACCTCGTCAAGGTTTTCAATGGTCTGAGCTAAGGTAACATTGACAGATGTCTTACCACTTAATGCGATCGTTTTGTTTTCCATCCCGATAAAGGAAACGATAAGGGTAGAATTGGCGCTTGGAACCGTCAAGGAGTATTTACCATCTGCATCGGTAACCACACCATTGGTCGTCCCTTTGACCACGATAGTCGCCCCGGGAAGTGCTTCACCAGAGGAACTCTTAACAACACCACTCACTTTAACCTGGGCAAATATGTTACTTGTGAAAAGCATACACATCCCTAGCAGG
>Ga0118677_10003901_pt1 | contig 27641 bp, 8 predicted proteins | sample AliMusrvi5mmetaG_FD_86154 | JGI IMG/M metagenome (GOLD analysis project Ga0118677, IMG submission 86154) | reverse complement strand
GTTCGTGAAGTGGCTTCTTTGCAGTTACTCCATTAGCTCGTAGCCAAGCAGTCAGTGTATCAAAGGTTGCATTGGCTCGGTAATGTTGACCCCAGACTTTTGGGCCAGTCCCCTTGCTGCTGATGACCTCGGGTTCAATCACGTAATCACTAGCCTTGGCCTTTGTGCTCGCCTTGTAATCTTGCAGGATGCCGGCCAGCTTTTCATCAATCTCAACAACACCCTCAGATGACTTCGTTTTGAGACCTGCTTTCTCGGTCACTTCCATGCTTATAACGCCCTCCTGTGTATCGATTTGATGCCAGCATAGAGAGTCTATCTCTCCACGCCTTAAACCTGCTCCTAGGGCCAGCAACATCGCTAGAAATGCTGCTGGGTTCTTGGGTTTCAGATCATCACTCGCCTTGCGGAGCAACTGTTTGGCGTCGATCTTGGATGAGTATTTGGTGTTTGCCGCTGAAAAGAAGAGTGGGTGATCCCCTTTTTTTCTACTGGCATGTTTGAGTTCCACGGGAATTTCAAATGGTTTTGGTTTGGGCAGAAGCAGGCCCTCGATTGTGTAGGTGAGCACCCCGGCAAAAAGGGACCGACCCTGGCGGATGGTAGAGTTGCAACTGGTCTGCCTAGATTTTACCTCCAACGGGTTCCTAGACTTGCCCACATAAGACTTTCTCCACTGCATGAGTGCCTCAAGGGTCAAGATTTCTAGGGAGGCGTCATCAATAGAAGCTCGGTATTTTGATGCTCCACCCTTTTTTGGGCCAAATCGGCTGTCATCTTTTTTTACAGAGATGATATCCCCCACAATCTTACGGAGACTGGCTGCGTATTGGTTGAAAGTTGCGTCATTTACAGAAGTAACCTTCTTTACGGCTGCAATCCATTCTCCAACGGTAGCCACCTTTTCAGGTTTCGCCGTCTGTGGACGATGTTTTGTCAGAGCTGCAGTAACCCCAAGCGTAAGAAGGTCATTGTAGATCCCAGTAGCAGTTTGTGCAGCTGCCCCTTGATTGCCTGTACCAAGAGTAAAAGAGAGCCTCCGGCCCTTGAACATCAGGTCCATGGTGTAGTGAGGGCTTTCCATCCCCCGTGACACCTTTTTAAAGATACGATCTTTCCAGTAAGTAGCTGTGTTCTTTCCAACGGCACCCTTTCCGCTCCGTAGTTGCTCCGTAGTTTTGCCTTGGAGGTTTGTTTCGGGTTGAGTGGCTTTAACACCCCTGCCTTCATGCCCTGGAGGCTTATCTACACTTGTTCTATTGGTTTTTTTGGCACTCATACCCACTCAGAATAGCACAGTACGCAATAGCGGCAACGTGTTAACTACGGATCAGAAGGTTGGGAGTTCGACCCTCTCCGGCTGCACTTTGCTTCTACAAGCCCCTAGTGGCTACTGCAGCACTTCGACATTTTAGGGGTCTACATCAAAGTTTGGTAACGAGGCGTTGATTAGTAGTTTTGGGATTAGGGGTGGGAGGGGTTGTGGCGTAATCGGCGTTTACCCTACCTTGAGAAAAATAATTCTCGAAAATCACAAGGCCGATTTTTTCCTGATTAGCTGTTAAGCTTAACGGCTACCTGAGTGCCAATGGGATCGTGGTTCAAGGTGACAGGTAAGCATGATTGCAGAATCAGAGGCTTCTGTACTCGCAGAAGCTGATTTTACCTACCTCTAGAGCCCAAAAGAAAAACCAATCTCGTATGAAAGAGATGCGGTTGAGAGATTCTTTTTTATCTGTCTTTTAGGTTCTCTTTAAGGAAGAGCTGCAAGCAGGCATCGACTACTGTTTCGTCATAAAGACTCCCACGACCACGCTTAATCTCAGCCAATGCATTTTCTATGCCCATGGCCGGCCGATAAGGTCGATAGGATGTTATTGCATCAATGACATCAGCCACCGCAAGAATACGACCATCAAGACCGATTTGATCGGCTTTTAAATGATTAGGGTAGCCGCTGCCATCTAACCGCTCATGATGCTCCAGAACAGGCCTTACAATAGGCCATGGAAAATCAACATCCTTGAGCAGGTCATATCCTGCTAAGACATGACACTTTATTACGTTAAATTCTTCAGGGGTGATCTTTCCGGGCTTACAAAGCAACTCCACAGGAACAACGACCTTGCCAATGTCATGTAAAAACCCGGCAATCATCAGTCCCTCTTGGTGGTGTTCATCAAGCCCCATCTGCTTTGCGATTGCTTTAGCTAACTGACCGACTGCCTTTTCATGACCTGCCGTGTAGGGGTCTCGTAACTCGCCCAACTTTGTTGCCATGTCAATGGTCTGCATTAAGGATTTGCGTAAATTCTCGTTGTTGGCAACTTGCAGGTTGGCGATATCTAGTGCAGCAACCCGCTTAGCCTTCTCTTCATTAGCAAGAACCAGCTCAGCAGCGCGCTTAGCTTTTTCTTCATTGGCAATAACCAGCTCAGCAGCTCGGTTGGTTTTTTCTTCATTGGCAATAACCAGCGCGGCAACCCTCTTGGATTTCTCTTGATTCGCAGCAAACAGCTCGTCAGTGCGTTGATGGAGGCTCAAGTTAAGAAGGCGGATTTCCTCCATCCTCATGATGGATTCGGTGATGTCGTGGTTGATCCCAACCACATTTGTTGTTTTGCCGTCCGCTCCCGCGATGGATGCATCTGAAGCGTGGATGGTTCGTATCGCCCCATCCGAATCCCGGATGATCCGAAACACCCGTTGGTTAGTCCCTCCGCTCTCGCAGATTCGCCGGAGGGATGCTTCTTGATCCTCCACATCATCCGGATGCACGCGACTCGTCCAACCTGTATAAGGAATAACCCCATCGCTCGTCTCAATCATACCATAAATCTCAAACATCAACCTATCCCAATGGACTTTATTGGTTTCGAGATTCCAATCCCAGATCCCGATTTGGGCTGCCTCGGTGGACAGACGCAAGCGTTTATCGCTCAACGCCAAGCTCAGGGTTTGTTGATCAAAGCCCTGTTTCAATGTCATGTTAAGCCTGTGGTTTTCCTGAACCGCTCGTCTAGCAAAGCTGATGTCACGGGCCACTTTGGAGGTGCCGATGATCTTGCACTCGGAATTCTTGATGGGCGAGATCGTGATAGAGACATCTACCATCGGTCCACTCTTGGTGATGCGCTTGGTTACAAAGTGATCAGCGACTTGGCTGTGTGAGATCTTTTTTAGAATTTGCTCTTCCTGATCCCGCTGATCCAACGGAATCAGACTCTGCATCGTAGTCCCCACCATCTCGACGGCGGTGTAGCCGAATATCTTTTCCGCACCATGGTTCCAACTGGTGATGATTCCATTCAGATCCTCACCGATGATGGCGTCGTCTGAGGACTCGACGATGGCCGCCAAGCGATTGGACGCAGCTTGATCCTCATTGCACACTGTCATGGATCTGTCTGCTATCACTGAGGTTGTGTCGCTTACGATTCATTTCACAGAAGACATCATTACCCCATCGCATCAGGGGAGACAGAGAAACCCAATAGTGTTTTCGCTTAGATTATCCACGCAGAGAACCAAGGAAGGGCACTAACTCAATCAGCATTCCGTGATCCCCATCAGCTCCATGATTTGCATCTTTTGGGATGCAACGGTCACTCACCCCCACTAGGAATCCACAATCACCCCGTCAAGATTTCTCAGCGACCTTCCCAACCCAACTACCCCACTGGAATTTCCTCTGTCCGGCGAGGGTAGAAAAGACTGGATAATCAATTGATCCGCTAACACGGCTTCAGGGTAGAATCCTGGCAACTCGGAACCCGAAGGAGAAGCTTGAGTAGTCTGGGCTGATGTAGCCGCGAAATGAAGACTGCAGCGCGGTGGCGTCGGCGCCCCAAGCGCCGCCACGATAAACGCGGGTAGCTGTAGCCGTTGTATTGCTGCCACTATAGGCGCTCTCTAACAACTGATTGACATTCCCGCCCTGACCCATCGTCCCATAGGACGAGAGTCCACCGGATTGGTAGACCGAAGCGGGAGCATAAGTAATCCAATTAAAGACAGCCGTCCCTGCTGTCGTTCCGCTAGCCACGGCAGTCGGGGCGCTATTGATCCCCTCGGGATACTGCCAGTAAGCACCCTTTCCATTGTTCCTGGTCGGGTCGTAGTAGGCCGCCTTACACCATTCATTCTCGCTTGGCAGGAAGTAGCAGCAGTTGGCATTCCGGTAGAGATTCACCCCGCCGAGGGTCCATGCCTGAGCTGCAGGCCAGAGGGCCATGGTGTAGCCATTATCACTGGAATAGCTGAGATTGTAGGCCGGTGCATAACCTTGTCTTGTATTTAGCCAGTTCACAAAGGCCGCCGCCTGATACCAGCTGATCGAGGTGGCAGGTTGATCCCCTGTCCAATCACCCGAAGGCATTCCCAGTAGGCCTGAGATCGCTGCGATATTGATCTGGTTCTGGGAAATGGCGTAGGTCCCCATCTGGTAGCTGTAGGCGACCTTTCCATAGCCGGTCGTGTCGTTGGAATTGCCGGGGTTTCCAATCGTCACGAAGTCGAGAGTGAAAGAGTTCGTTCCGGTTCCGAAGTTGTTAACTTCGGGGAGAGCCGCAAATACTGTCCAGAGGTAGGGACGGGCGATCGGTGAGGAATTTGTTCCAATGGTTCCGAGTGCCATGTAACTGGCGTTGCCGAATGCTACAACGTTACCCTTCGCATAGGTCAGCGCCGGGGTATAGGTCCCGGCATAGCTAACCGCAATCGCAGGGGCAGCCGTGGCTTGGAGGGTGGGTGGTGTCAAGAAGCTCACAAGTGCCATGAGCGAGGTGAGCAAGAAGAGTGTTTTTTTCATGGAGGTGCCAAGTTTCTAATTTTTTGTTAGGTTAGTAGTAGTGATACTTTATCGTTTTACTTTCCTATCGCCCCCTCACGAGTTGACAAGAGTTTTGGGACGAATCGGGGAAATTTCGGCATGAAGCAGGCTAGAAAAGCGCTCATTGCGGTCATGGAACCGCCAGCTACCCACCTGCCTGAAAGAAGCCAAGAAGCGGTAAGATCAAAAGGGGTGTCTGCCTGCCTCAGGATCCCTATCTTGCCCTCTGTGCTATATCTCTTTCCTTTCGTGGTCTTTGGGGTTAATTGCCCCAAAATGAACACGCCATGTGCCTCAAATCACCGAGGTCACTTCAGACACGTCACCCGTTTGGCGTATCAGCGTTCAATAACCCATGTTTAGAACTTGAGTCCGAGCGACCAGAAGATGTTTTGTGAGGTGAGGTTGTTGTTACCTGCTGCTGCGTTGTAGAAGAAGGAGGTGTTCCAGCGTTTGGCGAACTCTACGGTGAATCCGATGCCCGTGTAGAGGTAGTCGCGGATGCCTGTGGCGCTGGTGTTGTTGAAGCTGGGTGAGGTGCCTCCTAGGTTGCCGTTGACAGAGTAAGGGTTCTGCATGAACTCATGCTGCCAGTTGAGCGAGATCTGAGGCACGACAAGGATGTCGGGTTTGACCTGCCAGTTGTAGGCGGCGTGGGCGCCCACGCTGGAGAGCATGCTGGCGGTATTCCAACCCGAGGAGTTGAAGTTGAGGCTTTGGGCTCCGGTTTCATTGACCCCGTTGACTCCCAGGTAGGTGTATTGCAGCGAGGCGGTCGGTCCAAAGGTGAAGTTCCCCTTCTTCATGTCGTAGCCACCGGCCAGCATCGTGTCGAGTTCCCCGGCTCCGGGCGAGGCGTTGGCCGTCCGGTTGATGCCGCCGAAGGTGATGGCTCGCGTGGTCTGGTAGTTGTTGTAGCCACCGCCAGCAAGGCCGTTGGCGTAGAAGCCGAGGGCCTCTCCCTTCGAGTTCTTCTGGCCGTAGGTTCCGAAGACCCCGAAGCGCACCGAGTTGTCAATGAGCCTGCTGCCTCCACCGTAGTTGGCGTAGGTCCCCTCGTATCCGGCATAGAGTCCCGTTCCGAAGCTGTCGTTCCACTTGTAGGTGAGTCCCGTGGTGACACCTCCGCTCTGGGAGTTGTATCCGGGGAGCATGTTACCGCTGTTCGCCTGGGCGAAGACACCGTTGCCATCCACGAACATGCCCCAGTGACTGTCGGCTCCGGGTCTCAGGATGTCCTTGCTTGGATCCGCGACGCTCTTGCCGTCGCCTTGGCCTTCCACCACGGGGGTGTTGTCAGGCATCCCGTTCATGCTGAAGCCGGTTCCCTCAGCCACACGCAGTCCCCAGAGGCGTTGGACAAGCTCGCTGTTCTGCGCATTGGCCAGATTGAAGGCGATCGTGCCCAGCGACTGGTAGTAGCTCGGCATGATGGCGTTGTAGGCTTGGCTGACACTGCCCTCTGCCGCCATGACGTCCAGGGTGGCGACCACGACCTGCTGGTCGGGTGACGGAGCGCTCTGGAAGCTGTTGAGTGCGGAGGCCACCTGTTTCTGGTTGGGGTTCTGCGCAAAGGCTACGTAGTTCAGCACGGGCAGAGGGGCCGGTGTCGGTGAGGGCAATGCGATGGCGGGAACCACGTGCACGAGGCCCGCAGGAGCCACAACAACCGTGTTGCTGGCCGTAGCGTTGGTTGCCGGGATCACGACCGTGTTGGAGGTGACTGTGTTGCTGGCGTTGGTCACAACCTTCGCTTTGGCGGAGGCAACCTTGGCCTTCGCCGGGGCGATCGTCAGCGTCGAGCTTGCAGGAAGCACCTTGGCTGCGCCAAGCACCAGAACAGCCGGACTTACCGGTGCATCGCTTACGACAAGGCTGATGCTCGTAGCGTTGCTAGTGAACGTGTAGACGAACCCGGCGTTCGTGTAGGAACTATTCAGACTGGCCGTGCCGCTTCCCAATGTGGTTCCCGTGAACTTCAGTGAGGCGACTCCTTTTCCGGTCACCTTCGTGCCCGTCAGGAGCGGGTAGGAACCGTCCATCCAAGTGCCAGCCATGGAGATGAAGTTGATGCCCGTGATGGTGATGATACCGGTCGATCTGATCGTTGTGTTGCCATTGGCAAGGGCCAGGGTGGAGTTGCCTCCCAACGTAATCGCGCCAGTGTTCAGGGTAGCGTTCGTTTTGGTGTCGGTGAAGACAGGGGAAGTCGTCGTTCCGGCAAGCTTGAGCGCACCACCTCCCAGACTGCTCGCGGAGATGCCACCGGCGATGATGTTGACGGTTCCAAGGTAGGCGGAGTTTTTCCCTGCCAGGGTAATGGTGCCATTACCCTGCTTGGTCAAGAGCCCCTTGGTGCTGCCGGAGAGCGTGCCGCTATAGGTTCCGGGCGAAGAGAACGGCGTGCTGAAGAGGAGGGTACCATTGTTGACGATGCCGCTGCTGGCCATTCCACTGAGGCTTGCCCCATTGGTAAAGACGAGCGTTCCCGCGCTGATGGTGGTCAATCCACTGTAGCTGTTGTTGGTTGCGCTCAGCGTGAGGCTGCTGGCACCGAGCTTGATCAAGTTACCGGTTCCCGTGATGGCATTCGTTTCAAGACCGCCTGCCGTCTGGTTGAAGGCAATCGTTCCTCCGTTGGCCAGAGTGATCGCTCCGGGAAGATTCACCACACCTCCACTCAGGGTGCCTGAGTTGACGAACGTTCCCCCCGTGTAGGTATTGATTCCACTCAAGGTCAGGTTGCCAATGCCGACCATCGCCAGAGTGCCGCTACCATTGACAACACCCTTGTAGGTGGCCACCGTTGGCTGATTAAAGGCGACCGTGCCGTTGTCGCTGATGTTGCCCTGCAGGCTCAGGATGTTCCCCACGAGCGTTCCATTGTTGGTGATGAGCGTTCCACCCTTGTAGGTATTGGTACCCGAGAGGCTCACCGTGCCGGTACCCGCCATGATGAGCGTTCCCGTTCCACTCATCCCTCCGATGTAGCTCGTCGAGTTCGTGTTCAGGAAGGATACCCGTCCGTTGTTCACGATCGTTCCCCGCAGGCTCGATCCTGCGTATCCGGCCACCGCTCCTCCCTTAATCGTCGTGCCGCCGTTGTAGCTATTGTTGCCACTGAGCAGGAGGGTCGAGGAGGGTGAACTGGGAGGTGTCGTCACGGTGATCGTCACCGCACCATTGGAACCGGTGATGTTATTCGTATACTCCCCGCTACCATACTGGTTGATCGTTAGCGTGGTCTTCTTGTTATTGAGAGAGATATTGCCCGTCAGGCTACTCGCACTGCCCGCCAGCGTCCCTGCGTTGACAATAAAGGAGCCACTAAAGTTGGTATTATTCCCAGTCAAGGTCAGCACTCCGACATTCGTCTTCACGAGCGTTGCGGAATTCGATCCGATGAGCTGTCCGCTTAGGGTCACTGGTCCCGCATCGTTGATCGTGTTGACCCCCATTCCAATGATGATCGCATTGGCCAAATTGGTCACCTTGGCTCCCGGCACCAAGGTCGCCCCTTCCATATCAATGGATCCCAATCCGAGGGACCTGTTGTATCCTGCATTAAGGGTGGCTCCACCCGAGAGGAAGACTCCTCCACCAATCGTGTTGTTACTAAAGAGCAGACTCGTGGTGCCAGAACCTGCCGTGAACGCCCCCATTGTATTAAGCGCATTATTAACAGTTAAGGCACCATTGCCACTCATGGTAAGCGAGGCCGCCGTGATCGTTCCTCCCCCGAAGGATACAAGTCCCGTGTTGTTATTCACCGTAATGTCATTGGCCAAAATACCCGCATTGGTAACCGTCATAGTCGTTGCATTGGTAAATAACGCGTTGTTGGACACCGTAAAGGCCACGTTGCCAGGGGTTCCACTAACCACCCAGTTCGTCGACGTCGTATTCCAATTTCCACTCTTCCCACCAGTCCAGTAGTAGTTGGTCGCTAACTGGGCGATGATCATCTCCAGCGACGTGGCATTGTTCGTGAACGTGTAGACAAGTCCTGCATTCGTATTAGTGAAGGATCCGTTCAACCCGACCGCAGATCCTCCAAATGTATTGGCATCTCCTGTCAGGTCGATGACCCCTCCGCCAAGCCTCAATCCGGTTCCCTGGATCAGCGCATAGGTTCCGAAGTTGGTCCAGGTCCCGGCCAGTGAGATGAAGTTCGTGCCCCCGGCAATCGTCACCGCTCCCGTTGAGAGCACCTGGTTGTAGGGGTTGGCCAGCGCAATGGTCCCATACCCGCTCATGTTCACTGCTCCCACCGTGAGTGTCCCCATACCAAGCGTGTCGGTGAAGTTGAAGCTCGCAGGATTCAAAGCAGTTCCTCCCACACTCAATGCTCCCGTCCCCAGCGTCGTCGCCGCTAACGTTCCCGACTTGATCACCGTTGCTCCAGCAACCGAGTTCGACGAGGTCAATGTCACCATCCCTGTTCCGCTCATCACAAGCGTTCCGCTTCCGCTCATCACCCCGCTGTAGGTGCCACTTCCAATCTGATTAAAGATCACTAGTGCGTTGTTCGTAATGGCTCCTTGCAAGCTCGCCGTGGTTCCAGAGAGCGCTCCGCTCGAGACCAATGTCCCGCCGGAGTAGCTGTTGCTTCCAGAGAGCGCCACCGTCCCCGTTCCGTTCATCGCAAGCGTTCCGCTTCCACTCATCACCCCGCTGTAGGTGCCACTTCCAATCTGATTAAAGATCACTAGCCCATTGTTCGTAATGGTTCCTTGCAAGCTTGCCGTGCTTCCCGAGAGCGCTCCGCTCGAGACCAATGTCCCGCCGGAGTAGCTGTTGCTTCCAGAGAGCGCAAGCGTTCCGGATCCGTTCATGCTCATCGATCCACTTCCGCTCATCACTCCGCTGTAGGTCCCACTTCCAATCTGATTAAAGATCACTAGCGCGTTGTTCGTAATGGCTCCTTGCAGGCTTGCAGAGCTTCCCGAGAGCACTCCACTCGAGACCAATGTCCCGCCGGAGTAACTGTTGCTTCCAGCAAGCGCCAGCGTTCCGGATCCGTTCATGCGCATCGATCCACTTCCGCTCATGTTCCCTGCATAGGTTCCGCTCACATTATCACCGAAGATCACCACCGAATTGTTCACAATGGCACCCTGCAACGCCATCGTTGTTCCCACAAGCGTCCCGTTGGTCACAAGTGTCCCTCCGGCATATGTATTCCCGCCTGTCAGCGTCAACGACCCGCTTCCACTCATCGTGACCGCTCCGCTTCCGCTGATAATCCCCGTAAAGACTCCCGTCCCGCTGTCAGTAAACACCACCGAGCCGTTGTTTGTGATCGCCCCATAAAGATTCGCGCTCGTTCCAGCCAATGTCGCATTCGTCACAAGCGTTCCTCCAGTGTAACTGTTGACACCCGAGAGCGTCAGCACCGTCAGCGTGCTGCTACCTCTCACCGTCAACGATCCCGTTCCACTCATGCTACCCGTGAAGGTTCCGCTTCCCGAGGAGGCATCCACCACCACCGAGGCATTGTTGGTCACCAGTCCACTCAGACTCGTCGTATTCACCACCAACGTTCCATTCTGAACCAGCGTTCCTCCCGTGTACGTGTTGACAGCGTTAAGTCGCAGCGTTCCTCCTCCCGTCATCGTCAACGATCCGCTTCCCGAGACCACCCCGCCATACGTTCCGCTTCCCGTCTGGTTGAACACCAGGGAGCCATTATCGGTAATATTACGCTGCAAAGACGTCGTGTTCACCACCAGGGCTCCGCTACTCAGGAGCGTCCCTCCCGTGTAATTATTGTTGCCCGTCAAGGTCACCGTTCCGCTTCCGCTCTTCGTCATCGCTCCGCTTCCCGAGAGCGAGGCCCCAATCAATCCGTTGGTCACACTATACGAGGAGGCATTCAGCTGCCCATTCACGATCGACCCTCCATCAAGATACACCGCCGCCGCCCTGTTCGTGTAGACTCCACTCCCCAAGTCCAGAACTCCGCTTCCTCCCACCGTCACCGCTCCGCTGGCAGGCAGCGCACTACCGTTTGAGAGCAATACTTGTCCGAGAGAAATAACGGTTCCGTTGGTAAACGTGTTGCTTCCCGAGAGCAGCACCGTCCCGCTCCCAGCCTGCACAAGCCCACCCGACACGAAATTACCGGCCAATGTCACGCTTCCGCTTCCCGTGTTGCTGAACGTGCCGACTCCAAGCACCAGGGCGTTGCTCACCGAAAGATTACCCGCCCCCGTATTGGTAAACGAGGTCGCCGTAATCGTCCCACCTCCAAGCGCCACCGTCCCGCTCGTATTGCTCACCGTCACCGAACTCGCCAAAACCCCAGCATTGGTCACCGTAATCACCCCTGCCGTCGCCGCATCACCGAAGCTCACTGCATCGTAATTTAGGAAATTAATGTTTGTGCCAGGATTCACATCCTGCACCCAGTTCGTGCTCGTCGTATTCCAATTCTGATTTTCCGCCCCACTCCAGATCAGGTTATACGCATTGCCAGCCACGGTCATATACAGCGAATTATTGCTCGCATAGAAATCATACGCCGTTCGTCCCCGGATCGTACTACCTCCCAACGAGGCCGTCCCTCCTCCCTGAACCTCCAACGCAATCGCACTCCCGTTCAGGCTCGATCCAGAGATCAAATCGTAGACCCCATTCGTCCACAGCCCTGAGATCGAGAGATAATTGCTCGACCCAGTAATCCCAATCGACGTTCCGCTGATCACATTCGAATTACCGAGCGAAATCCTCGAGTACCCGTTCAGGTACACCCCGCCAGATAACGCAAGCGTACCGCCTCCCATCGTGTCGATGTAGCTCACAGGCGCGTTGGAAACTCCACTCAGTGACAGCGATCCCGATCCAATCGAACTCGCCGCAAGGCTTCCCGAATTAATCACCGTCCCTCCCGTGTAACTATTCATCCCGTTTAAGCTGATCGTCCCGCTCCCTCCAACCGTCACCGCTCCGCTTCCCGCAAGACTCACTAGCACCGACCCGCCGTTCAGCGCAAAACCCCCGGCCGTCAACGTCGCCGACCCACTCGCATTCGTCAGCACTCCCGAGGAAATCGCAAAACTATTCACCGTTTCATTCCCCGCAAGGTTCAACGTGCCACCTGTCATCAAAAGCGGTGAACCCGCATTCAGGATCCCGGCTGCCCCCAACACGGTCGTTCCGGAGGCCACCGTGATGCTCCCTCCTCCAAGAGTCGAAGAAATCGATCCTCCATTGAACAGGTACGAGGAGGCGTTCAGCGTCCCGTTGGTCACCGTGCCTCCATTCAGACTCACACTCGTCACCGTCTCAATGTGCGCACTCCCAAGATCCAGCAAGGAGTTCGAGTTTAGCGCGAGGCTCGCATTGCTGCTCAGTAGCAGCGAGGAACCCAACACAAGAGTTCCACTGTTGATTGTTACACTCGTTGCCCTGGCTGTCGCAGAGAGCGTCGTCGTCGCCGATCCTCCCACCACCATCACGCCAGCACCCAGTCCCGCAGAAATACTTCCCCCGTTGAGCACATAACTGGAGGCCGTCAACACCCCCCCGCTACCCGAGTCATAGAGAGATCCTCCGCTCATCGTAAAGCTTCCCTTGCTCACCACGTTGCCCGCCATATCAAGCGTGGCACCATTGGTCATCACCAGCGATCCAGAACTCGCTCCCAGGGCCGATCCATTCCCCAACCCCACACCCACCCCGTTTATCACCGTTGATCCCGAGTAGCTATTGGAAGCACTCAGCACCACATACCCGCCTCCCACAGAATCACTCATCAACAGATTCCCACTCCCAGATATCACCCCACTCAAGGTCAGGTTATTCCCGTTCACGTTGATCCCGTTCGTATCGAAGGATGGCCCCTGCAACACCAACGCATTGCCAAGATTCATGTTCGTCGAGGGCACCAGTACCCCCCCGTTCGTCATCTGCAACGCCCCACTGCCAAGCCCACCAGCATTATCCAATGTCAATGTCCCGGCATTCAAGAGAGTCCCACCAGCATAACTGTTGCTTCTCACCAACTCCACACTGCTTCCAGCATCGCCATTCTGCAGCACAAGCAACGCATTGCTCGCCCCGCTAATCTGACCCGCAACAATCATCCTGCTACCATTCGGATTGAAGGTGTTGGTGGACCCGTTCGTCGTCACATTCGTCACATTACCCACCACATTCGTCGTGTACGAATTGCTCAAGGAAATCGCATTGGTCAGCAACCACGAATTATTCGTATACCCGTTCGTCGCAAGAAACCCGCTCACAAGCGATGGATTGGTTCCTCCTTCACTGTACATCGTGATCGTTCCCGATCCCAACGCGTTGCTGTTCATCACTTCCAAGCTTCCTCCGTTGAGCACCGTACCCCCACTGTAACTGTTGCTCGACGAGATGATCGCTGGAACCGTTGATCCCTGATTCGTCGACATCACCACCGTCAGTGTCATGGAGCCTGCGTTGGTGACATTATTCGTATCCGTGTAGGAGAAATCCCCAAGCGTTGCCGCCACCACCGTCGTATTTCCAGATCCCCCACTTGCAATCGTAACGCCGTTCATCGCACTGAGCGCCGCACCATTGGTGCTCGAATTCGTGAGCACCCCGCCATCCATGTAGAGTGAGGAGACCAGGTCGTTGTTGCCGTTTAGATCCAGGATACCCCCACTTCCGACGGCTCCGTTGCCGTTGGTTACAACTGCATTGAGCGGAATCGCATTGGGCACGCCCACAACAAGCGTTCCAGAGTTAATAAGAGCGACACCAAAATAAGAGTTAGTCCCGTTTAATGTCACTGTTCCCGTTGTTTGTACTTGCACACCATAGACAGCGGCATTCGTGTCCGCATTTGTTGCCAAAAGTGAGCCATTGAAAATGAAGTTTCCCTGTCCGCTAGGAACAACATTACGAGATTTATTCGTGGAGCTTAAGAGATTCAGGTCACTATTAAAGATTACGGTCACGTTGGTGCCGGCTGTAATAGCCTTGTTGGCTGTGCCTGCCAATGTGTTGGATCCGCTAAATGTGATCGTGGATTGACCAGAGACTCCTTGGTTGTTGTTCAAGATCAAGGATCCCGGCACATCGATTCCAGCTGTGGTGCCGTAGTTATCGTTGGTCATGAAGTAAAAGACCGTTGGGGCGGTCACTGAGCCTCCACCCTGAATCCTGGCGTTCGGGGAGAGAGCCGCGGCATTTGCCAGATAGACCGTCGTGACATCAAACTTGTTGGTGCCGGCGAATGTGTTGCTACCAGTCAGGGTGATGGTCTGTGTCGAGATCAGGACATATCCGGTTCCGCTGATGTTGTTCGTAAAGATTCCGCTGCCGCCAGGGGTGAAGTTCAGTTCGCTGGAGTTGGTCGTAATTGTCGTGGTTCCATTGGTCTGAATGGTCGTTACCGTGGTCTGGCCCATCGTGATCGGTGCATTGAAGACATCGCTGATACCGGAGAGGATACCACCGAGGATCGTAATGGAGCCGTAGGTGTTGTTCGTGGAGGTGAGCGTGAGATTGCCAGTGTTCTCCTTGATGAAATTGCCCCCGCCAGAAATCACATTCGTATTGGTTGAGGTCGTGCTCTGATTGTAGATAAGGGTTCCGTTGTTGGTGATGCTGTTATTCAAGCCAAGATTGATTGACGCACCGATCAGCGTAGCCTGAGATCCCACCAAGACGCCACCGCTGAAGGAGTTTGTGGCAGTGCCGGCGAGGATCAGGGTTCCGCTACCACCCACGTTCAGCGAGCCATTTGCATCTCCGCTTATAAGCCCGTTGTTGGTCAGCGTATAGGTCTTGGTGTTGACGGTCAGATTATTGCTTCCGATGGCAATCGCATTGGTCAGATACAAATTGGTAGCCGCCGCGAGAGTGGCATCACTCATCAGGTTGAGCGCTCCGCTACCGAGTGCCGCCGAGTAGGAAACAGAGGTGTTGCTGACCGTCCAGTTGCCGCTACCGTAGCCGGTGGTCTGTGCAATGTTTGTCACGAGTCCCGCCGATCCGATGGCAAGAGTCCCGCCGTAGAGGTATGTGCCTCCGTTGTAGGAGTTCGACCCGACGAGGGTCGTGACCCCAGTCCCCTTGATCGTGGCGGAACCGCTTCCCATGACGAGACTGTTGCTGATGGTCAAGTTGCCGTTGGCCCCCTTGCTCAGGCTTCCCGCCGTGATCGTGCCGCTCCCGTTGAGGGTGATTGTGCCGGTCGTGTTGCTCACTGCCATCGTTCCGGCGATCACTCCGTTCGTATCCACGGTGATCGGCGTCCCTGCCGCACTGTTGGTGAAGAAGACGTTATCTCCTGAGAAAAAGGAGGTGGTGGTGCCGGGTTGTCCGTTGTTGTTGGTCGCCCAGTTCACGTCGCCGGAAGTGGAACTCCAACTCTGGCTGGTACCCCCGATCCAGATGAGGTTCCAGGGAGTACCGAATATAGATACCTGGAGTGCGTTTCCGTTGTCATAAAAGGCATACGTCGTTCGTCCCAAGTTGGTTTGTGTATTGGCAGCGAGAGGCGCCAGTGACGTGCCTGTGATCACTAGGAAGACGGCACCACCGTTTGTGTTGACCTTCCCTTGGTAGCTGATCAGGTCGTAGGTTCCGTTCGCAGAGGCTGGGATGGTGAGGAAGTTGTTCGTCCCGTTGATGGTCAGGGGACCCGTGTTGTTGATCGTGTTCGCATTGGTCCAGAAAGCGATTGTGGAGTAGTAGTTGTTGATGTTTGTGAAGGTTCCATTGGTCGCAAACAGGATGCCATTGAATGAGAGCGAACTGACATTTTCCACGGGAGCGTTACCATTCGTGGAGAGGACCAGCGTCCCGCTGTTGATCGAGAGAGCGTTGCCTGAACCGAGGCTGCCCGCATTGCCTAACTTGACAATGTTGTTGGAGTAGGTGTTGGTATTTGCATTGGTCGTGCCGATTGTGATGGTGGCCGATCCGTTACCGAGGGATGCATTGCTGAAAGTCCCGACATTGAGCTGGTAAGCATTGGCCGTGACCGTGCCGTTTGCGAAAATGCTGTTGGAGGAATTGAGCGTAAAGGCGGCTCCATTGAACGTGTTCGTGAGTTTCGCACCTCTCAGATTGAGCGTGCCTCCACCGAGGACGATCGAACCGCTTCCAAGGTTCCCGGAATTGGTGAGGAGCAGTGTTCCTGTCGTGATCGTCGTCACTCCACCATAGTTGTTACTGCTAAATAACGTTGTCGTCCCAGTCCCGTTAATGGTCAGACCCCCGACAATTGGGTTGGTCGTGGAGGTGACTACTAAACTTCCATCCGTCGTGACGTTATTGGTCGTGATATTTGCAGCAGTTCCAGGAGTCGCATAGTTTGTGACGGAATTCGTTGTCGAGTTCGTGGTGCCTGCGGTGGTATCGATCACGGTCGTGATCGTTGTGATAATGAGGTTGGTGTCATTCGTGTCGGTCAGCGATCCGAGGAAGTTGTAGCTTCCGGCACCGGCAACCAGAAGGTCACGCGTCTTGGTCGTGTTATTTGCCAAGTCAAAGCCCCCCACGAAATTGACTGTCAGGTTCGTTCCTGCAGAGATCCTCTTCTGCGCCGTGCCGCTCATCGTGCTGATCCCGGTGAAGGAGATTGCATTGCTGAACGTGTTGGTGAGGGTGACCGTGCCATTCGTCGTATTGGTCGTATACGTGTAATTGGTGCTGCTGAGTGATAGGGTTCCCGTGGCTCCGATAAACGACGCCATGCTGTAGAGGGAGTTGCTACCCCCGAGGATCAGATACCCATTGGATGCTCCTTGAAGCGCGCCCACTGTGATGGTCGAGTTCGGGGAGAGTGCCGAGGGGGTTGTGACCAAGAGGGTTCCCCCATTGATCGTGGTTGTACCGCTGTAGTTGTTGGATCCTGAGAGCGTCAGCGTCTTGCTACCGTCCTTGGTGAGAGCCACAATACCGTTGGCATTCGTGCTCGTATTGTTGCCATCGTAATCGGTAATGGAGCCCGAGAAAACACCAGATCCGGTGTTGGTGTAGTTGGTGCTGTTGTTCTGATTCAGGTTTCCAACGGTGAGGGTGTTGATCGTGTTGTCACTTGTGATGGTGCCGCTTCCGTTGAGGGAGTCGACCGTGGCGCTCGAGGCGATGAGGTCGAGTGTCACATTGCTTTGCATGACCAGGGCTCCACCCGGAAGGGAATATGTGCTTCCGAGGGCGAGTGTTCCGGCATTGATTGTGGTGACATTATAACTGTTGCTGCCGCGAAGAGTGAGGGTCCCAAGTCCGTATTTGGTCAGATTGCCGCCTGAAGCATTGAAGGAAGCCAGAGAGACATTCTGTCCGGCTGTATCGAAGTTGAGTGCCTGCCCGTAGGTGGAACTGATCTGGGAACCATAGTCCGTGGTATTAGCCGCGCTGTATTGCAGGGTGCCACCGTTGAAGAAGAGGGTTGTGTTGCTACCGAGCGCGTTTGCGCTTCCTAGCACAAGGATTCCCGTATTGAGGAAGGTTGACCCACTAAAACTATTGGATCCGAAAAGGGAGAGTGTCGCATTATTGGTCATACCGAGAGAACCGGCCCCGGTAATGTTGTTAGTAAACGCCGTGCTCTGGTTAAAGGTTACCGTGGCGTTTGATCCGGCGATATTGATATCTCCCTGCAGGCTTGTTCCGCCTCCCAGGAGGTTGCCCCCATAAAGAACCGTGCCGCCCGTGTAGCTGTTTGACCCCGTGAGTGTCATCTGGGAGGTGTTGGTGGTGGGAGCCACAACAAGCGTACCGCTCCCGCTCATGTTCCCTGCGTAGGTCGCAGCCGTTGCATTGGTCTGGATGAAGGCTACTGCACCGTTGTTAGTAATGCTTCCAATCAAGGAGAGCGCATTACCCACGAGTGTTCCACTGCTGACAAGCGTCCCACCCGTGTAGGAGTTTGAGGCCGTAAGGGTCACCGTGCCGCCACCACCAACCGAGGAATCAACGATCTTTAGTGCTCCAGACCCATTGATAGTCCGTGCGAACGTGATTCCCTGAGCGTTCGCGTCAAGGGTCGCCGTGCCAGCCCCCAAATTGATCCCGTTGTTAAGTGTGAAGTTCGTAAGCGTCACTCCCGCCCCGCCGGCTTGGATCGTGGCATTGCCGCCAAAGGTGATGCTTCCCGTGCCGAGCGCACGGGTGACTTGGACGATGTTGGTCGTGACGACGGAGCCGTTCGTGACGGTGTTCGTCTGCAGGATGCCGGCTGATCCGATCTGGATCGTTCCACTGTTGAGCAGTGTTCCTCCCGTGAAGGCATTGGATCCTGCCAGCGTGGTCGTTCCATTGCCGGCTAGGGTGAGCGTGCTGCTTCCAAGAACAAGGCTGTTGCTGATGACTTGGGAGCCGTTTCCGCTGATTGAGAGCGAGGCCGCCGTGATCGTGCCACCCCCGAGTGCTACCGTGCCACTATTGTTGGTGATGCTCATCGAACCGGCCACCACACCACTAACCGGATCTACTGAAATGGGGCCATTCGAGGTGGCTGCATCGCCGAAAGTCACGTTGTCGTTGGCATAGAAGGGGCCGTTCGGACCGGTTCCCACACCTGCGCTGTTGGTCTGCCAGTTCGTGCTGGCACCGTTGGTGCTCCAATTATTATAAGCAGCACCGCTCCAGATGATGTTCCACGCGGATCCCACCGCAGTCACATAGAGGGAGCTCAGGCTGTCCAAGAAGCTGTAGGTCGTCCTTCCCACCAGGGTGCCGCTTCCCAAGGGAATGAGGGGCAGGGTCGTCGTCCCGTCCGTGCCGGTCAGGAAGAGGTTCCCAGTGTTGATGAAGGTCAGGTAGTTAACCAGCGTATTGATCACTCCCCCGCTTGGGAGATTCCCTGAAATGCTGAAAAGATTTGTCCCGTTGGTTACCGCAAGTGTGTTGGCGTTGACCGTGACACCTGGCACGAAGGCCAGGGTTGAACTGTAGGTATTGGTCACCGAGAAGACGTTCGTTGTCACCGTATTCGTGGTGGCGTAGGTGTTGGTATAATAGGTCTGGCCCGGAATCTCGTTGGTCAACTGGACAATGGCACCATTGGTTCCCGTGATGATGTTGGTGTAGTTGGTGACCGTCAGGACGCTGACACCGTTGTTCGCCGTTGTAACGGTCCCCTGCATGTTCAGGTTGTTCACGCTCTCGTTTCCACCCAAGGCCAGCGTCCCTCCGGAAATGTTGATCGTGGAGTTCGGGTCAAAGTGATTACTTCCGAGAAGTGTTGTCGTGGCGGCGCTGCCATTGGTGCCATAGTAGTTGGAGGCATTGACGAGGTTGTAGGTGGAGACGTTCACCAAGCCATTCCCGAGGGTGACGTTGGAGTCGATCGTTCCCCCCTGAAGTGCGTAGGTGGCTGCCGACAACTTGCCGTCGGAGAGCACACCGTTGGTGATAAGGAAGCTGTTATTGGTGACTTGGGAGCCACCCAGATCCAGGGTACCGTTGTACACGACGGTCGCCCCACTGTAGCTGTTGGTCGGCCCAAGGAAGAGGGTTCCAGCTCCCACCTTGACCAACGAGCCTCCCACACTGGAGAGATTTGCGGCGAGAGTGACGTTGTTGGAGGCCGTGTCGAGGATGTAGAGTTGGTTCGGTGCTGTGCTGAACTGGGCGGAGTAGTCTTGGGTGTTGTTGGAGGAGAAACGGAGGGCTCCACCATTGAAGGTGATTGTGTTGGCACCCACAGCACCAAGGGCGTTGCTGTTCTCCAGCGAAAGTTCGCTATTATTGTAGTAGTTGGTCGTGTAGTTCGTGCTGGTCGTGTAAGGGAACGTCGTGTTGGTCACAACGGTCGTGGTTACGCCGTTCAGAACGACACCACCGGTAAAGTTATTCGACTGGATCAGGTGAAAGACGCCGTTGTTGGTGAGGTTCGGGTTCAGGATCAGAGCGTTCGTCCCAGTCAGCGTGAGTGTTGTCGAACCTGCCTCCGCGATGAGTTGGCCAACATCGAGGGAGGCATTGGTGCTCCCTGAACTCTGCAGGATACCGCCGAAGAGTTCGATCATGTTGGTAATGCCATTGGATCCGGTCACAAAATTATTCAGGTCGAAGACACCAACCCCGTATGGGGTATAGGCATTACCGGAGGTATTCGTTCCGATCGTCACCGTGCCGCTTCCCAATCCTTGGCTGTTACCTAGCAGAATCGTTCCGGCGGTGACAGAGACACCACCATTCGCGTAGTTGGTACCATTCAGCGTCAAGGTTCCATTACCTCCAATCTTGGCCAAGCCGACAAAAATGTTGGTGAATTGCAGGGAGCTGTCCGAGATGTCGCCATTCATGATGATCGGGCCGTTGTTATTGATCTGAAGGTTGCGGGACTTGCTCGAGCTTCCCTGTCCCACGTCAATGGCACCATTGATGATGACCGTTGTGTTGCTGTCTGTCGTGATGGTGCGGTTGGCCGTGCCGCCCATAAAGCTGTTGGTGGCCACCAAGCCAGCCGTGAGACCCGTGAAGGTCAGCGTGGAGGCACCTTGGGAGGCAGTGATCCTTGTTTGTGAGGCCACCTGAAGGGAGCTCATTGTGTAGTTGCCGGGTGTCGTGAGATCTAGGGATCCAGTATTTACCGAGCTGCTACCACCGGACAAAATACCGCCGTACCAGAGCGCGTTGGTCGTGGTGACGCTGATGGTACCATTGACGATATTGAGCACGGGGATCGTGTTAAGGCCGGAGAGAACGACCGTTCCCTGACCGTATTTTGCAAGGGCGGTCGTGACTTTGTTGTTAAAATTGATATTGCCGGAGATATTCAGGTTCCCTCCGTAGGGTTGGGAGTAATCCCCCAGCAAGCCAGCCGTCACATATGTAACCGATCCCGCGGTATTGTTGGAGAGTGGACCGCTCCATGTCGCTTGGTTTGAGGAGCTGTTATTGAGGGCTCCTTGGTTTGTGTTGCCGCTTGCGCCAACGATGAGTGTCATGAGCGTCGGAGCCTGACCGGCTAGGTCAAGCGACGCATTGGTGGCACTGGCAGAAAAACTCACAGCCGTTCCGCTACCCAGAGCATAGGCGCTTCCTATCTTCAAGACACCATAACCGATGGATACATTGCCGGTAAAAGTATTGTTGCCATCGAGTTCGGTCGTACCTGCTCCGGATTGGGTCGGTGCGTAACTTCCCGCAAGCGGCGCAAGAATCTGTCCACTGGACATGGTGAGCGAGGCAGGTGTCAGCGTGCCACTTCCCGTAATGGTACCCCCACCCAGAGAGAGGGCTCCGGAGACCTGACTATTACTTTGAATGTCCAGCGTCCCACCATTCACATTCAAGAACATGGCGTTTGTGAACATGGTGTCCTGGAGGAGTTGCAAGGTTCCCGAGCCCGTCATCGTGAAGGCGAGGGCATTAAGACTCCCACTCCCCATGGTGATCGTGCCGGTGGTGTTGCTAACTGTTACCGAGTTAGCCGTCACTCCACCACTCAGCGAGATGGCATAGACGTTGCCGTTTGTGGATGCATTCGTAAAGAGTGCCGAATCGTTGGCTGAACCACTCCATGTTGTCGGATTGCCGTTGGTATCAAGCCAGTTCCTGCTGTTCCAGTTGCCCGAGTTACCAGCCCACTTCAAAAGCGGAGAGGCGAGGGCCAGTTGATACCCCAGCAGAGCGAAGTCATTGGTGGAGGCGGATGATTGGATGGTGTTGGCAGTCCCGCTGGAGAGCCCTCCCCAGTAGGCGATACCGAAGTAGTAGGTCGTGCCCCCGTTGAGGGTGAGAGGATTCGTGGTCAACTTCGAGCCGAAGATCGGCGCCATGGCGGTCGTCGCGCCATTGGCAACCGAGGCGATACCGATAATGTTTGTTGTGCTGGCGGTGGTGAGCGTGGTGAGGTCGGCATTGGTGCTCCAGACCAGCCCCCAGTTAGTGACGGCATTAAGACTCCCTCCGATATCGACGAAGCCAGTGGCGTTCGTCAGGACAAGGCTATACCCGATTGAGGGCGTGATGCTGAACGTGATGATGGAGTTCTGATCGACAGCCTGGATCAGGTTGGTGGTGGTCGGTGCAGCTGGAATCGCGTTGGTCGTGGTGCTTGTGGGCAGTGTTAAAGTGTTCTGATAGGTGACAAATCCCTTGGAGCTGGTTGTAGCCTTGGATCCAAATCCATAGATGGTCATCGCCGTGTCACTAACACCGAGTGCAGTGGTGGTGGTTGTGTTGCTATAGGTGATCTGGTTTGCGTTGGCGAAGCCTGTGCTGTTGGTCAGAACTCCGTTCGTGTTGGTCACTGTGCCCGTGTAACCAGGCGATCCGATTTGTGAAATATCCCATGAAATCACCACATTGCTGTTCGTTGTCGTCTGCGCCTCGGCTTGGTTGGTGAGTGAAAAAAGCGTTGCAAGAGTCAGCAAGAGAGCCAGACGAGCGCCTGTTTTAAGGGTCGGGAAAAGTTCTTTCATGGGGGTTGGTTTCCTATTCATTGGGGTATCAGAATTACTACAGATCTGTTTTGATGGGGGGCGAATTGTGGGGGGTAAAAAAGACAGGTTTGAAATTTGTCCTCACGGCAATGTAAGGGCTGCTGTTTGGATCGGTCAACCGATTTTTCCGTGATCTCAAATTCTCTTTCGTGAAGGAAAAGTCGAGCGGACTGACCGGAGAGCAAAGAGATCGGACAAAAAATTGTGCTTTTTTAGATCCGAAAGCCTTACTTTATCGATGTTGTTATACGCCTTGTTAGGCGTCCTGTGGCAGGGTTTTTATTCTTTGATTTTCGGGAGATTTTACAACCCTTTAGGGTCGTTTTTTGTCGGATCGTGTCTCCCGTAAAAAGGCCGCTTTGGTCATGATCACCAACTTGTGGCGCATGGTGTCGTAGATGGCGAACTTTTTTCCATCCTTGGAATTCCAATGCAGATTGATTGTGAATCGATCCATCTCCCACTTGGATTTTGCTCCATTGCACTCCGATTCAAGGAGTTGTGCAATCCGATCGTCGGAGAGTCCCTCGGGAACTCCCATTTCGGATTTCTCGGAAAACATGCTGATCATGTCACATCGACCGTGAAAGTAGTGACAAATGGTGCAGAGGCCTTGGCTCTGAAAGTAAAGAAGCCCCTTGCTTGGAAGTTCGTTGCGAACGGGTGTGCCGTAACGGGCAATCGATTCCTGCGGTGTTGAGTCAATCTGAGCAACGGCCACCGGCGACGCACCCACCATGAGAAACACCAAGAGGAGTGTGATCAGAAATCCCGAAGGTCTCAAGGAATGGAAAAACTCCGACACTTTCAGTCTTTTTTTGGTGCCGGCCTCCGGTTTTACCAATTCCCTCCCGCAGGATACCGTGAGGGGAATCTTTCGAGTGCCAGAGCTTTTTTTCTCGGGGGCAGGGTGCGTGGGGAGGATCTCCAGGCAGGGTTAGTTCCCCTTCACTTCAATAAGCTTGGAGACGGCGATCTCGTTGAGCGTCACGGGGTTCTGCTGGAGTAACTTCGCCACGTAGGCCTTGGCGAGCGCCTTGGCACGTTCACTGCGAAGTTCATTGGAGAGGGAGGCTTTCACCTCGTCCAGCGTAGCGGTGTAGGGATCCTTGACCTCCACCATGCGGAGGATGTGCCACCCGTCCGTAGTCTTCACCGGTTCCGAGGTGCTCCCCTTCGAGAGGGCCAGCACGGAGGAGCGGATTTCGGGTTGGATCTGGTTCTCGGGTAACCAGCCGAGATCGCCGCCCCGTTGAGCGCTGGAGGGATCCTGACTCTGGGATTTTGCCACGGCGGCAAAGTCACCCGATTTCAGGGCTTTGGTCACATTCTCCAGTTTGGTCTGGGCTGCGGCCTCGGCCTCCTTGTCACCGTTCTTGGGAATGGCGATGTAAATCTGGGCGAGGTGATACTGCTTGGGCACCTGGAGTGCGTTGCTCTTTTTCAAGAGATCATAGGCGGCTTGCACATCGGCAACGGTCGGGTAGTCCTGTGGCGGGGTGGCCAGTTCCTGAAGGTAGGACTGGGTGATGGCCTGCTGGCGCAGCCGCTCCAACTGGGCGACGATCTGAGGCTGCTGTTCCCATTTTTTCGAGAGGGCCTCTTTGAAGAGAAGCTGCTGCACGATCAGGCTCCTCACATACTCATTCAGCGCGGCGGGATCCTTGCTGAGCGCCAGTTGGTCACGGAGAGGGAGCTTCTCGAGGAGGGGTTTGATATCCTCGGCCTTGACCTCCGTGTCACCGACCTTGGCGATGATCACGGAATCTGCTGCGGCTGAGAGTCCATGAAGGCTTAGGAACGCAAGAGCGAGCAGGGAAAGGATTTTTTTTTTCATGTTGGGAATGGTGGAGCGAGGTTTAAGGGACGTGGTGTCGTAAAGTTGAGCGGGGATCTATGGTTAGGGCTTTTTATTCTGGGGAGTCTGAGGAGCAGCATCATTGCGAATGGTCTGGTCCGTCAATTTATTCTGATAATCCTGCAAGAGTGTCTCGAACTTTACCTTCGTGATTCCCACAAAGGGCTCCCGGGCCATGATGGCCGTTCCAAGGCCGAATTTTGCATAACGGTCCAGTACCTCCATGCCGAGCCGATACATTTCGGCATTCTTCGCCTTCTGCTCGGCAATCAGTCGGTCCATTTGGATGATTTTGGAGGCCAGATCGGCACGCTTGGCCTCAGTCGCCTTGGCATAATCGGCCAGTTTCGCGTAGCCGAGCTTCCACCTTCCCAAGGATTCGGTGAGGTGATTGATCTGGAGGTCGTCGGCCAAGAGCTTTGTCTTGAGATCGTCGATCGTCTGGTCGTCGGATTTCTTCTGGCTCGTTGTTTTCTTCGTGAGGACGTCCAGCTGAGCCTGGAGATCCTTGATCTTCTCCGCATCATCCGCCTGCGCCGCCTGGGCAATGGCAAGTTTGGCATTCGCATCGCGAAGTTGGATCATGGTATTGCGGATCATCTCCTTCATCTTCTGCTGGGCGGGGTCGACTTTGTCAGCCGCCTCCAGCGAGGAGAATACCGTCAGCAGGGTCAGGGTGATGGCAAATGCTGTTTTTTTCATGGTATGGATCAGATTTTTTAGAATCGTGCATTCAGATCAATCTGTAGGATGTCTTCCTTGAACTGTGGCCCGCAGACCTGGGTTGCGCTCAACCACCGTGCGCCGATAAACACAGAGCGGGAGAGAGCTATGTTACCACCCACGCTGAATCCCTTGAGATTCGTTCCTCCACCACCAAAATCCGAGTCGCAGAACCCGTCGATGACTGCGTCGGACTCAATATATCGGTAACTGACGCCAAAATCCCAATCCCAGAGCTTCTGAAGGGCACCGGATCCGACCTTGAACTGACCGACCCAGGCATTGTTACCTCCCAGGTATTGGCCATTGGCGCCGGTATTGTTGATGGGTCCGTGGACGTTGTAAGGATTATTTGCCGTGGTCGGTCCGGAGTTTTGAATGTTGGATGCGCTCCATGCCATGTTCTGATCCCATTCCCCGGAAATCGAGACGACAAAGGGCTCCCAGTGTCGGTATTCCAGCCTGGCATTTGCAGAGAAGATCTGGAAGGGGGTCGCCAATCCAAAATACTGATACTGATTCTGCGTTCCGTAGGCGTTGTCAGCGGTTGCCTGAATATCGCGTAATTCCATGTAGGTGTTCCCCTTCTGGGCAAAGGAGGGACGCGTGTTGTCCGTGTTGAACTGGTCATTGGCACTGTAGGCCACCCCGGGGGCTGAAACCTGCCCCTGCACATTCTGGAAGTAATAATAACCGGCGGATCCCTTGAAGGCGAGATCCTTGGTGATCTTCCAGTCGATACCCCCTTGAGCAGCATAGAGATATTTGTCGTTGCTTGAAACCTTGGGTTGCTGCGTGGAGGCGTAGTTCAGATCCGTATTGTAAATGGGAAAGATGCCTCCTGAAACGAATGGGGTGAAACCCTTGAAGAGCTCATAGCGTCCCTGTCCTGCAATGCCATCAAATCCGATGTCGTTGGCCCACATAATCGTAGTCGGCGTGAAAAAGGGGTTGTCGAAACGCCCGAACGTAATGGTTGCGATTTTATTGGGATTATCACCGATCTCGTATTTCAGGAAGGCGCGGTCCAACCAGATCGCGTAGCCGCTGAAGTTCCCACCATAGGATGGGTTTCCATAGTTTTGGGGAGCTCCAAGGGACTGGTTTTCAGAAACCGGGGAGCCATTCTGACCAGTTCCAATGCGAAACCCGCTGGTAAAGTTGTCGCCCAGATTCATATCGGCACCAAATCGAAAACGAATCCGCATCCGGGTTCTGTCCTCATTGGCGTTGTAGGTCGGTGGCGGGGTATAGGGACTCTGGGCGCTAGAAATTTGGGAGACATTGTAGGGAGCACCGGTATTGATTGCGTTGAAGTTGATGGTGCTCAAGATGTTGGTGTCGTTGCCGGCAGGGAAGTAGTCGCCTTCATAACGGAATCTGAAATCCATGAACGGTCGGAAGTTGTTGATCCAGGACGGGTAATTCGGGGTGGCCCAACCCTCGGCTTGGGCAGCAGCCAACACATCACGCTTGATCTCGTCCTTCATCTCCGTCTTCACGATTTCAGGAACATAGGAGACACTGACGGACTCGTCGGAGGAGGGAGGGGCCGCCGCCTCGATGGCCATCTGCTGGGCTGCGGCCGCCTGCTGCGATGCCTGCGCAGTCACTTGGGCCTGCTGGGCCGCAATCTGGGCATCATTCTTGGCCTGGCGAATGAGATCGCTGGCATCCTCCTTCGTTAGGATGCCACGCTGGACGAGTCGATTGATGAGGTTCAGTGTGACATTCTCCGAAGGGGCAACCGGTGGAGGGGCGGAGGCGGCCATCTTGTCAGGGGTCTCATTCAGGTTGGGAGGTTCATCGATCGGGATCATCGGAACCTCTTTTTTTGGGGCCGGATTGGTTGTCGAAGCCACAGTCGATCCCGCCTCTTTGGGGGGTGTTGAAGAGGCATTCGAAGCAGGGGAAGCCTTCCCCTGAACGGGTGCGCTGGAGTTGGTATCGGATGATGAAGAGGCAACGACCGATGGGGCAGAGGAATTGGTGGTCGCTGAGGATGCGGAGAGGGCATCGGCTACCGAGGAATTTGTCTGAGAGGACGTCCCGGGAGCGTTCGTTGAGCGATCTTTCGCCAGGGATCCATTGGTCGATGTTCCATTGGCTGCGGCCTCGGTCGAATTTCCTCCGGGAGCTCTCAGCAGGGAGGTGGCATCAGCCTCAGGATTGGTTGCAGAACTCGGCAAATTCGTAGCGGCACTGGCACCGATCTGGGCTTCCGTATCTTTCGCAATGGATGAAGAGGAAGCAGGTGTTGGGGGGTTGCCAGCAGCCGGGTCGACCTGAGCCGAGGCCATCGTGGAGGACTCCGGCGCAAAAAGCGACTCTGAGGCCGAGACGGTCTCCGAGGTCATCAGACCGACAAGCAGTTGATAAGCCAGCAGCAGGCTGATGGTCAGGACGCCTGTTCTGGGATTGCAAAACGATTTCATGGTTTTAAAAACAACGTCGATTAACCGGGACGCTTGGCGCTGAAGTGCATGACGATCGGCATGGGCATTCCTGCAGGCGGAGGTTCGCTCATCGTGATTCCTGCCAGCGCTTCGTTCCTAATGGCCTCGTCCACAGCGGCGTCGCCGGTCGTTTTCGCCAAGACAACTTTTGTGACATGCCCGCTCTCATCCACCCAGACGCGGACCTGAACGTCCATCACGGCGCTACGGGTTTTTTTGTTGGCGCGGAGTGCTACAAGGATGCGGTTCTTCGCCTGTCCGGCGTAGTAACCGAACTTGGATCCATGGCCCCCGCTGCCTCCGAAGCCTCCTCCTCCCGAGCCACTACCACCCGAGGCAAGTCCCGAGGCATCATTGCCTTGGATGCTGGTTGAGAG
>Ga0118677_10003900_pt1 | contig 27641 bp, 18 predicted proteins | sample AliMusrvi5mmetaG_FD_86154 | JGI IMG/M metagenome (GOLD analysis project Ga0118677, IMG submission 86154) | reverse complement strand
CGCGTTGACGGTCCTCTTGGTCACCAGCGTGCACATTGCCTGGCAATGGGAGAACGGGTTTCCCAGCTTGCGGTACGCCGCGGGCCGCACCGTCTCGGACGGCCATTGGATCGGCCACTTCGTCAACCCGGTGATCTTCGCCGCCTCGCAGCTTGCGGTGGTTTTGCCAATCGTTCTCGTGATGCTTCCGCTGACCGGTTTTCCTTGGCGGCTCAAGAAGCCGCGGGCTTCCAACCTTGCCGGTGGCGCGGCCGCGGAACGGGTCCTGGACCCGGCAGAAGGCGATCCGGGGGCGGCGCGCCGGCAGCGCGACTTCCTGGCCGTCATGACCTTCGGCCCCCTGGCCCTTTGCCTGGCGCTGTCGGCGGCGCTGGAGGCCGCCACCAGCCGCGCCGATTCCGCCAGCGCCAAGCTGCATGCCGACTTCCCCGCTTATGCCACCATGGCCGATCCCGGCGCAGTGAGCCTGGACGCCATGAAGCGCACCTTGCATCCGCGCGAAGCCTTTGCCGGTTTTGTGATCGGGGTTCATTCCGCCTATGTGCTGCTGGTCACGCCCGAAGGCCTGACGGTCAAGCCGATCCAGACCAATGCCGACGATCTGGCCGCCGATATCGCCGACCTGCGCAGCGCCTTTGTGCCCAAGCTGGGCAAGCTGCCGGACTTCAGCCTGGCCAATGCCGCCGCGCTTTATAATGAGACCCTGGGCCCGGTCTCGCCGCAGCTGGCGAATGTGGACCACCTGGTGGTGGCGACCAGCGGCGATCTGGCCAGTCTTCCCTTCTCCCTTCTGGTGACGTCCGCGCCGGGCCAACCGCGCGATTATGTCGGCGCCGCCTGGCTGATCCGCAAGACCGCCGTATCCTCTACGCCGTCGGCCCGCGCCTTTCTGGCGCTGCGCGGCGTGGCCCGCACGGCAAACGCCAAGCCCTTCCTGGGCGTGGGCAATCCCACCTTCCAGGGCGGCGGCGCCAACCAGGCGCTGGCGCTGAATGCCCTGGCCGCAGCCTGTCAGGCCGGCGGGCCTGCCGATCCGGCGCTGCTGCGAGCCTTGCAGCCCTTGCCCGAAACCGCCGCCGAAGTTCAGGCGGTGGGCCGCGACCTGGGCGCGTCTCCTGACGACATCCTGACGGGCGCCGGTGCCAGCGAAGCCGCCTTGCGCGCCAAGGCTCTGGATCAATATGCGGTGCTGTATTTCGCCACCCACGGCATGCTGCCCGGCGAACTGCACTGCCAGGCCCAGCCTGGCCTGGTCCTGTCGCCGCCCTCCATCCCGGCCACCTCCACCAGCGCCGATGGCCTTCTCACGGCCAGCGAGATTGCGGGCCTGAAGATCAACGCCAACCTGGTGGTGCTGTCGGCCTGCAACACCGGCGCCGGCGGCGGCAAGAGCTTTGGCGGCGGCGCGCTGCAGGGCCTTGCCGATGCCTTCTTCAATGCGGGGGCCCATGCCGTGCTGGCCAGCCATTGGGAAGTGCCCTCGGCCGCTACGAAGGCGCTGATGACCGGCACCTTTTCGAACATGGCCAAGGACCCCAAACATGACGCGGCCGAAGCCTTGCGCCAGGCGCAACTGTCGCTGATCGCAAAGGATAACACCGCCCATCCCTTTGAATGGGCCGCTTTCACGCTGATCGGCGACGGGGCTTGAACCGTATGAACCACTGGATGGGCACGCCACAGGAGGCATTGATGAGATCCATTGCTCTGGCCCTGTTGGGCTGCTGCGTACTGACCCAAGCAGCTGATGCCGCCACCTTGGTGGTGGCCGAAGCGCGCGGCATTGCGCTGAAACCCGGCTCTACTCTGGATTCGACCAAGCCGCTGACCCTCAAGCAGGGCCAGCATGTCACGCTCATTTCCGAAACCGGTTCGACCCTGAAGCTGGACGGGCCGTATGACCAGCCGCCGGTGGCGGCTGGCGGCAGCGCCGGCGTTGGCATCAACCAGACCCTGGCCGCGCTGGTCACCCAGCGTCAGGCCCGCGCCGGCGAATTCGGTGTTACCCGCGGCACCGTGCTGGCCGACCTGCCCGAGCCCTGGGTGCTGGATGCCACCCATAGCGGCAATGTCTGCGTGATGGAGAAGGGCACGCCGGTGTTCTGGCGCCCCGACCCCAAGACCGCCGTCGCGATCAGCGTGGCGCCGGTGGATCGCAGCTGGACCGCCAAGGCGCAATGGCCGGTGGGTTCCGACCGCATCCAGATCACCACCGACGTGCCGATGCGCGCCGGCGAGACCTATGTGGTCAACTTCAACGGCAATGAATCGGCGGTGACGATGGTCCAGGTGCCCGCCACCCTGACCAATGCCGAGATGCGCGCCGGCTGGATGGCCGCGCGCCGCTGCGAACAGCAGGCCCAGGCGCTGCTGAAGACCGCCACGCCGTGAAGGCATTCCTCGCAGGCCTCGGCGCGGAGCGGCGCAAGGCCCTGCAGTCGGCATCCATCCTGGTGGCCGTTTCGCTGGTCAGCGCGATTTTCTCGCTGTTCCTGGTGGACAATTTCTCGGTCTTGACGCGCCTGGACCAGTTCGTGCAGGACTGGGAGATCGCCTCGGTCTTCGCGCCGCGCGAGGAACAGGATCCCAAGATCGTCATCGTGGCGGTGGATGAGGCGACCCTGACTCAATTTCCCTATCGCTCCCCGGTGGATCGCGCTTTCCTCTCCACCCTGATCCGGCAGATCGCCGCCCATCATCCTGCCGCCATCGAGTCCGACTTTCTGCTCGACCAGCCGACCGAAGACGCCAAGGACAAGACCCTGGCTGCGACCTTGCGCGAAACCAAGGTGCCGCTGGTGATCAGCTATATCGCCAGCCACGACATTGTCACGCCCGAGCAGAAGGCGTTCGAGGACGCCATGGTGCCGCCCGGCGTGAGAGCGCTTGCCAACCTGCCCACCGACCAGTTCGACACCGCCCGCGACGTCTTTCCCGGCGCCAAGGTGGGCGGTCATTATATTCCCGGCGTTGCGCGCGCCGTGGCGGCCAGGGTCGGGGTGGAGACGCCGGAGAAAAGCGTGCCGATCGTCTGGCGTGGACGTCCGGCGCCCACCGAACTGGACCCCAGGCCCAAACCCTTTGTGCAATACTCCGCCGCCATGGTCGCCAACCCGGCGCTGTCGGCGGTGTTCGACGTCTGGTTCAAAGACAAGATCGTGCTGATCGGGTCCGATGTGACCCTGGTGGATCGCCACCGCACACCCTTCTCGGTGCTTTATGCCGGCGAGGAGGGTCAGTTGCCCGGGATCGTAATCCAGGCCCATGCCCTGTCGCAGCTGATTCATCACAAGCCGTCGCCCATCGCCGGCTGGCAGCTCAATTTTGCCGTCACCCTGGCGCTGGCACTGCTGGGCGCCGGCCTGGCGGTCGTCAACGCTTCGCTTTGGATCCGGGCGATCGGTGTCCTGCTGTTGCTGCCGGTATTCGCATCGGGCGGCGTGGCGCTTTATCACTATGCCAATGTGATCCTCTCCTTGATGGCGCCCTCCCTGGCGCTGGTCGTGTCCTTCTTCAGCATGGAAGCCCTCAGCGGCCGCGAGGCGCGCAAGCAGAAGGCTTTCATCCAGGGCGCTTTCTCCCGTTATGTCTCGCCTGCCATTGTGGAGCGCATGGTGGCCGATCCTTCCAGCATGAACCTGGAAGGCGAGCGCCGGGAAATGACCTTCCTGTTTTCGGACATCGCCGATTTCACCACCATGTCCGAGCAGATCGATGCCATCCAGCTGGCGCATGTGCTGAACAATTACCTGGACGGCATGACCAATCTTGTCATGAAGCATGGCGGCATGGTGGACAAGTTCATCGGCGATGCGGTGTTCGCCATTTTCAATGCGCCGCTGGACCTGGCCGATCACCAGTCCAAGGCGGTGCGCTGCATGCTGGACATGGACGCGTTCAGCGAGGAATACCGCAAGAAGCAGCATGCCGACGGCGTGCCCCTGGGCGTCACCCGCATCGGTGTACATACCGGCGTGGCGGTGGTGGGCAATTTCGGCAGCCATGCCCGCTTCACCTATACGGCGTCCGGGGACGCGGTGAACACCGCCGCGCGGCTGGAGGGCATCAACAAGTATTTCGGCACCAGGCTGTGCGTCAGCGGCGTCACCCGCGGCGCCTGCACTGACATTCCTTTCCGCCCCATCATCTCGGCCATCGTCAAGGGCAAGACCACCGCGTTGGACCTGTGGGAGCCGCTGCATGGCGGGTTGCTGGAGCAGGCGTTCCTGCAGCGCTATGAGCAGGCCTATGAACGCATGTCGGCGGGTGATGGTTCGCTGTTCGACGCCCTGCAGGATTCGGGGTCTGACGATTATCTGGTGAAGCTGCATGTCGGGCGCCTGAAAAAGGGCGAAACCGGCACCGAATTGAAGATGACGGAAAAATAGGCTTTAGCCCTGCTTTTCCTGTATGAAATCCCGCCATGACTGTTTCGCGCGACCGATTGCAGGACCTGTTCGACTTGGGGCTCTCTGCCCACCAGCGCGGCGATGTGGCGGGTGCTGAACGGCTGTACCAGCAAGTGCTGCTCCTGGAGCCTTCCGCCTTCGCGCCGCGCCACATGCTGGGGGTGATCCGCTTCCAGCAGGGCCGCCATGACGCCGCCATTGAACTGATCACCGCCGCGCTGAAGCAAAATCCCGCAGTACCCGATGCCTGGATCAACCTGGGCCATGTCCAGTCCGCATTGGGCCGGCGCGAGGAGGCCGCCGAAAGTTACGGCCGCGCCTTAGGCCTGGCACCCGGCAATATCGAGGCGCGGCACAATCGCGGCAACATGCTGCGGGAGACCAAACGCTTCGACGCGGCATTGGCGGACCATGACGCGGTGCTGGCGGCCCGGCCCGATCTGGCGGAAACCTGGACGGTGCGTGGCGCCGTGCTTTCGGAAATGGGACGCAGCGACGAAGCGCTGAAAAGCCTGGACCGGGCGCTGAAGCTGCAGCCGGACCTGGTGGCGGCGCTGAGCAATCGCGGGTTTGCCTTGCGTGAGTTGGGACGTTTTGAAGAGGCGCTGGAAAGCCTGGACCGCGCGCTGACGCTCCAGCCCGGCCATGCCGCAGCCTTGGCCAATCGCGGCAAGGTGCTGAGCGAAATGAACCGCCTGGAGGAAAGCTTTGCGTCTTTCCGCGCCGCGGCCAGCCAAGCCTTTGGCGGCGACAAGCCGGACGGCGCCAAGCTGGCGCATGAGAAAAGGCATGATCAGGAACAAGCCGAATGGCGCGCGGCGCATGGCGAAACCGCGCGCATCGCCGGCGGTGAGCGGCTGGCGGGCCGCGCCGTCAATCCGCTGAACACGGCCCCCGTTGCCAAGACCTGGGCAGACAGCGATCCCAGGATCGTGGTGATCGACAATCTGCTCACCGATGAAGCGCTGGCGGCGCTGCGGCGCTATACGCTGGGCTCGCGGATCTGGCACACCGCCTATGTGCAAGGGTATCTGGGCGCCTTTCCGGAATCCGGCTTTGCCGCGCCGCTGCTGGCGCAGGTGGCCGAAGAACTCAGCGCCACTTTCCAGGAGATTTTCGCCGACCATCCGCTGCGCTATCACTGGGCCTTCAAATACGACAGCACCCTGGACGGCATCGGCATCCATGCCGACGAAGCGGCGGTGAATGTGAATTTCTGGATCACCCCCGACGCTGCCAACCGTGATCCACAAGGCTGCGGGCTGGTGATCTGGGACAAGGCAGCGCCGCTGGAATGGGATTTCGCCAAGTTCAACGCCGATGAAAGCGCCGCTTATGCTTTCCTGGAAGAGCAGGGCGCCAGGACCGTGACGGTACCCTATCGCGCCAACCGGGCGGTGATCTTCGATTCCAACCTGTTCCACAAGACCGACCGCATAACCTTTGCGGAGGGTTATGAGAACCGGCGCATCAACATCACCATGCTGTATGGGCGCCGCCGGCGCGCTTGAACACGCGGTGCTGGCGTATTTGCGCCGGCCGGGCTTACGCAAAGCGGCTTGAATCGCAATTTCTGTCTCAAAATGTTTGAAACGGCTCTGCGGGCGTGGCCTGCCGTATATTTTGTACCAGCGTGAGTGAGACTACAGCATAGCTGGCGTTCCATCCAGATGGGGTGGCACGGGCATAAAAGTCTGCGGTGCTGGTGGCCGATATCCTAGCGATGAGTGGGGTCTGATGGTGTTGTAGTGGTCACGCCACTGTTCGATCAGGACCTTGGCCTCCTTGAGGCTGCAGAAGATTTCCCCGTTGAGCAACTCGTCCCGCAGCTTGCCGTTGAAGCTTTCGCAATAGCCATTCTCCCAGGGGCTACCAGGCTCGATGTAGAGCGTTTTGGCGCCCACGCTCTCCAGCCAGCTCCGGACGACCTTGGCGGTCATCTCCGGTCCGTTGTCGGATCGGATGTGCTCTGGGATGCCGCGGACCAGCATCGCGTCAGCCATGGTCTCCAGAACACCCAGGCTGTTAATCCGTCTGGCGACACGGATCGCAAGGCATTCTCGGGTGAACTCGTCGATCAGCGTCATCAACCGCACCTTGCGGCCATCCTGGGTCTGGGCCTCCACGAAGTCATAGGACCAGACATGGTTGCGCCGCTCCGGGCGTAGCCGGATGCAGGAGCCATCATTGAGCCACAAGCGCCTTCTTGGCCTTTTTTTACTGGGTACTTTTAGCCCCTCACGGCGCCAGATACGCAGCACACGATCCACGCCGACAGACCATCCGGCCCGCTGGAGCATCTCGGTGATCCGCCGGTAGCCATAGCGGCCATACTGCGCCGCCATTTCGATAATGGCTTGCGTCAACGCATCCTCATCAGCACGCGCTATAACCGTGTAACGCTGCGTGCCGCGCGGCTGGCCGACGATCCGGCAGGCCTGACGCTCCGAGAGCCTGTACTTCTCTCGCGCCCCTGCAACCGCCTGCCGGCGCCGTTCGGGGCTTACAAGTTTCCCGAGGCAATATCCTTGAGGACCTGCTTTTCAAGCGACAGGTCGGCCACCAGCCGCTTCAGTCGGCTGTTTTCCTTTTCAAGGTCCTTCATCCGCCGGGCCTGGTCCAGATCGAGCCCGCCATATTCCTTGCGCCAGCGATAGTAACTTTGGTCCGATATCCCGGCCTCCCGGCACGCAATCGACACCGATTTGCCTTGTGACGTTGTAACCTCAATCTGCCGCAGCAGCGTCACTATCTGCTCCGGCGTCGGCCTCTTCTTCGGCATCTCCAAGCTCCTTTCCAAGCCAATTTCTATCAATTTGCTTGGTACAAAAAGAGCCGGTCAGGTCAGTTGAATCAGACGGGTTTTTGAGACGGGCGATATCGTGACCTGACCGGGTCTTTTTGTACCAAGTCTCGTCGAGATTATAAGGCTTACAATTGAAGAATCGAATTACCGAAATCCGACGAGCAAAAGGCCTGTCTTTGGCCGACGTAGCTGCTGCGGTGGGAACTACCAAGTCCCAGATAAAGAAATTGGAAGATGGAGATCGCCGCCTTACGCTGGATTGGATGCACCGAATTTCCAAGGCGCTAGGCGTTTCTCTTACGGACTTGATACCTAGTTCGGCGCTCAAGCGCGGAAATAACAGGGTCGATGATAATATTTCATCTCTGGTTGCACTGCTGTCGGATGCTGACAAGGAGACGATGCTAAATCTGGCAAAAGTTCTTTTCGAAAAAACGCGTTGAGCTTCAATCAATTGTCAGCGGTTCGTAGGCAGTCCGTAGAAATACTTTCTCTAGGGCCCGGCGTGAGCGTGGATCGATCTCCTCAATAGTTTTCGCAAAGATCAGACTCGACTCGTTCATTTCCGAAATCGCTTGCCAGGTATTCCAGCCCCTGTTGTCAAAAAAGCCGCCAGGATGAACGCCCAGCGCTTGGCCGATCGAATTCAGCTCGACGGAATCAATTCCCAATATTCCGTTTTCGATCTCCCAAATCCTGGTGGGAAACCAGTGCAACTTTGCTGCAAGCGATTCTGGGCTGATGGTTGTGTGCGATTGCCGGCTGGCATACTCGCGCGCGGCACGTATGCGTCTTCCGATCGTCTTTTTTTTGCTGGCTGACATTCTAACTGCCCAATTCCGTCTAGTTTCAGAGGTATCCAAAAAGGATACTATCGGATGGTTTACAGTTCCTTTATGCACTAACCGCTTGAATGTCTTATAGTATTAAGATTATGGGTATCCAATAAGGATACAAGGCAATGTCTGGGAAAGTGATTAGGCCCGTTAAAACGTTCAAGCCCGTCTTGTGGCTGGCACTCTCGCTCTTGCTTCCGGGGTGCGGCGTGACGACCCCAGAAACCTTCTTCGACTGGGGTGTTATCGACCGACCGGTTAAGCAGGAAAAACATCACGAAGTGCGCTCGCCACCGCCGCCCGGGACTAATGGTACCGTTCGCAATCCTGCATTTATTTGGCCGGCAAAGGGAGCCGTAGTTCGCGCTTTCACCCTTCATCAACCGGATGAAAATGCCGGAATTGATATCCGGCTGGCTGCAGGTACTGATATACGCGCCAGTGCGCCCGGAAAAGTGGTCTACGTAGGCGACGCGCTTAAAAGCTACGGTACAGTGATCATTGTCAGTCACCCTGACGGTTATGCAACCGTATATGCCCGTGCCTTAACATCCTCAGTCCGCAAGGGTGATGTTCTTCAGGTTGGACAATTGCTGGGTCATTCGACCGAACAGTTTGACGGGCTGCTTCATTTCGAATTGCGCCAGGGCAACAAGCCTCTAGACCCAATTCCGTATCTCCAGAAGAGATAAACTGTTCTACGCTATGGGCACCCGGCCTTCAGCCGTTGGCTGTATGCCTTCTCCGCAGGGGAAGCACTGTTGCTCCCTTGTCGCTTTCAAGGTCCAGGGGGGTCGCCCTAACCAAGCGCAAAGATTTCGGGAATACTGCCAAATTAATGTGATTGCTCACGCAAACCATGATGCCAAGAATCCAGGAAAGGTCAGCGCCTGTAATCGGCATCAGCGCGAACTCCAAAGAGGCTTTTGTGGCATCGCCCGCTTCAAACTCAGCGACGACAGAAATTGGTACCTTTCGGGCATTCATGGCGGCGATCATGGAATGTAAAATGCGCTGATCTTCTTCCGACCAGAAAGAGAAAAAATCAGAACCTTCCACGGGCTGAGCAAATTGTTTTCTGACAAACGATCCCGCAGCACTGAACAATCCACGCCCATCCTTTTCACGGCACAGCATGAAGACATTAGGGGAGACGGCACGAAAAATGGCGTCTTCCACGTTCGGCGTCTGGGACTTAGGGCCTCCGTGCAGACCCGCCCAGTAACCCACAAGCAAATTGCAAAGGCTGTCAGCCATTTTGGGTTCTCGTTTTCAATATTCAATGTCGGGCATGAAGGCAGTCCATCGAACTGGGAAATGCCAGCTCAAAATATTTATTGCCTGTTAGCTGGCCGGAATATTGCGATCGACTGCTGCAACGTGCCTGCAGAAGTTCAACTCGAACTGCGCTTAACCGGGTTGCCGCTTCGGCCGGTAAAACAAAGCCCACCAGTCCCGCGCTGCCAGCAATTTTGCGAGCTGGTGTGCATCGCGATGCGAGCAATGAAGCACCTGAAACAAGCGCAACCACAATAATGATCGAGTTAAACAGCTTCATGATCGTGCTCTTCGAAAGCCCAGTCAGTAATTAGACTGGGCTTGAGTAAAAAGTCTTCGAGAATATGTAGCCGGGACCGTTGGGGATCTTGATCCGACAGAACCAGGTCGGTTTCTTGTAGTCGGTCCTCTTAAACAGATAGATCGCCCCATCTTTGAGGGTCCGGCTGTCTAGGTCCGCCTTAGCTTTCCGGGCGGATTTTAGGTCGTTTTTAAGGTCCAAAATCCCATCCGGTTAAAACACTACATCTAGTGTATATACCAAACAGGATCCGTCGTAAATCCGTTTACGATCCGGTTATGGTTTTTAGAGGTTTTTTGGAGGGCTGAAAACCATCTAAGTCATTGAAAACATTGGTGGGCGCGACAGGGATTGAACCTGTGACCCCTCCCGTGTGAAGCGACAAATTACGCAGTCCCAACAATGCGTTAGAATGAACGAGAATGCACAGAAATGCTCGTTACGACGCGGTCCCGGGCGCCCAGCAATAGTGCAGGGGAGCGCGTTTTAGTGAACTAGAGTGAATTATCATGACGCCCAGAAACTGAAACCGCCGCGTAACCGGGGCCAGGATCGCCGGAATATGGTTCCAAAAATTCCGGGATTTGCCGCCGCCTGATGGAGCTGAGCTGTTTGATTTCATCCGATTTTGGCGGGGACCCGACATGCGGGGTAGGGCCTCGGGGTCAAATGTCCGCTTTTCTCCAAAGCGGTCATTCAATCCCGGTCGGCTGAATGTCCGCTTTGCGCCAAAAGCGGACATTGAGAAGTGCATTTTTGGATCTGATCATGAGGGATGATGTCGGACCGAAGCGGATCCTTGAGTGATTGCTCGGAGACAGGCCATGTATTAATTCTCGATCGGCCCGTTTGTCCGGTTCCACCAGCCGCCGCCAAGCGCTTGGAATAGCATGACTGCATCCGCCAGGCGTGTCGCTTCGGCCTGAACCATGGTCATAAGTACGGATTGATAGCTCTGCTGGATAGTCAGCACCGATCCGCCCGACATCGCTCCCAGTCTTGCCCTCGCCTCGGCAACCCCCAGAGCTTTTCGGGCCGCATCTAGCGCGGCTGCATCGGCCTTCACTGCGTCGCTATCATGCTCAATCGCATAAAGCGTGTCGGCCACATTTTGAAAGGCCGCGACCACCGTTGACCGGTAACGGGCGCGGCTCTGGTCCAGATGAGCTTCCGCCGCCTTTTGCTTATGGACAAGCGCACCGCCTGCAAAGATCGGTTGGGCGATGCCGGCCGCGACCGACCAAGCTTGGTTCCCCGGACTGAGAAGATTTGAGAGCACCGTTGAAGCGCCGCCGAAGCCGGCGCTGATTTCCAGATCCGGCAATCGGTCGGCTTCCGCCACGCCGACCGCCGCCGTGGAGGCATGCAGCGCCGCCTCCGCCGCACGAATATCGGGGCGCTGGTTGACCAGGCTGGATGGCAGGCTAACAGGAAGTGTTTGGGGCAAAGTGAAATCCGACAGCTTGAGCACAGGCACCGTCGCTTCGCTGGGGACCTGTCCACCCAATGCGGCCAGAATATCCTCTTGCTGGGCGAGGGCCTTGCGCAGCGGCGGAAGGGCCGCCTCGGCTTGCGCTAATGCCAGGGCCTGGGCAGCGACATCGGCGCCGGAAACCTGACCAAGGTCTTGCTGACGGCGTTCGATTTCCAAAAGCTTGCGGGCCGCTGCGATAAGGTAATCTTCGGCCTGGATCTGATCTCGCAGCGAAGCTGCCTGGATCGCAGCCATGGCGACGTTGGTGGTCAGACTCAGATAGGCTGCTTCATATTGGTAGCGTTCCTGCTCGGCCACGGCGCGCATCTGTTCCACGCCGCGCCGAACCCCGCCAAATAGATCGAGCCGGTATGACAGCGACGCCTGCCCCGTAAAGAGCGTGAACTCAGGAACAGGCGTGGCCAAGGTTGGCGAAACAACCGAGGAGTCCTTCACGCGTTGCACCTGGCCCGAGATGCCAACCGCGGGAAGAAGCCCGCCTCTCTGCGCAAGATAAAGTTCGCGCGCTTCGCTCAGGGAGGCCCGTGCGGCTTCAAGATCCGGATTCGCCTTGAGGGCTTCCTCCTCCATCAGATCAAGCGCGGAAGAATGGAAAAGGGCCCACCATTTGGCGGGCACATCCGCGCCGGCAGCAAGGCTCTGGGCCGGTAGCACGGATGCCTTCGCCGCCGAGGGTGCACGCGTATAGGTTACCGTGGGGGGAGCAGCAGGACGCTCAAAATCCGGACCGACGGCGCAACCCGACAGAAATGCCGCAGCCAGAAGCAAGGAGGCACGCATCGATCTTTTGCGGGTTTGCGTCATGGGCGCGCCTCCCCCGCCCGAATTTCGTCTTCGGTATTGGACTGCGGATGCCGCTCGCGGTATTCGGCGACGGCATCGATCAACACCGGGAATATCGTAAGGATCAACACGGGCGCCAGAAGAATGCCCCCTACAATAACTAGCGCCAGGGGGCGCTGGACCTGCGACCCGATGCCGGTCGACAGAGCCGCGGGCAACAAGCCGACACAGGCGGCCACGCAGGTCATGACCACCGGACGCAACTGGGTGGAACAGGCTTGCCGGATCGCCTCGCGCCGCGAACTGCCATGCCGTATCTCGCCATTGAAGGCGGACAGGACGATGATGCCGTTCATGATCGAAATGCCGAAAAGGCCGATGAATCCGATCGCGGCTGAAATGGACAAGGGCGTACCGGTCAGGGCCAGGGTGAAGATGCCGCCGACCATAGCCATGGGAAGGACAGAGAAAGCCAGCGCCATGTCCATCAGGTTGGAGAAGTTCAGGAACAGCAGCAGAGCAATCAAAGCGAGAGCCACCGGAACAGCCAGCTCCAGCCGGGCGATCGCCTGCTTGTATTGATCGAGCTCTCCGACCCATTTCAGCCGGTAACCGCTTGGCATAGGCCCCATCTTTGCCACAGCCGCCTGGGCCGCGGCAACGGTGCTGCCAAGGTCGCGTCCCCGAACGCTGAACTTGATGGGAATGTATCGTTCCTGCGCCTCGCGGTAGATGAATGACGGTCCCGTTTCGAGCCTCACATGCGCCACCGATGAAAGCGGCACTTGGATCGTGCCACCCGAACCATCTACGGCCTGGGCAGGGATGGTCAGGCCGCTAATGGCCTGAAGGCTATTACGGTCGGGCGCCGACAGGCGGACCATGATGGGGAAATTCCGGTCGCTGCCGTCTTCGTAAAGTGAACCGGCCTGTTGCCCGCCGATGGCGGCGTTGATCGTGGCATTGATATCCGCAGGCTGCAGCCCGAATCGGGCCGCCTCTGCCCGGTCTATGTCGATCCGAACCGTGGGCTGGCCCAGGGTACGCAGCACCTGCAAATCGGTCACGCCGGGCACCTTGCTCATGACCTGGCGGATGCGGTCGGCAACGCGTTCCAGGGTGGCAAGGTCGGGACCGAACAGCTTGACCGAGTTTTCGCCCTTCACGCCGGAGGCAGCCTCTTCGACATTATCCTCGATATTCTGGGAGAAGCCGAACGTCACGCCGGCAAATTCGCGCTGCAGCCTGTCGCTCAGTTCCTCGGTGAGCTTTTCCTTGGTTACGCCGCGCGGCCATGTGTCGAAAGGCTTCAGCGGAACGAAGAACTCGGCATTCTCGAAGCCGGTGACGTCGGTGCCATCATCGGGCCGGCCATGCTGGGAGACGACGGTCACCACCTCGGGAAATTCGCTGATCACCTTGCGGATCCGGCTGACATAGGGTTCGCTTTCGTCGTGAGAGACCGATTGTGGCATGGTCGCCCGAATCCAGAAATTGCCCTCTTCGAGATGCGGCAGGAATTCCGTGCCCAGGCTGTGCGCGGCGAATACCGCCAACAGCAGGATCGCACCGGAAGCGACTAGGATTGGCCGGCGGGTGGCCAGCGCAAAGTCCAGGGCCGGCGCATATATGCGCCGCAGCCAGCTTACGGCCCTAGTGTCGGCATCGTTCAACACATGGGGGAGGACGATGGCCGACAAGGCGGGGCAGATCGTGAAGGTCGCCAGAAGACCGCCCGCGATGGCATAGGCATAGGTGCGGGCCATGGGACCGAATATGTGTCCCTCGACCCCTGACATGGTGAACAACGGCACGAAGCTGGCGATGATGATCGCCGCGGCGAAAAAGATGGAGCGGTTCACCTCCGACGCCGCGTCCGCGATGGTCGCCAGACGCGTCGTCAGCAGGTTGCGCCGGCTTGTCGGGCCCGGCGCGACCCTTTCGGCTAGGTGGCGGTATATGTTCTCGACCATGATGACGGTGGCGTCGACGACCAGGCCAAAATCGATCGCGCCGACTGAGAGAAGGTTCGCGGATTCGCCCGTCAGCATCATGATGGCGACGGTGAAGGCCAGGGCAAAAGGCACGGTCGCAGAAACGATTAGGGCGCTGCGCAGATTGCCCAGGAACAACCATTGCACGGCAAATATCAGCACGATGCCTTCCACCATATTGCGCAATACGGTGTTGGTCGTTACGGCAATGAGGCTTGCCCGATCATAGATGGTCCGGACTTGCACGCCCGGCGGCAGGATGCCGCCGGCGTTGATGGCGGCGATCTCCGCCTCCACGGCCCCGATTGTGGGCTTGCTCTTCTCGCCGTGGTGCATCAGGACAATGCCCTCGACGACGTCATCGTCCCTATCCTGGCCGGCCTGCCCGAGGCGCTCTAGGTTGCTCACCCGAACCGAGGCGATATCCCGGATCAGAACCGGGGTGGAACCATGCGCGACCACCAGAGTTGCGCCGATCTGGTCAGGAGAGCGGATCAGTGCCTCCCCTCGCACGATCGCGGCCTGGGGACCGATCTTCAGGGTCTGGCCGCCGACATTGCCGTTCGCGCTATTCAGCGCCTGCAACACCTGCGCCAGCGACAAGCCATTGGCCTGCAACTTGGCCTTGTCGATGGTGACTTCGAAACTTTTGGTGCGGCCGCCCCAGCCGGTCACGTCGATCACGCCGGACACGGCCTTAAGCCGGCGCACCATGACCCAGTTCTGCAATGTCTTCAGGTCGGTGAGCGAATAGCCCGGCGGCCCTACCAGCCGGTACCGATAAATTTCTCCCACCGGGCTTTGGGGTGACAGACCGGGCAGAGCCCCGTTGGGCAGCGGCGACAATTGGGAAAGCCGGTTGATGACCCGCTGCTCCGCCTCGTCATAGCTGAAGTCGTAGGTGAACTGCACCAGGACATCGGACAGTCCGAAGATGGACGAGGTACGGACGCTGGAGACATGCGGAATGCCGGCGAGCTGCACCTCTATCGGAATGGTGATATTGCGCTCGATATCCTCCGCCGACTGGCCGGAACTTTGGGTCACCACATCGACAAGAGGCGGGACCGGGTCGGGATACGCCTCGATGTTCAGATTCAGGAAGCCGACCAATCCAACCAAGAACATGGCCGCCATGCCCACGATCATCAGCCAACGGTACTTCAGCGCGAACGCAACGAAACGGCTCACGCTATTCGCCCTTGGCCGCGCGGTCGATGAAAAGGGCTCCGGCGGTTACGACCCGCTCGCCGGCGGCGAGGCCCCCTAGGACCTCTAGCAGTCCATTCTGGCTACGGCCCACTTTGATAGGTCGAAGCAGCAGTGAGCGGTTGGGCCCAATCACCCAAACCCGCGCCTGCGCTCCATCATAGACGACCGCCGAGACCGGAACGGCCGTGGCGGTCCTCCCCGCGGCCGAGATGATGGAAAAGTCCGCAAACATGCCCGGCTTGACCATCCCGTTTGGGCTGGACATCACGGCGCGTACTGGCAGCCGATGGGTCGCCGCGTCGACCACCGGCGCGACATAGCTGATCCGGGCATTGAAAAGACGGCCCGGCAGCGCGGCCAACCTAGCCTGCACTGGATCGCCCACATGCACCCGTCCGGCATCCTCCTCGCGCAGATTGGCGACCAGCCATACTTTCGAAACGTCGCTGATGGTGAACAAGGCCGTGGTAGCACCATTGGCGGTGGAGTTGATGTACTGGCCGGGACCCACCTGTCGCTGCACCACCATGCCCGAGATTGGTGAGGCGATGGTGGCAATGGCGTCCTGATCAGGTGTGGTCTGCCTGGCAAGCGCATCGATCTGGGCATTGTCAAACCCCAGAATATTCAGGCGGCTGCGCGCGGCGGCGAGCGTTGACTCCCCGGACGTGACCGCGGCACGCGCGGCGGCCAGATCGCCGTCCGCCTGTTGCAGATCACGCTCAGATGCGCCCTGGACCGCGAAGAGGGCCCGTTGGCGGGTTGCATTTGCCTCGGCGGTGCTCAACTGAGCACGCGCGCTGGCAAGGCTGGCCCTGGCCGCGCGCAAATCCGCACGGCCTTGGGCGAGCTCCGTTGCCTTCACGAGCGCCAGGGGCTGTCCTTGGCGAACAGCATCGCCGACTTGCACAAGGACCTTGGCGACCTGCCCACTGAAAGGCGAGAAGATGGAAACCGTGACATCGTCCGCCGTCGTGATCTGACCTTCCGTCTGCTCCTCTTCGGGAAAGGAATGGGCACGGATAGTGGCTGTGCGCAGGCCTTTCCATTGATCATCGGTGGGACGGAAGTTGCCGCTACCCCTGGCTTCAGGTCCTGCGGACTGCGGTCCGGCGCCGAGGCGAAAGAAACCGCCTCCCCAGACAGCGATTGCAGCCAGGCAAATCACAACGACCAAGACGACTTGGATCCTGGGCTGCGAGAAAAGCCGCCTATCAAGAGCAGGCCATGACATCAAAATCTTCCTCGACCGGCAATCGAGCGGATACCGCTCCCGGCATCATGCAAATTCTCGAACACATTATTTCCCCAGGACCTGGACAGCCCACAGCGTTTTCCCTTTCGGGGAAAGAGCGCCGTTCTATAGCCCGGTATAGGCAGCGGGAATACTTACAGATTTGCCTAGACAAGAGTCCCGCGCCAGCGAGCAATTGGGCGCAATCTACAGTCTATGATTACATATTTTTAATCGAGAAAATTCACCCGATCTGGATTTTGAACCGTCATTGCGGCGGAAGTTGAAGCGTCTCTCAGGTGAACGTCCGCTTTACGCCATGTGTGGACGGCTCCCCTTTGGCAAGTGCTTTCTTGATGTTCTGTCCTTCGGTCGGTGCGGCCATGTGTGCGGCCTGTTTTTGCGGCACACGGAGGCCGCTGGCCATAATGCCTTCCGCTAAGACGGGTCCCGGTCAAAAGCACGCGCTCCAGGCGCTTTGGCGCAAATGGGTTTTCCCGTTCTCGGTGTCGACCGATGGTGCATTACATCGCGATTGCCCTTCCCAAACTCTGCCCGGTACTGCTGGCTAGGCCGCAGCCACCATGGGTTCTCTATATCGTTCCCCGGTCATCATCATGGCCCAGATCATCCTGGCCATCTTGTTGGCCAGCGCGACCGCCGCGATCTTGGGCGTGCGCCGGGCAAGCAGCTGCACCAGCCAGGGGCGCTTGGTTCCATGCCTCTGAGCGTAACGGATGACTGCCAGGGCTCCGGCCACCAGCAGCTGGCGCAGATACCGGTCGCCCTGCTTGGTGATGCCGCCCAGCTTCTCCTTGCCGCCGCTGGAGTTCTGGCGCGGGACAAGCCCGATCCAGGCTGCCAGGTTTCTGCCGGACTTGAAGACTGTGGGGTTGGGCACTGTAGCGACCATGGCGCTGGCCAGCACCGGGCCGACGCCGGGTACTTCCATGAGCCGGCAGCCCAGCTCCGTGGACCGGGCGCTCGCCCTGACCCGCCGGTCGTTCTCCAGCACTTGGCCATTCACCAGCCCGAACTGAGAGACCAGCGGCGCCAGTGAGGCACGGGCCACCTCCGGCACACGGTCATCATCCGGGTTGCCAAGGATGGCGATCAATCGCTGAAGTCCATTGCGGCCCACCGGAGCCACCAGGCCGTACTCTGCCATATGGCCGCGGATCGCATTCGATAGCTGCACGCGCTGGCGCATCAGCATCAGCCGCACACGGTGCAGGACCAGCGTTCCTTGCTGCTCGCAGGTCTTGATCTCGACAAAACGCATCGTGGGCCGGGTCACCGCCTCACAGATCGCCTCGGCATCCGCGGCATCGTTCTTCTGCCGCTTCACATAGGGCTTTACATAGCTGGGCGGCATTAGTCGCACCCTGTGTCCCAGCTTCTGCAGTTCTCTTCCCCAGTGATGGGCGGCGGCACAGGCCTCCATCCCGACCAGGCAAGGCGGTTGCTTCGCGAAAAAATGAAGCAATCTGCTGCGGGTTAGCCGCCGCTGGACGACAACAGTCCCTCCAACATCAACGCCGTGCACCTGAAAAACCGACTTCCCAAGGTCCAAACCAATTGTCACCGCTGTTTCCATGGCTCTCCTCCATCTTGCTAGCCTCCAATAAGCTGGCGGGTTGGTGGAGAGCCGTCCACAGCATCAAAAGCGGACATTCAGGCATGGGGTGTTTGGCGGGCCAGTTCGGTATTTTCAGCATGGGTCAGGTCCAGAATTGATGCAGCCTTATATTGCGCGGGGGCGTAGCCAATAAGAGGCTGCCCCAGCAAAGCTGACGTAGACTCATTGTCCTTCTAGGCGATCAAGCGGAAACACCGGGCGGCGCAGCCTGGTATAAGGCAGCCGGGTGATGTCGGAGGTGCAGGGACCGGAGGTGTTGACGGTATATTCCCCCACCGCGATCTTGCCCCAGGCGACGCGGTGGCCCACTGCCGCTTTGATGCCGATGATGCTGAGTTCCTCGGGATTGATGCCCTGGCTGCGCCATTGACCCAGGTCAAAGGGCGGCAGCTTCATGCTGGTGAGCAGGATGGTGAGGCCGCGATGGCGCACCACCGCGCAAGGTCCCATATGGATGATCTTGCCCAGCGAGCCGACCAGATGGGAGTTCTTGTCTTCCAGTTCGAATACCCCGTCGCTGCGGGAGATCAGTTCCACTTCCAAGGTCACCGGGCCCTGATCCAGCGGACTGCCCTTGCCGCCGATCGGCAGCGTCATGTTTCCGCCGATGGGCAAATTCTTCAGCGCCTGGACACTCTCAGGATCGTTGATGGCGACACCAGCCTTTTCGATGTCGTATTTCAGCAGCGCTCGCATCACATCGGTGCCGTCGCCGGGGGCACCGCCGCCGATATTGTCCGACGGCTCCACCAGCAGCAACGGCCCCTTGCCGCCGAACTTGTAATTGCTGTCCTTGAACTCGCGCACCACTGTGTCAAGGTCATGCTGCTTGGGGATGCCGTCCTCGCGCAGGTCCCAGGCGATCTGGCCCAGTTCGCGCAAGCCCTCCTGCGCCGCCTTCTCATCGCCTTCTGTGATGATGCTGAAAGCCACGCCCGCGTAAGGAACATCGGAAAAGGCATAGCCGCCGACAATGTTCACCGCCAGTACGCCCGGAATTTCCTTCTCCATCCGGCGCGCCGCGTCTTCCAGTGCCCGCATCGGCCCATCGCGGGTGCCGGTACCGGTGGGCGGCCACACGATGGGTGTCACCTGCACAAGTTGCTTGGGCCGTACTCCAGTCTTCAGGCAGCGCGCGAGCAGGTTAGAGGAGAGCACCGCACTGTCGAAGGTATCTGTGTGGGGGCATTCGCGATAGAAGATCATGCAGTCGGAAAGCGTACCCATCCGTGGCGTAAGCGTGCCGTGCAAATCGCCAACGCAGTACATCGGCAACTTCTCGGCGCCCGGCGTGGCACGAATGCGAGCCATCAACTCGCCTTCGGGATCATCGCACTCGCTGGTCACCATGGCGCCGTGCAGCGACAGATGGATGCCATCCAGCCCGTCGGCCAGCGCCTTTTTCAGCACCGGCTCGACTTCGCTCCAGAATTGCTCGAACACAGCTTGGTCCACTGTGCCCGAGGGGGCGCAGGTGTAGATGGCGCTGGGCACCACCTCCCAGCCTTCGCGCTCAGCCACTGACAGGAAGCCATCCACCTGCGAGGCGTCGCCGCGGCGGTCGGTGATTTCCTTGCCGCGGTGGATGACAAAACTGTCCAGACCGGTCGTGTCACCGGAAAAAGAATGGGTTTCGTGGAAAATTCCTGCGATAAAGATCCGAGTCATTTATGCCACCGATCATTCAACCACCCAAGCTTCCGCGGTTTTCGCGGGGACTGCAAGACGTGTCGTCGCGCGCAATTGGCGAAGCAAGGTTATCCTGCCAACGTGGGACAGCAGGGGAACTGATTTGCTGTTGATATTGAAACTTACAATTGTGCCGCTGGGGCTCCTGGTCTTTGGCATTGTCGAGCGGCTGCATGGCCCGCGCTTGGCCGGCTGGCTCGCCGCCTCTCCCATTGTAGGCGGTCCGATTCTGGTTTTCATCACCCTGGCTCATGGAGCGGCCTTTGGCGCGAGTGCGGCACGGGGGGCCTATTTCGGACTGATACCCTGGTTCGCCTTCACCATGTCCTATGCTGTCTGCGCGCGTCGCCTTTCCTGGCTGTGGTGCACCCTTGTTGGCATTAGCATTTGGGCGCTGGTCGCGTCCTTAACGGTCCAGATGCAGGCTGGGCCCCGCTGGCTCGATATACTGCCCTTCGCGGCCTATGTCCTGGTCCTGTTCCTCTATCCGCGCAGGCCCCCTTCGGACGAAGAGCGCGAGCATGTTTGGTGGGGCCTACCTGCGCGCATGATTGCGGGGACCATCCTGACCATCGGCGTAACCGAATTCGCCACGATCCTTGGCAGCCACTGGGCTGGCGCCTTCGCCACCTTTCCGGTCATGGGCTCAACCATCTTTATTTCCAGCCATCTGCAATATGGCCGCCATGCCGTGCAGGAGGCCGTCGCCGGCATGAGTGTGGGGTTGGCCTCTGTGGGCACGTTCTGCTTCGTTTCCTATCTTCTGCTGGGCACGATGAGCATTTGGGGGGCGTTCGGGCTGGCGCTGCTGGCCTGTCTCTGCGCCCATGCCCTGACTTGGCTGATGTTCAAAGTGCACTAGCCGGCCACATGGGCTTCACGAGTCCACTTTTCTCCAAAGCAGTCATTCGACCCCGGTCAGCACCATGTCCGCTTTGTGCCAAAAGCGGTCATTCGTTGGCCTGCACGCGGCGCCTTTCCACCGCAGGCAAAGCACCATGTTGTAGACTATAGCCTCCATGGCTGATTCACTGCAGATCCAACTGAAAAAAGGCGTCCTCGAGATGTGCGTATTGGCGCTGCTTTCCAAAGGCGACAACTACGCTTATGACATCGCCAGCCGCATGGCCGAGGCGGTGGGCATGGGCGAAGGTACCATCTATCCCCTGATGCGCCGGATGCAGAATGACGGGATGGTCTCGACCTACCTGCAGGAATCCGGCAGCGGCCCGCCGCGCAAATATTACAAGCTCACTAAAAGCGGCGCCAACGCGCTGAAGTCGCAGGTCTCCGAGTGGGTGGTATTCGAGACTGCAGTGCGAAAATTCTTGGGAGCCTTATAGCGTGCTTGCCAGGGCGTAGGTCAGACGCTCACCCAATGGTCCACTTGCGCCAAAAGCGGTAGCTCAATCTATGAAAGATTCGTCCTAGCTGAGAATCCATGCATGAAAACGCAATGCCCCAAGCTTCAGAAGACGCGCTTCAGTTATCTACGGCGCTAAGGAAAACCGGGAGACTTGCGCGCGCTCTGGCTTGGCCCGCCTAATCGTGATCTCGCATTCCACGCCCTGAGGCTTAAACTGGAGTGTTACGGCATCCAGCCCACCTTGTTTTGTAAGCAGACGGGAACCTAGTCCTTGCCGCGTCGGCTCGGTGACAACCGGTCCGTCATGTTCAACCCACTGCAACGAAACTGTTTCGCCGGCGGTGCACCATCTCAGTTCCACCCTCCCATCCTGCACCGACAGCGCCCCGTATTTGGAAGCGTTCGTCGCGAGCTCATGTAGCGCAAGAACCAAGGGCACGCAGCTATCGACCGCTAGTTGGCAGGTTGGCCCGTTTATCGTAATCCTCCGCATATCTTGAAAAGACGCGAGCGCTCGGTCTGCCAATATAAGGAGTTCACATCCTTCCCAATTTCCCTCGGAAAGGATCTCATGCGCGCAACTCAGAGCCATGATCCTTCCCGACAAGGCGCGCTCGAACTGCTTTGGATCACTATAGCGGTAACTGGTCTGGCGAACAATTCCCTGAATGACGGCCAGCGTATTCTTCATTCTGTGTTGAAGTTCAGCGTTCAGCCGCAGCTCTAGCTTGTTGGCTGCATGTAGCCTTCTGAGCGCATCTCGGAGAATAGATGTTGTTCCGATGATGAGACAGTAGACTAGCAGGAACGCGCTGGTTACCCCGATTGAAGAGCGATCTAGCGACAACTGAAATGCCGGGGCGATGAGCAAGTAATTGGCGGCCAGGGCGGAAGCTATAGCGACCACAAGGCCTGTTCGCCATCCTAGAAAGATCGCACTCACTAAAGCGAAGGGGTAGAAGGTGACGAACAAGGCCGTCGGACCGAGTACGGGAGCAAGCAATAGACGACTTATGGTGGGAACTGCGACACAAAGGGCGGCCAAGAGCGCTGTAACTGCGGGGCTAAACGTCGCCCGGAGGAGTACGCGTGAGACAAGTGCATCCGGTGTCATGGATCGAGGTCGTTTAGCGTTGTCATAGATGGTTCCCCTAGTTAGCAATTTGTATCGGAAACTAGGGAAATACTAGATGCCAGCAAACAAGCGGTCGGTATTTTGGCCGGCTTGACCGTGAAAAGGTTACGGCTCACGTGACCTGTTGAATGTCGGCTTTTGGGTCCAAAGCGGACATTCTTTCCGATCAGCCCAATGTCCGCTTTGCGCCAAAAGCGGTCATTCAATGAGCCACAAAAAGCGCTACTCCGTAGGAGCCTATATTTGGTCCTGCAGGCTGAAGATCGCAAGCGCCGGTTTGGGTGCCGTCCAAAATTCCGGCCCGATGATTGGGCCTAGGGAGGCCTCAGGACGGCAATCGTGGCTGAGGTTAGAGCCGAAAATGGGCCGGGCGGGCGCGTCCAAATTAGGGCACTACCCACTGGTCGTTCTCAATAATGTCGCAATTAGCAATCGCAAGCAGACAGTCAGCATGACACGGCTCTTCTAGCTTACACCAGCAAGCCAAATTTTTTCCCTGTAATGACGGCAGTGCTTCCAAGGTCGTATTTCTATGTCGCGCAAGTTTCATTCGCCAAATTTTCGATTGAGGTCCAGAGCGCATTCTAATTGCCTCTGGGAGTACAGCTTCCAACAACCAGGCACGATAGTATTGAACGCTTAGCACAGCACCAAAAACCTCGACCAGAAACGGATTATGAAAAGCTGAGGCTCGGTCCACACGCATTGCCGCTCGGCCATTCGTGTTGTAACTAAGCACATTAAGCGAAAAGTTTGTGCTGCGAGACAAGCGCAATCTTACTGGACAGCTTTCGCTGTTTTTCAGTCTCCCGTTGGGTGCGCCAATTAAGGTCTTTGTACCCAAACAGCTTCCCTATTTTGTGGCCAGCACCGAGAGCAATTCAGCGCGCGCATCGTCCATCTGCGCAATGAAGCCGGGATCTTGCATCAAGCGAAGTGCAAGGATGGTTCCAAACTGCTGGCCAGCTGCGATATCACTGCGATAATGGACACCGCAAACCAGCCGATGCTCAGCATATTCCGAAGCCCGCGCCAAAATTGCCTGAGACCTGTCTGGCAGCAGCGCGGACAAGATCTCGGCCATCGCAAATCCGCGCGTGGCATGACCACTGGGGTAGGAGTTGGCGGCCTTGCCCGGCTTCACGGGCGTGCAGGTTTTCAGGGTTGTATCCACAGTATACGGCCGGTCGCGGTGGAAGAAATCCTTGGCAGCCTTAGTATCATCCTCTTCTTCATCACCTACCAAGTTGATGAGCTTGAAAGTCTTCGGCGCGGTAGCGAGATCAAAGCCGAGGGCGACGTTGAACATATCTGCTGTCTCATCCTTCGCGTCATGGGCAGCCAAAGCGCGATCGGCGTCAGTGCTACGGGCCGCAATGGCGTGCAGCTCCTGAAGCTCGGCGTTAGTCTGGGCCGAGGCTGCCACCGGCGGAGGTGGCAGGAAGTGCCTGGCATCAAAGATGGAGGGCGCCAGCAGACCGGCCTGCGCAGGCAGACACAGCAGGCCAAGAATGAGAACGGCATACTTCATCGGTACATCCACTACAGTCGCGCCCTGATGGTGAATTGAAAGCCGCGCGAGGGCTGGAAGTAGTACTGGTCCAAGCTGCCGCCGCGGTTGAAGATGTCATTGACACTGCTGCCACCGATCGGAGTCTTGTCAACGATGCTGACCGCACCGATGCTTCGAGAATTTAGCACATTGGAAATGCCAACGCCGAATTCCAGCGCTCCCTCGGTCACGCTGGCCTTGAAGTCCATGTTGGAATAGGCGCCCAGCTTGTAGAAGGTGGTGTTGGCGGCATCGGAATATTGCTGACCGACGATCTTATCGATCAGCGAGAACTTCCAAGCGCCGCGCTTGTAGAAGATGCCTTGAGCTGAGGTCCACATCGGGATTTGCTTGATCCACAATCCACCAGTCTTGCCCGATCCGATTGAACCGTTCAGGAACACCGAAAAACCTTCTAGGTCGCCGTCAAAGGCATAGGTACCCTCGCCCTCGATGCCCTTGTAGGTGGCAGTGCCGGTATTGAGGGCGCAAGTCTCTCCGGCCGAACCAGTAAATGGCGCGACGTTGCAGGGCTGATAGGTGATGTTGTTATTTACTCCAATGTAATAGACGTCGGCATCAAATGTAAACTGATCGGCATAATAGACAGTGCCGAATTGGTAGTTGGTGGTGGTCTGGGCCTTGGGATAAGTGGTGGTCGGCTTTGCCTGCTCGAAGGAACTGATATCCGGCACATAGATGCCCTGGGCATATTGGGCATAGACGCTCCAGCTAGGCTCGATCTTGTAGTTGGCCATCGCAAACGGCAAGTCGCGGGTGGTAGTGTAGGAGCCAAAGACCGGCACCACTGGCGTGGTCTTCTGTTCCAGCGGCGCGGCCACACTGCGCGTCCAGTTCACATACTTGAAACCCGGTGTAATGGTCAGGTTTTCCAGCGGGTGCAGTTCCAGCTCGACGAAGGGCTGGTACTGGTTCCAGTTGGAATGTTCCTGGTATTCGAAGAAGCCGCCGCCATATGGCGCCGAGGTCGGCGTGGCAACAACAGTGCTCGGCTTGGCAGTGCTGTTGTAAAGTCGGGAATCGGCAAATGTCTGATTACTGCCCCGAAAGGGATCGCAGGCGCCCGAAGCTTGGCATTTGGTAGCGTCATAATCGGAGCGGGCGCGCTGGGAGCTGGATCCTTCCCACCACACGCCGGTGCGCAGTTGACCGGTCAGCCACCCGAAATCGAAGCTCTTTGAGAGGCGGAAGATATTACCATAGTTGCGGAAGGCATTCTGCTTTGTGTAACCGGGCACGTCGTTGGGGAAATATACGCCTCCCACGATTGAACCATTGCCCTCCGTGATACCGTTCTGGATATCGGCGGTTGTCTGTGAGATAGACGTCGTGCTGCGCGTCTTGTTGCGATAGTCGTAGGTATAGAGCGTGTTGTCTATGGCGAAGCCGTTTCCTAAATCGCCCTGCAGGCGCATGTAATCCATGTCGGTCTTCTTGTGGACATGGTTGTAAGGTGCGTAATTACCCAAGGCGGGATTGGTGTTTTGCAGCGCATAGGTCTTGTCAAAAGCAATTACTTGGGCGGCGGTCTCACCGGCATTGTCGTTCAGGTTTTGGAATAGGGCATTGTAGCTGCCGAACAGCGTCATGGTCCAGCCACGTGCGATCTCGGTCTGGGTCTTGATCGTGATGTTCTTGGCGGCGCTGGACTGGAAGGTCAAATAGCCGCTCTGGTTTACGTCCTGGATATTGACCAAGACGCGGTTGGTGACGCCCCCGATGGTGAAATCCCCCGTCTGGTAATTAGCCACGAACTGATTGAGTCCCCAACTGCCCGCGGTTGCGGAAATTTTAGCGTGCGTATTGGATGTCAGCTCTTCCGAGAACATGTTGATCGAACCGCCATAGGTGGAGGCGCCCATATTGCCGGCATTACCAGGTCCACGATCGACATCAATGCTGCCGATGGTAGAGGCGGGGAAGTAAGACTGGGAATGATGCGACGGGCCATTCGTGTCGCCGAAAGGAATACCGTCATAGGTGATGCCGTAGCTGCCGTCGGGCAAGCCGCGCATCGTATTCTTGACGCCGCCATCCGACAGGCCGGGGCCATTGACATCGAAGCCCGTCAGGGCAGGTGCGATGGCCAGAATAGTGGTGTAGTCGGCCGTGTCGGCGACTGAGTCTTCGATATAGGATCTGTTGATGATCGTCTGGGGCTCCATGGTTTCGAGCCGGGCCTTGGCCGGGGCGCTTTCGGGATCAAAGGCGGTACCTGTCACCACCACGGTTTCGATCCCGCCGGCGCCATTGGAAGATAGAAGCTGGGCCTGGGCGTTCCCGGCCATCGCTATGCCAGCAGACAGGGCAAGGGCAGCTGTAGACGCATACCGCCAGTTGGCTTTGCTGAGTGACATTGAATTACCCCTTTGATTGCCCAAAAAATTATCGATAAAAGTGCTCCCCTTTTTAGGGGATGCAACTTTTTAGACCCAAGCTAATGCCACCGAATCTTGAAAGATTCGTGACAACGGTCGTCGCTATGGCAATTTTCGCTTACGCGCACCTGTGGCTATTGTTCGCACACGCACAGTGAAATTGGACGCTGCGACAAGAGACGGTCAGGTCTCTGGGGTTTTATTGGTTCGGCAGCGTCACGCGCCAAGCCAGCACCAGCAAATCCACATTCTTGCCGGATGCATCGCTGTAGGGTTTGCCCAGCATCATGCCATGCTGGGTAATGAAGTCATTGTCGCTAGCCGTGAAAAGGAAGTAGTCGTCCGGCGCGGCGGGGTCGCCAACCGGCGCGAGGGCCATGCCCTCCCATTTCTCGTAAAGATCATGGGTGTCATTGGGCGCACCATTGTGCAGGCCAAAACGCGCCAGCTGGGTGTTGTCATTCATGTCCAGGAAATCGCTCAGCCGGGCGGGCGTGAGCGAGGGATCTAGTACGCCCTTGGGCGCGACCGAACCATTCACGGCGTCACGTGGCGTGCCGGCGATATCGCTCGCCCCCGCGATATCCAAAAGCTCGACCCGCCGGAACTGGGAAGCGTCCCGCTTGCTGGCAAAGCCCCCACCACTGTCGCGGCAGAGAAGTAGGAAACGGTGATCGTCGATGGCCAGCAATTCGCTTTGCGCCGCCACTGCGCCGTCATCATAGATTGGCAGCGCGACGACATATTCATGCACCAGCTTCGGCTGGGCGGGAGTGATGTCGTATTCCACCATGCGGGTATAGCGCCGCGTCGCCTTGGGCTTGTCCGTATCGGTGTCCTGCACCGCGGCGCTCTGCAGGATGGCAAACAGGCGGGTATGAGCAGGATTGATCGCCAGTCCCTCGAACCCCTGGTTATTTTGTCGGCCGGAAATGGGCTCACCCATCTTGTAGTTCTCTCCGGTGGGCGGGCTGGCAGCCGAGAAGCTTTGGTGCAGGGTTTCGCCCGTCAGCCGCATGGGTATGAAGGCGTCGGGCGGACGGACGGCGCCAATCATCCTGCCGCTCGCCGCGAAGTGATAAATATACGGTCCGTATTCGTCGCTGATCCAGGAGGTTCCGTCGCCGGGGAGCACCACGCCCTCGCTGTCAAAGCTAACATGGCGGTTAGGACCGATGGGCAGATCCGGAAATCCGCGCTCCGCAGGCCGCACGGTGCTGGGATCAAGGCCCGTGAGCGGCTGGCCGACGCTGTCCTTGAGCAGGACCGAGCCGGAATAGGCAAGGGTGACGCCCTGTTCAGGTCCCGGCGACGCGCCATAATAGGGGGCGAGCGTAAGCCGGAAATTCTGGAGGCGCCCGTGATAATCGGTCGTACCTTCGGTATTCCAGCCCCGGTCGGGCAACATCGTGACCTTGCCGCTGTAATGGGTGCCATGACGTTGCCAGCTGCCTGGTACCAGCGCCATGCCGGAGCCAAATCCGCCCAGCGTTTCGCCCATTTGGTCGGTTGC
>Ga0118677_10003899_pt1 | contig 27642 bp, 23 predicted proteins | sample AliMusrvi5mmetaG_FD_86154 | JGI IMG/M metagenome (GOLD analysis project Ga0118677, IMG submission 86154) | reverse complement strand
TCAGGATCGAGAATGACCATGATTTAAGAATGACGCATGCGTTAACCCCACCTCCTCTGGACTAAAGCGGCCGTGGGATTTCCACGGCAGGAGGGTTACTGCTCCTACAGTGGAAAGGACGGGTGCCCTGAACCTGTAGGAAGGGTAAGCCTAACCGCCCGCCTGCGATAGGAGAAATTCAGCCTCCTGTGGGGGTTCACTCCGTGTGGATAAGAGGATCCGCCAGGCGAAAAAGAGGCTGGCCCCGACCCGAAGCAGGATCGCTCCCGCGTACCACTTGGGGGGTAGGGCGAAGTTCGCCCCGGCATAACCACCAAGGTACTCCCAGATAGCAAAATGGTAGATCGCCTCAGCTCCCTGCCAGATCCAAAAGGCTGATCTATCTCGATTATTGACCAGCGCTATCACTCCAAGAGGGGCCAGCCACAAGACATATTGAGGAGAGTAAACCTTGTTTAGTGCGGTGAAGAGAGCCACGAAGATAAATGCAACTTGTGCCAACGATGGAAGGCTGGCTGCGCGAAGTAAGTGACCGGCTACTGCAAGGGAGGCGAGGATGAAGAGAGCCAACCAAAAAAAATTGATATCCGGTGGGTTGATATTAAATATGTTGATTGCCTGCCAGAAAGAACCAAGGTCGGCCGGTCTATTGGAATTCAATTTAAAGAATCTCCACCAGCCAGTAGGGGTCGAGATTGCAAACGGTGCATTTATTAATGCCCACAAAATTATCGTCTGTGAAAAATAGTGTAGACCTGCCTTGAGCTTTCGCTCCTTGAAAAAAATAATTGAAATCGGAATGAGTAAAACTATTGGAAAAAATTTAGTGGCGATTGATATTGCTAGCGCAACTGCGCTCCATGAATACCGCTTGCGATCAAACCAATAAATACTCAACACGGCCGTTAAGACAGCCCACATATCCCAATTGATATAGAGCGATGCAATAACCGCCGGAAGAATCGGGAGTAAATACCATTTAGTTGGATTGATTTTGGAGACGACAACTGAAGTCAAGATAAAGAGCGCAGCCAAGAGAGCGATATTAATAAGGAAGTAATACTTATCTGAGTTCGTACCATGCGGCGTGATGAGAGCGGTTGCCCACATAACAACTCCAGTAAGCGGAGGATATTCCACAGAGTTTGTCGCGCTGGAATAAGGCCATACATGATTTACCAAACCGCGAGCGTCGAACAACGCAGGTAGGTCGCTGTAGCACTCATGAACATCTACTCCAACACCAGTCCAATTGGAGTTATAGCAATGATCAAACTTTACGAGAGACAGTAAGCCAGCAAATAGAGCGAGAGCAATGACTGCCTTTGTTGTAAAGGAGAGCTTCATACTCTTTCCAGTTTTTTACTTCTTCTTTTTAGGAGAAGGCGCAGGTGTGGGTTTAGGAGTTAATAGAGCGAGTTTAGGATCCATCGTTGGAACCGCGCTCTGCATTGGAGTCGGATCTACACCACCAATGTTTGATGGAGGCGGGAAATCCATGACGGGTGTATGAGCCAGCGCTTGTCGCATGTATTGATCCCAAATCTTGGCGGGGAATGTTCCGCCTGTGACCGCGTTAAGCCCACCAATTCCGTTAAGTGACTGTGCGGCGTTATCTCTAAAGAGGGCAACGCTCGTTGCCATTTGAGGCACATAACCAGTAAACCAGGCGCTGGCATTATCTGTAGTAGTACCAGTCTTTCCAGCACTTGGTCGACCTAAATCAGCTACTGCTCCCGAAGCAGTTCCGTACGTCGTAACGGTCTGTAGCGCGGTCGTTAAATCAGCCATGACATCGCTGGCAAATACTTGGTTTGTTTGGGGTTGTGCTCGATAGAGAATTCCACCGTTATCGCCGAGTACTTGGGAGACGATGTAAGGCTTTGCATAGACACCCTGCGCTGCAAAAGTGGCATATGCGGATGCCACATCAATGACATGCGGGCTCGCTACGCCGAGTGTCACCGAAGGACCTGAAACCATCTGCACTGAGGTAGGAATTCCGGCACGCCTTGCCACATCAATAACTTTATCTGGGCCAACTTTTATACCAAGTGGAACAAATACAGTGTTAACCGAGTTAGCGATCGCATCTAAGAGATTGATGTTCTTAAACTGCTCGTTACCGTAATTGAAAACTGGATATGGGCCTTGTGAACCGGGATCAAAAAATACTTGAGGTGATCGACCGTTCCACACGGAGTGCAGACTGATTCCAGCTTCAAGGGCCGCAGCTAAGGCGAAGGGTTTGAATGATGACCCAGCCTGAGTCGTCGCTTGAGTAGCGTTGTTGTACTGGCTCTTTAAATAATCTTGTCCACCATACATTGCAAGAACCGCACCAGTCCCTGGCTGAATTGATACCAGCGCGACTCTCAAGTTATTGAAAGGCGCTTTAGGTGTGCGCTTGGCGACAGCATCTACCGCGGCCTGTTGATCTTTTTTAACCAAGGTAGTTTTAACGACCAACCCACCTTGCATCAATTGATCTTGGGTAAATCCAAATTGCTGTAGTTGATTTTCAATCCAGGAGACGACATAGCCCTTTGGTCCGGCGAGCGAGCCAGATGCAACCCGAGGTTGAATAAATGGAAATACTTGTTTCGCTTCTTCTGCCGGTGTTAGCCATTTAGCTTTCACCATTCCATCTAGAACATATTTCCAGCGCGCTTGTAGTCGAGCTTGATATCTCGGTCCGTTCGCAGGGTCGTAATAACCTGGAGCATTGAGAATGCTGGCGAGGACTGCAGCTTGCGAAACATTGAGTTGATCCACGGTGCGTCCAAAGAAGACCTGCGAACCTGTCTGCACACCGTAAGCACCGCGACCAAAATAAATCGTGTTGAGATAATCTTCCAAGATCTGATCTTTAGAGAGTTGCTGCTCTAACTTAACGGCGATAACAATCTCTTTTATTTTTCGTTGCACACTCTGTGCTGGAGATAGGAAAGCGGTCTTGGCATATTGCTGAGTGATAGTTGATCCACCTTGCAGTGAACCGCCGCGCAGGTCGTGCCAGAGAGCGCGCAAAATTCCAGTGGGGCTAAAGGCATGCTCGGTATAAAAGTTGCGATCTTCAGCGGCCAAGATTGCGTGGCGCACATTGATGGGAACGCTAGCCAATTGCACGCTGGTGCGATCTTGCGCTCCAACTCGACCAATCTCTGAGCCATCGGCATACTCGATGACCGTTGCCTGGCTGTTCACATATTGATTGGGATCGGGAATTTTGACCGTGAAATAGGCATAGGCGAAGAGGTAGGTCGCAATGACGAAACCGCCCCCAATGGTGAAGATCGCCCCTCGAATAAACCAGGTTCTTAGGTTCTCGCGGGTAGGTCGTTCCATGCGGAAAGGTTACCGCCCTGCGCTGCGGGCGTAATCCTCATCTTCGAGGGTTCTTACCCTCCGTGGGGGTTTGCGATATTTACCATCCCCTAATTTGAAGGAGTAGATCAGATGGTGCCAACCACATCCCCTGCACACTTCAACGATGTAGACCCGAAATTCACCATACTCGCTCTGCATCTCTTCTATCTCGGCGGAAGTCTTAATGCGGCCTGAGTACTGACCGAGTTGATCACCAAAGGTATATCGCAGCTCCACCATCTGCGCTTTACGGCAGACCGGACAGAGCCGCTCGACTGGTTCACCGTGATACTTAGCGGCGCTCTTGAGATAGGGGTCGGCGTCGCAAGCATCTAAACCTGAAGTTGTTCCTTTAAAGAGCGCGATTAACGTAGCGCGACGCTTAAGTGAATAATCGATCGCATCGCGACGACTCCATAAGGTGGCCAACATAGTTTCCAAGAATAAACCTTTATTACTAACTACGCTTGCGCGCATGAGGAAGGTTGGGATGACTAAAAATTGGCCATTTCATCCCGGCAGCAAGTTGCCACACATCCTCACAGTGCGTTGGCTCGGCCAAGTAGGAGATGGAATCTTCCAATCTTCATTGGCTTCCTTCGTCCTCTTCTCACCGGAACGTCAACCTAATGCGGTAAGCGCGGCTACCGCTTTTGCTGTCGTCCTCCTGCCTTATTCCTTGGTTGGTCCTTATGCCGGAACCTTCCTCGACAGATTCTCGCGCCAAAGAATTGTTCTCTTCTCAAATTTAATTCGTGCCATTGATTTAGCCCTCATTGCTCTCTTGATTAAGGCTGGTGCCACTGGAGTTCCACTTACCCTTTTGGTGCTCGTCGCCTTCGGAATTAATCGATTAATTCTCGCGGGTCTCTCCGCTGGACTACCTTTGGTTGTAGAAAAAGATGAGTTGATCTCTGCAAATGCTCTAGCGGTCACTGGAGGAAGTATTGGCGTTGTGATTGGTGGAGGCATTGGAATTGGGATTAAGAAATTACTTGATCACCACGGAAAGAGTGATCTCAGTGATGCCAAAGTAATTTTAATCGCGATGGTCTGTTATCTCTTGAGTTCTTTTTTTACTCGCAGACTCTCTCGTGGAGAGATAGGTCCCGCGGAACATGAGATTCCGGCTGAAGTTCGTGGGGTTCGTGAACTACAAGAGGGGTTGCGAATTTTGCGTAACCATCCCGATGCATTGCGAGGAATATTTTCAACGGCAATTCAGCGGGGCGGCCTAACAGGACTTACCTTGATGGGGCTCTTACTGGAACGAAATACATTTAATCCGCCAAGTAATCCCGATGCCGGTCTCGCAGGATTTGCCTACGCCCTCGCTATTGCAGGAGTTGGATTTGGGGTTGGCTCTTTTATCACCCCCTTCTTTGTGAACTACTTTGGTCGCCACCGTTGGATTCGAGCCATGATGGTTGCTCCTTTCCCATTTCTCATTCTCTTCGCCTTTCTTCCGAAAGAGTGGCTCCTGCTGACTACCGCCTTCTTCATTGCAACATGCGGACAGGCAGTTAAGGTGACCAACGACGCTCTGGTTCAATCACAAATTGCTGATGAATTCCGAGGTCGCGTCTTCGCTTTTTATGATGTCGCGGTAAATGGCCTCATAGTCTTCGGTGCGATCGTGGCGGCGCTCATCTTGCCTAAATCTGGAAAGTCGGTTGAGCTTCCACTGTTGACAACCTTGGCCTTTGCGATGACCACCTTCTTCTTACTTAGAACTTCCAAGTTCTTTATTGCGCGCCCAGGCGAGTAACTCTTCTGTGGCAACTTCCGCGCCTAAAGGACCGCGCTCCATACGCAACTCCAATAAGAAATTATAAGCTTCACCTACGAGGCGAGAAGGCTTGATTCCTAAGATCGCCATGATCTGTTCCCCGTCTAAGTCGGGGCGAATTCGGTCTAACTCTTCCTGAGCTTTCAACTCTGCAATTCGATTTTCTAAAGAGTCGTATGTGGCAGAAAGTTGTTCGGCTTTACGTTTATTGCGTGTTGTGCAATCTGCGCGGGTAAGAACATGGAGTGAGTCGAGCAAGTCTCCGGCGTCTCGGATGTAACGGCGGACGGCTGAATCTGTCCATTCCCCACTCCCATATCCATGGAAGCGAAGATGTAAAAAGACGAGAGTTGAAACATCATCAACAATCTTGCTGTCGAAACGTAACTCTTTAAGTCGCCGCTTTGTCATCTTTGCACCAACAACTTCATGATGGTGGAAAGAGACACCTCCACCAGGGATCAACTCGCGTGTGCGAGGTTTCCCGATGTCATGCATAAGTGCTGCCAGGCGAATAACAAGATTAGGACCACCCAATCGATCTTCGTGCGCAATTGCTTGCTCTAAAACGGTCAGAGTATGTTCGTAAACATCCTTATGGTGATGATGTTCGTCGATCTCCAGTTTTAACTTTGGTAGCTCTGGAAGGAAGTGTGATGCCAAACCCGTTTCAACGAGAAGATGTAAACCTAACCGAGGGTTTGGAGACATAAGAGTTTTTGTAAACTCATCTCGTATCCGCTCCGCTGAAATTATGGAGAGTCGATCAGACATCTCGACAATCGCAGAGATGACAGATGGATCCACGGAGAAATCCAATTGCGCGGCGAAACGCGCGGCACGCAACATGCGAAGCGGATCATCTGTAAAGGATGTCGTTGCACTTCCCGGAGTCCGTAGTACCTTCTTCGCTAAATCTCCCGCCCCATCGAAGAGATCAATAAATGTGGGTTGATCGGTTGTGAGTTCAAGTGCCATCGCATTAATGGTGAAGTCTCTGCGAGAGAGATCCCCTTCGATCGATTCACCGAAATTGACATCGGGTTTGCGAGACTGTGGGTCATAACTCTCGCTGCGATAGGTGGTGACTTCTACAGCTACCTCACCTTTCTTAGCGGCGATGGTTCCAAAAGCGGCGCCGATCTCCCAGATGTTATCCGCCCACTTCTTGAGAATTTTTCTAGTATCTCCCGGCCTTGCACTAGTCGTGAAATCCAAATCATTTCCGAGTCGGCCCAATATGGCATCGCGTACTGGACCCCCTACGAGAGCCAGAGTAAATCCCTCGCGCTTAAAAGCCTCGGCCAGTGATGAAATCAGCTCTTCGTGCAGGGTTAAAGAGCCAAGGGCCAACTCGGCGGCGATGGCGCCTGGATTAGGCAACTGGGTACTCACAATGAGTAAGGCTAGAGCAGTACCCTTCTCTTATGACCCCGGCACCTGGTGCGGGTGGCGAAGCGAAACGGAAAAAACGTCGGAGACGGCGTCCTGCGGGCCCACACACACCCACTAATACTTTAACTCCGGCTAAAACCGATGTTGGTACCGCCCCTGTCAAAAAATCGCCTCCCAAGAAACGTGCCACATATGCCAAAAGGGTAGATGAGGTGAGCGCAGGAGGGTTGGTAATTGACGGCAGCGGAACCAAAGGCCTTCTCATCGGTCGACGCGATCTTAAAGATGCCTCGCGTGAGCGCTTGTTGTGGTCGCTTCCTAAGGGACATATCGAAGCTGGTGAAACGCCAGAGCAAGCAGCCATCCGTGAAGTCGCCGAAGAGACCGGAATTCAAAGTGAGATCTCACGCGAGTTAGGAATTATTGATTTCTGGTTTATGGCTGGCGGGAAGAGAATTCATAAGACCGTCCATCACTATCTCTTCCGTGAAGTCGGAGGGGTGCTCGCACCGCAGGTGAGCGAAGTAGATGATGTGGGGTGGTTTCCACTTGAGGAGATCATCTCCCTGCTCGCATATCCAGATGAGAAGAAACTCATCGCGAAATCTGGTGACTTAAAAGTATGAAGCGGCTACTAGCTTTACTTGCTGCCCTCACCATTACTTTTATCGCTACACCCGTAGCGCATGCAAGCACAACCATATTTCTAACCGAACCATCTCACCGACAGATCAGTGGGGAGTTCATTGATGATGATCTTGCTAACTCACTTAGTTTCACCGGGCGCTTAGGAGAATTAATTTTTAATCCTCCGACTGGAGATCGAAAGTGGGTAATTGATCCCGCACTAATTGAGGATGTAACAGCGATGGCGGGCGGATACACCCTGACATCTGGAGTGGCGGGATCCGGAGAACTCGCCGCCAAATCATGGTTAACTCAACTTAAGTTAGATATACGTACCGACTCCGTCGCTGCGATGGCATACGGCAACCCTTCCTCCTATTGGGTAAGTCAACTCTCTCCGCATGATGCGAATTACCTTCTCACGATCTCTCAGAGTCGACTTTCAATACTTTTAGGGGTTGATGTTGCGAGTGCAGCCACGTATCACTCGAACTCACACTTTGATCTCTCATCTATTGATATTAGTTCGCTCAAAGATGATGCTAATCAATTTGCTGCCACCGCTTCATATATTGACCCAACAAAGATTGACACCTCAAGATTGGCACTGATCAGAATCCTCAATCCAGATCTCACCAAAGATCGACGCGAATATCTGATCCGTGATTTAACAAGCGCGGCATTTGCCCAGATGCACTTAGTGCATCTGGCAACAGGCAAGTTCACGGTGACTTCGGCACATCAGAATCTGCCCATCACGATTACCAATGGCTTCCCCTCGGATGTCAAAGTAAATCTCTATGTAATACCAACAAATTTAAAGGTAGAGGTTGGAACCTTGCCCCAAGTGATTATTCCTGCAAAATCGAAGATTCAAGTGATGGTTCCCATCACGGTTCTGACATCGGGAACCTCTGGATTGAATGTTGAACTCACCTCAACGCACGGCAATTTACTGGGGGATTCGGTTATTTATCCGCTACAACTTTCGGTGATTAGTCCGATCGCGACCTGGTTTACAACTGGTGCTGCCCTTTTGCTCTTTATTGCAGCTACGATCCAAAGTATCCGTCGCATTAGAAGAAGGCAGCGATGAGCGATAACTCAATCATCCGCTCTTCCGCGATTATGGCGGCGGGAACTTTTGTCTCCCGAATCACGGGTCTTGTTCGCGGACTCTTATTGGTAGCAGTACTAGGTACGACGCTATTAGGCGACACTTACAATGTTGCAAATACCATGCCGAATATTCTGTACAACTTAATAATCGGTGGAGCGCTCACGGCGGTCTTTGTTCCACAAATGGTGCGCGCTATTCGTGAGCCCGATGGGGGTTCCGCTTTCATATCTCGCTTGGTAACTGCCACATGTGTCGTACTCGGAGTCCTAGTACTCATATCCGTGCTTGCGGCACCTCTATTAGTGCATCTCTTTGCTAGCAGCTACACAGGGCGGCCGGAATTTAATCTGACCGTTCTATTCATGCGCTACTGCCTGCCTCAGATTTTCTTTATGGGGCTCTTTGCCCTTCTAGGACAAGTGGCAAATGCTAAAGGAAAATTCGGTCCAATGATGTGGGCCCCTGTCTTTAACAACATTGTTGTGATAGGAGTCTTTGCATACTTCCTTCACATCTCTAAAGGCTGGAAAGTTTCAACGATCACTCATAGTCAGGCAACATGGTTAGGCATTGGGACCACTGCTGGTTTTGTAGTTCAACTCGCCTGCCTACTGCCGGTTCTTAAGCAGATCAACATAAAGATTCGCCCTCGATTTGATTGGAAAGATCCTGAAATTCGTAAGTCGTTGCATTTGGCTTCGTGGACTTTGGCCTTCGCTGCCATCTCACAATTGAGTTATTTGGTAACGGTTAATTTGTCGACCGGGGCCGCAGTTCGGGCACTCAAAGCTGGGGTCACGACCGGTGTTGGTTATACCCCTTACGGAAATGCAATGTTGATATTACTTCTGCCTCATTCGGTTGTGACTATCTCGATCGTTACTGCGATTCTGCCACTCCTCTCTAGCCATGCAAGTGAACTTAAGTTTCAAGAGATACATGACGAGTTATTACGTGCGATTCGGCTAGTAGGAATTATCACCGTTCCTAGCGCCATTGCATTTCTACTGTACGGGCCTTTAATTACCCGAACGTTGTTCTTTGGAATTTCGAATAATGATGCAAGGTATTTAGGATTAGTACTCTCTGCTTTTGCCTTAGGACTTCTTCCTTTAAGCATTAATCTCATTGCACTTCGGGGGCTCATCGCCTTTGAGAACATTAAATTGCAGGTGTTAAGCAACGCGATTATGAATATTGTGGGCAGCCTCGTTGCCTTCCTATTGGCTTTGACTCTTCCTGCTAAATGGGTGACCGTTGGTTTAGCCGCCGCGCTCGCCCTGAGTTATTACGTCGGAGCATGGACCTCGATCAGACTCCTTCGCCGCTACAACATTACGATCCACACCAGGGAGATCACTGACTTTTACGCACAATTGGCTCTCATTTACTCAGTGGTAGCAATTCCGCTCTACCTGGTGATGGGCAAGATTCCTGGCGGGAATACCGTAAAACTATTTCTTGTTCTCTCAGTCAGCGGTTTGGGATACCTCGGTATAGCTAAGACCTTTAAGATCGCGGAAGTGGGAGCGGCCTTCGCGGTCTTTCTCAGACGGGGTCGTTCATAGTTTTAATTTAGTATCAATATTCGGAGAGTAAGGTGCACAGGTGAGTGAAGTTATCCACGATCTCGTGATTGTTGGCTCTGGCCCAGCTGGGTATACGGCTGGTATTTATGCCTCGCGCGCGCAACTCTCCCCCGTTCTCTATGAAGGCTCAGTGACCGCAGGTGGTGCGCTCATGAACACAACAGAGGTAGAGAATTTCCCCGGCTTTCCTGCAGGCATTATTGGTCCAGATCTTATGGACAACTTAAAAGCTCAAGCAGAAAAATTTGGAACTCAACTTATTCGTGACGATATCGTTGATATGCAACTCAACGGTGATATCAAGGTCCTCACCGATGGAAGCGGTAACGTCTTAAAAGCTAAGTCGGTAATTCTTGCGACTGGCTCTGCATATAAAGAGATCGGTCTGGTAAACGAGAAACGTTTATCTGGTCGTGGAGTTTCATGGTGTGCAACCTGTGATGGCTTCTTCTTCCGCAATCAAGAGATTGCCGTGGTTGGTGGTGGCGACTCCGCCATGGAAGAGGCAAATTTCTTAACTCGTTTTGCATCTAAAGTTGTTGTGATTCATCGCCGTGACTCTTTGCGTGCCTCCAAGATTATGGTTGAGCGAGCCAACGCCAATCCCAAGATTGAGTTCTTATGGAACACAGAAGTGGTTGATGTGCTTGGGGCGGACAATGTGACCGGTTTGAAATTGAAGAACACTGTGGATGGCACAGAGAGCGAGAGAGCCTTTACTGGTCTCTTCGTTGCTATCGGACATTCTCCGCGTTCTGAACTGTTGGTCGGGCAGGTAGATCTTGATAACGAGGGATATGTGAAGGTGGAGGGTCGTTCTACAAGAACCAACCTATCCGGAGTCTTTGCCTGCGGAGATCTCGTTGACCACACCTATCGCCAGGCTATTACCGCCGCTGGATCTGGCTGCCAAGCAGCGTTAGACGCTGAAGGATTCCTAGCGGGACACTAGAATTAACATTCTAATTAATACCTAATTATTAAAAGAGTTCACTTAAATAACCGAGAGGGAAACATGAGCAACACAACACCAGTCACTGCCGCCACTTTTGAAGATGTGGTTCTAAAGAGCACAACACCAGTCCTCGTTGATTTCTGGGCTGAATGGTGCGGACCATGTCGCGCAGTTGGACCAATCTTGGAAGAGATTGCAGCAGAGCATGCTGGAAAGATTAAAATCGTAAAGCTTAATACCGACGAAGAGGCATCTATCGCTATGAAGTATGGCATCACCTCCATTCCAACAATGAATGTCTATGTTGGCGGTCAGGTTGTGAAGAGCATCGTTGGCGCAAAGCCAAAGCCAGCCCTTCTCAAAGATCTAGAAGCCTATATTTAATAAATTCTGACTGACGAAATAGAAGATTAATGTCGCCCGATCTCACACTTGGTGGATCGGGCGATCTTGTTTTACAAGTTACAAATTACTTAACCCGCCTCAACCTTTTAACTCACGAGAGTGCGGTATTTGATAACGCTGTCGCTAGCGCTGTAAAAGAATTTCAACAATCACGTGGCTTAAGAGTTACAGGAATAGTTGATGCGATCACCCTTCGCGCCTTAGATGAGGCACGTTGGAAACTCGGCGATCGCGTCCTCTCCCTTATCTCTCCATTGATGCGGGGAGATGATGTCGCAGCTCTGCAATCGCAATTAAGTGAGATGGGATTCAATTGCGGGCGAGTAGATGGAATATTCGGCGGCGAGACCGAATCAGCGGTTAAAGAATTTCAAAAATCTGTAGGTGTAAAAGTTGATGGTCGCTGTGGTCCGGCGACAATCATGTCGATGATGCGTCTGAAGAAGGTCGTCTCCGGTGGAGCTCCGATTCAACTTCGCGATGCCACGATTCGAGCGGAGCGTGGACCTGCTCTTTCTGGGAAGGTAATAGTTATAGATCCATCGCTCTCCCTTGAGATATTTGATTTGGCTCAACGTCTTGAAGGTCGCTTGATTGCTCTTGGAGTTAATGTTTTTCTAACAAGGACCATCTCATCGACGCCGCACGAGTCTGAACGCATCGAGATAGCCAATTCATCTAATGCCGATCTGGTTATTTCGCTCCATCAAGATACTTACAGCAATCCCAGCGCTCATGGCGTCGCAACGTATTACTATGGGAGTGACTCTCATGGGGTTCACTCCATTGTGGGAGAACGATTTGCTACCTTGGCGCAGCGCGAGATCTGCGCTCGTACCGATCTACTCAACTGCCGAATTCATGCAAAGACCTGGGACTTACTGCGACTTACTAAATCTCCGACCGTCCTCATCGAATTGGGCTACGCCACAAATCCTGGCGATGCTAAAAGGGTTTCCGATCCACAGTTCCGTGAAACTGTTGTTGAAGCTCTGATGGTTGCCATTCAGCGCCTTTACTTAAGTGCTGAGAACGATGCTAAGACTGGAACCTTACGTATCTCTGACTTACGCAGGGCGGGTCTGCGCAAATAGGATCGAGAAATAAAGCTGCCTCTTGCAAGTGCGCATCTATGGCAGAATTGATAGATGTCCAACGAGGTAACACGATTTCGCACTGGTGAGGATCAACAGCTCACTCAACGCTTCGCCCATCGGGCAGAGCTTATGCAGGCCAGTGAAATCCGAGCCCTCTTCGCCGTAGCCTCCCGCCCTGAAATCGTCTCCCTGGCAGGTGGCATGCCAAACCTCTCCGCACTCCCCATGGAGATGATGGCTGATGTGGTCGATAAGTTAATTAAAGAGAATGGCACCGAGGCGCTCCAATATGGCAGCGGTCAAGGCCATCCAAAACTCCGTGAACAGATCTGCGATGTGATGGCCCTTGAGGGAATCAGAGCCCATCCCGATGATGTCATCGTTACGACTGGATCACAGCAGGCTCTGGATCTAATCTCCCGTATCTTTATTAATCCCGGAGACGTGGTTTTGGTCGAAGCTCCAAGTTATGTCGGAGCCTTGGGAACCTTTAAGCAGTACGAGGCAAATGTCGTTCACGTTGAGATGGATGAGAATGGATTGGTTCCGGATGCGCTCCGTGCCGCTATCACCGCCGTTCGCAAGACCGGTCAAGAGATTAAATTTCTCTATCTCATCCCTAACTACCAAAATCCTGCAGGCGTTCTTCTGCCGGCCGATCGACGCACTGAAATTCTTGAGATATGTGCCGCTGAGAAAATATTTATCGTTGAAGATAATCCATATGGCCTCTTAGGTTTTGATCGACCTTCTCCCAACGCCATGCGCGCGCAAGATTCAGAGAATGTTATTTATCTTGGATCATTCTCTAAAACGATTGCACCAGGATTCCGTGTTGGTTGGGCGCTAGTTCCTCAATCCCTCAAAGAGAAGTTGGTTATTGCTGCAGAGAGTTCAATTTTGTGCCCATCTAATTTTACACAGCTCTCCATCAGCGGTTATTTGGCAGACCAACCTTGGCGGGATCAGATCGCATCGTTTTGTAAGTTGTACAAGGTGCGTCGAGATGCAATGTTAGAAAGTTTGGAACAGTACTTTCCTGAAGGTGCTAGCTGGACCAAACCTGGTGGCGGCTTTTACGTATGGGTCACCTTGCCTCCAGAGATCGATACGACAGCGCTTATGCCAAAGGCTATTGTGGCAAAGGTTGCATATGTTCCTGGAACTGCTTTTTACGCTGACGGTTTCGGTAGTTGGTCAATGCGACTCTCCTATTGCCACCCAACACCTGAAAGAATCCGAGAGGGCGTTAGAGCACTCGGAGGTGTAATTCGCACCGAGATGGAAAATCGCGCAATTATCTAGTTTCTACCGCAATATTTGGGTGATGCGCTGTAAATCTTCTTCGTCAGCAAATTCAATTGTGATCTTGCCTTTGGCTTTACCTAACTCGATCGTAACTCGAGTATCTAACTTGTTAGCTAAAAGATCGCTTATATCTTTGTGTTGTGCGCTCCCAGCTGTATGGCGCTTTACTTTTTCGCCCTTTGACTTGCCATCACTCATCGCAACAATTTCTTCAACTGCGCGGACACTTAAGCCTTCTGAAACAATGCGATGCGCCAGGGACTCAATCTCGAGTGAATCGGTAAGCGAGAGTAGAGCTCTGGCATGTCCTGCAGAGAGCACTCCAGCAGCAACTTTGCGTTGCACCGAAGCAGGTAAATTAAGAAGACGTAAAGTATTTGTGATTGCCGGCCTGGACTTACCAACTTTTACCGCCAGCTCTTCGTGTGTGTAGCCAAAGTCATTGAGCAAGTTCTGATATGCCGCTGCCTCTTCGAGTGGATTTAATTGACTGCGATGTATGTTCTCTAATAGAGCTTCACGTAACATCTCATTATCTTTGGAGGCGCGAAGTATTACTGGAATAGTTTTTAGTCCAGCTAACTTCGAAGCTCGAAGTCGGCGCTCTCCCATAATTAATTCGTAGCGACCATCTGGAAGTTCACGAACAACAGGAGGCTGCATGACACCAACCTCTTTAATAGAGGCGGCGAGTTCCTGTAGCGCATCTTCGTCAAAATATGTTCTAGGTTGTTTGCTATTTGGAAGAACAGAGTTGATATCGACTTCAAGCGCCGTTCCCGCAATTACTCCTGAACTATTTGTTACTTCACCAATTGTGGTTGTTGGAATCAATGCATCTAAGCCACGGCCTAGGCCTCCCTTGCGTGCTGCACTCATGCTGCTGACCCTCTCCGTGCGATCTCTCGCGCCGCTCCCATATATGCAACAGCACCAGGTGATGTTGCGTCATATGTCATAACTGTTTGATTAAATGATGGAGCCTCTGAAACACGAACTGCGCGTGGAATTGGAATATCTATTAATTCATTAGGGAAATGTCGGCGCACATCGTCTGCAACATCATTTGCAAGACGAGTTCTTGAATCAAACATGGTGAGCAATATTGTGCTCACTCGAACCAATGGATTAAGTGCTCTTTGAATCTTTCCCAAGGTCTCCATTAATAATGAAATTCCCTCGAGTGAGTAATACTCACATTGAATTGGGACCAGAACTTCTTCGGCTGCAGTCAATGCGTTAATGGTGAGCAGACCTAAGCTGGGAGGGCAATCGATAATTACGTAATCCAAACGATCACCTTGTGACTCACGCTCTCGCAAATACTTTAGGAGAGCTCCTTTTAAAATGCTCTCTCGGGCAACAAAGGTCACCAGTGCAATCTCTGCCCCTGCAAGTTCGCGGTTCGCTGGGGCACACTCCAAACTAGGAAAACCAGCTACCTTTTGAACAGTACTTGCCAAGTCGGCCTCTTCAACTAAGACCTCGTACATCCCAGGGGTCTTGTTTCGGTCAACTCCAAGTGCGGTACAGGCATTACCTTGAGGATCTAGATCGATTACCAGAACTTTTAGCCCGCCCATCGCCATTGCGGCGGCGATATTTACAGCAGAGGTTGTCTTTCCGACTCCACCTTTTTGATTAGCCACGGTAAAGATTCGGGTCTTGATGGGGCTCGGCATCGGCTCCTTTAAACGTCGGATTCCGACAACCTTTCGGGATCCCCCGTTTGGTGTTTCACGTGAATCACTCATGGCTGTAGTTAAGCAGTCTTTCTAACCTCGATAACACGTGCGAGCTCAAAACCCGGCAGTTCTATGGTCCTTAGCGAAGTAATTGAGTGTTTCTTCGGCTCGGTGGCCTCGATCTCAGCTTGGGCGTTCTCGCCCTTCATCGCCAAAAGGGCACCTTGGCTTTTAACGAGGTGCCAAGAGATATCTAATAATTTTGGCAGCGGGGCCACTGCACGAGCGGTTACCACCTCAAAGCTCTTCTTGACGCTCTCCGACTTGCCTCGTATGACAGTTATTGGAAGGTCGAGGAGCGAGATAACTTCATTGAGGAAATCCACCCTGCGCTGGAGCGGTTCAATTAGGGTCAAAGTTAGATCTGGTCTAGCTAGCGCGATAACAATTCCAGGTAGCCCCGCCCCCGAACCAATATCCACTACCTTCACCCCCTCAGGAATTAAGGTGGTTACCGGGATGCAATTTGCTATATGGCGCTCCCAGATCCGATCGCCTTCGCGAGGTCCAATCAGCCCGCGCTCAATACCCCAACTCTTTAAGAGTTCGGCATACCTATCTGCCTTATCTGGACTCTCTTTAAAGTATAGATCTAGGAGAGTTTCACGTGAAACGATCAAGCTGGAAGGACGACCACGCAGCGATTTGGCTCTTCACCCTCGGATTCGCTGGTTAGGCCGATCTCCTGAATCGTGTCGTGAATAACCTTACGCTCAAAGGCATTCATAGGCTTCAACTTAACCTGCTCGCCAGAGCTCTTCACCTCTTCAGCGATCTCATGAGCCAATTTGGTCAACTCTGCCTTCTTGTTACTACGGAAATTATCAATATCTAGCATTAAACGTGAGCGCTCACCGAGTGAGGTCTGAACGGCCAACCGGGTCAGTTCCTGTAGGGCATCTAAAACCTCTCCACTATCTCCAACGAGGTGGGAGAGTGCTCCGCCAGCAATTGCGAGGGAGGCACGCTCATTCTCCACATCGATATCGATATCTCCATCAAGGTCTGCAATATCCAGTAACCCCTCTAGATAATCCGCCGCAACGTCGCCCTCTTCTTCTAGACGGGCAATAAGGGACTTCTTAGGGCTCTCTGTCTCAGTCATTGTGCTGCCTTTCTGTCGGGTTTAAACCTTTTTGTCATACTTTGAGGGGTTTTAGACTACTTTCGCGGTTTCTTCTTCTTTGGCTGTTGGCGTTGGCGGTTTCTATCTGCCGCATCCCGCTCTGCCTCAGTTAGACCCTCTGGTGTGGTGGAAGTTGATGGGTTGGTTGCAGTTCCAGCAATACCGCGCTTGCGCTGTAACTCTTCATAAGCGGGTGATCCCGGAGTTGGATTTCGCTTGATGACATAGAACTGTTGTCCGAAGGTCCATAGGTTGTTAGTCAACCAATAGATCAAGACACCAATCGGGAAGTTAACACCGGTCACTGCAAAAATAAGTGGGAATAAATACAACATAATCTTCTGCTGTTGCAACATCATGTTGTTAGAAGGATCTACCTTAGGCATTCCTTTAACCATCAACTGACGCTGAGTTGTGAATGTGGTGGCAGACATCGCAACAATCAGGATAATGGTGACGATCTTTGTTGTCGTTATGTGCGAACTAATCAAACTGTCAGAGATCGGTGCACCCAAGAATTTTGCATCGTGCGCTTTTGCTAAAAGAGTTGGCGTTAAAACACCTGGTACATATGACTTGTTATGAGCGATTCCGCTGAGTACACGAAAGAGGGCAAAGAAAATTGGTGATTGGGCAAGCAATGGAATACATGAAGCAAGTGGATTTGTTTTGTGCTCTTTGTAGAGCTTCATCATCTCTTCGGATTGTTTTTGACGATCATCTTTGTGGCGCTTTTGAATCTCCTTCATCTTTGGTTGAAGGGCGGTCATTGCGCGTTGCGACTTAATTTGTTTTACAAAAAGCGGTATAAGAATGATTCGAATAACGATCACAAGAAAGACGATAGAGAGCGTCCACTTAAGAGATTCATGGTTATCTTTGCCTAAAAAGAGCCCTAAAAGGCTGTGAAATGTGACAATTACCCAAGTAACAGCGTAGTAAAGCGGGTGTAAAATGGCATTCATCCCTTAGCTCCCTTTAGATTTTCGTACACAACTCTTTTACCACCGGCGTAATCAACGCCCCCATGTGACCATGGGTTACAACGTAAAATTCTCCAGGCTCCCATCAAGATCCCCCGCAAACCAAACTCGTTTATTGCATCGATTGTGTATTGAGAGCACGATGGAAAATATTTACAACGGGGCGCCATGTTTGACGAGATGAAAATTTGCCAGAATCGAATAGGTGCAATGAGAGCTCTCTTCACTGCCCGACTCCAGATCTCTTACAAACCTTTGAAATTAGATTAGTTAGATCGCTTCGATAATCGGAGTGCTCTTTGAGAACTCTAATCACGATCTGCGTGTGAGCGGGTAGTTCAAGTAGGTGATCGGCCATCGCATGGCGCAACTGGCGCGCGATCCGGTGTCTTGTTACAGAACCACCAATACTCTTGTTAATAATGAGCCCAACTTGAGGTGCCGATGGCAATTGCTCATGCGTCAGGAAGTAAAGGACCAACAAACTAGAGGTCGCTCGGTGCCCAGTCTTGGTAGTTCTTGAAAAGTCTTGGCCTCGGCGCATTCGGTTCAATGCTGGAAGCACAATTTATGCTGAGATGCGAGTGCGACCCTTTGCGCGGCGGGACGACAGAACAGCTCGTCCACCACGTGTGGCCATACGGGCGCGGAAGCCATGCTTCTTTGCGCGACGACGATTGTTTGGCTGATAAGTACGCTTGCTCATAAGTTCCTCTTTTTCTCCTAGCGGTTTCGGGGTTGGCACCGACTAGGGCCACAGCGGAAGGGCAAGGTTAGCCGAATTGGTGTGGATAAACCACTTGCGCTTTTGCCCACAGCCCCATAGGTTCGCGCTCTATCCACAGGTTTGGAGCCTCCCGACCCTCAAGGTTGGGTTTAGACCACAGGCTGTGGATAACTCTGGGGATAACTCATCTGGGTAGGTCTCTGTTTGGGTTTCATTATTGATCGGTATGGGGCGAGTATGGCTTTATTAGAAGAAGTAGATCTCAACACCCTCTGGGCTCTCGTTGTTGAGGCTATGGCGGCTGAATCGCCACAGCACCGGGCCTTTTTAGCTCTTACTAAACCACTCGGACTACTCCAGGGTGAAGGTGGAGCCACCCTTCTACTAAATACCCCGAATCAATTCGCCAAAGATTTCCTAGAGTTGCGCGTTAAATCTGCGCTTAATGAAATTCTCACCAATCAACTTGGTCAAAAAATTAATATCGCGGTAACAGTTGATGAGAATCTTGAAGTTGATGAACCCCGCGATGATGTACTGGATGAGAGCGCACCTGATCTACAACCACGAAGTGGAACGGGTCGCGATCTAGGATCAAAACTTCCACAAGAGCAATCGCAACTAAATCCACGATATGTATTTGAGACATTTGTTATCGGCGCCTCGAACCGTTTTGCACATGCAGCCGCTGTGGCTGTAGCGGAAGCCCCCGCAAAGGCTTATAACCCGCTATTTATTTACGGTGAGTCTGGGTTGGGTAAAACCCACCTCCTGCACGCTATTGGCGCATATGCCAAAGAGTTGTATAGCTCTGTGCGAGTTAGGTATGTATCTTCTGAAGAATTTACCAACGACTTTATTAACTCAATACGTGACGACAAAGCTTCAGTATTTCAAAGGCGCTATCGTGACCTCGATGTCTTGTTAGTCGACGATATTCAATTTTTGGAGAACAAGGAGCGAACCCAAGAAGAGTTCTTCCACACCTTCAACACTTTATATAACGCTAACAAACAGATCGTTATCTCTAGCGATCGCCCACCAAAACAACTAACAACCTTGGAAGATCGTTTACGCTCTCGGTTTGAGTGGGGCTTAATTACTGATATCCAACCTCCAGAACTTGAAACGCGTATCGCTATCCTTCGTAAGAAGGCGGCTCAAGATAAATTAAATGCTCCGGATGATGTTTTGGAATATATAGCTTCCAAAATCTCTTCAAATATTCGAGAGCTTGAAGGGGCGCTGATTCGGGTCACCGCCTTCGCCTCCCTTAACCGCCAACCTGTCGATATGGGTCTTGCCGAGATCGTTCTTAAGGATTTGATCCCAGATCAGGCCGGCCCGGAAATCACCTCCTCAACCATCATGGCTCAAACAGCCTCTTATTTCAGCCTCACCCTTGAGGATCTGTGTGGAACTAGCCGGAGCCGGGTATTGGTGAACGCCCGCCAGATCGCCATGTACCTCTGCCGAGAGTTAACCGAACTCTCTCTTCCGAAAATCGGACAGACTTTTGGGGGCCGAGACCATACGACCGTTATGCATGCAGATCGAAAGATTAGGCAGTTGATGGCAGAGCGACGTTCTATTTACAACCAGGTGACTGAGTTGACCACGCGAATTAGGGCTCAAGCTAAGAATTAAACCCTCACTAACCCCAATTGTGAGTAAGTTGTGGATAACTGTGGATATATAAGGAGGTTTTGTGGGGATATTAGGGATAAATTCCTTAAATTCTTCAAAAATAGAGGTTAGTAAAGGTTTTTCCAGAGTTTTCCACATAGTTGCCCACAACTGTAGAGAAGATTTAATAGTGAGTGACCTGCACTTATGTGGTTTTCCACAGAAAATACCTCTGGTTACTACGAATAACTTTAAATAGATATAAAAGAGCGAAAACAATAACTGGGGCAGACCGCGCTTGTCGGGTCTAAACCTTAAACTCAGGTCGTTAAGAAAATGGTGCGGAGATGAAGTTTTTAGTTGAACCAACAGAGCTAGTTGATGCCGTCAACTGGGTGGCTCGCAGCCTTTCTACTCGCCCTATTAAGCCAGAGCTTCTTGGGATCATGATCGATGTAGATACCTCAATCACCCTAACAGGTTCAGATTTAGAGACCTCCACCAAAGCGATCCTTAAAGCCGATATCTCAGCCAAAGGAAAGGTCTTAGTTCCAGGCCGCCTCCTCGCCGAGATCGCTCGCTCCCTTCCAAATAAACCGATCACATTCACCTTAGATGGAAGCCGAGTTCTAGTGACAGCAGGAACCGCAAAATTCACCCTACCTACGCTTTCAGTCAACGAATACCCAACACTGCCCGAGTTGCCCGAGACCGCCGGAGTAATCCCAAGTGATGTCTTTGCACACGCAGTCAACCAAGTAGCTATCGCTGCCGGTAAAGATGACTCACTCCCAACCCTCACCGGGGTACATATCGAAATTAACAAAAACAAAATTACCCTCGCAGCAACCGATCGCTATCGTCTTGCGGTCCGCGAACTTAATTGGCAGGCAAAAAACGCCGATATCGAAGTCAATACTTTGGTTCGCGCTCGTACCTTGGCTGATGCCGCTAAATCACTCACCGCACACTCGCAAGTGACTTTAGCTCTCTCTCCCACAACCTCTAACGAGAGACTTATTGGATTCCTCTCCGAATTAAAAACCATGACCTCAAGAACTTTGGATGGATCATTCCCACCCTTCCGCCACCTACTTCCTAGTGAATCTGTAGCTGAGGCAACTATAGAAGTTGGACCGCTACTCGATTCGGTTCGAAGAGTTGCTTTAGTAACAGACAAGACTGTTCCACTTCGACTCATATTTAACAACAACTCTCTTCAACTAGAAGCAGGCGCTGGAGAAGATGCACAAGCAACTGAAGAGTTAGAGATTATTTATTCAGGTGAACCAATTAACATCGCCTTCAACCCACAATATTTAACAGATGGGCTCCAAGCTATCGGAACTCCTTTTGTACAATTTAATTTCACCGGCGCAAGCAAGCCAGCTGTACTTACTGGCAAACATGAACTATCTGGAACTCGCGATATAAGTTATCAGTATCTACTTATGCCAATGCGCTACAGCGCTTAACCTGCGTGCACCTCACACATCTCTCACTTAAGAACTTCCGTTCTTATTCAGAGTTAGATCTACCATTTGAACCCGGAATTACTATCTTCCTTGGCCGAAACGGTGAGGGTAAGACCAATATTGTTGAATCAATTTTATATATGGCTTTTCTCTCCTCTCATCGAACTTCTGGGGATTTACCATTAGTGAAACTTGGTGAGAGCGCAGCCTACACAAGAGCGAAAATTCAACACCCTGATCGAGAGGTCTTGGTTGAGTTAGAGATAAACGCTGAAAAGGCGAACCGCGCCCGCATCAATCAAAATCCAATACGTAGTCAGAAAGATTTATTCGGGTTGATTCAATGTATTTATTTCTCACCCGAAGATATGGACTTGGTTCGTGGAGATCCATCGGAGCGGCGCAGGTTTATAGATCAAATTCTTACCCTCCGTTCACCGAGAATGGCAGGAGTAATTAGCGATTATGAGAGATCGCTTCGTCAACGTAACGCTCTATTAAAAACGCGTGCCAACCTCTCTTCTTTAGAACCATGGGATCAACAAGTTGCAAAATTTGGTGCCGAGATAATTGCAGCTCGCATCGCCTTACTAGCCGAGTTCGACCCTTACTTCACCAAGATATACAACACTATTTCAGCTGAGAAGCCAGCTCACATTACATATAAGTGCTCAATTGATAACCCAAGTGTTAATCCGGAAGAGAACTACTCCACTCTCCTCACTCAAATGTTGGAGCGCCGAGCACAAGAGTTAGATCGAGGTTTGACGCTAGTTGGTCCCCATCGAGACGACTTGCTTTTAATCCTAGGAGATCATCTAGTTAAAGGTTATGCATCGCACGGGGAATCTTGGTCCATCGCCCTCTCTTTAAAATTAGCGGCCTATGAGTTACTAATAAACGAAGGCACAAAACCGATCCTAATTTTAGATGATGTGTTTTCCGAGCTTGATGAGGAACGTCGCACTCAACTTATCTCTCTTGCACAATCCGCAGAGCAGACTTTTATTACAGTGGCAGTGGAGGGAGATCTTCCTAAAGATCTAGCTGGGACTACCTATCTTGTAAGAAACGGAAGCGTTAAATTACTTTCATGAAAGTTGATCTTGCTAAAGAGTTATATAAAACATGGCATGATAACTCTCGTAGAAATAGATCAACCAATGTTGAAGAAGCGCCTCGCGAAAAGATTGGAGACCCGCAGCCACTAAACACAGTGCTCAGTGAATTGGTGGCGGCACGGGATTGGCGGCAAGGAATTGCAGAGGGTTCACTCTTTACAGAGTGGGTTGAAGTTGTTGGCCAAGACGTTGGCACCCATTCGACCCCGATCTCTTTGGTCGATGGCCTTTTGACGATTCAAGCCACCTCTTCAGCCTGGGCTACCCAACTCACCCTCATGGCTAACAACCTCCTTCAGACGATTTCAAACTCTGCTCCCGGCGCCCTTGTGGAGGAGATTGTGGTTCTCCCACCTGGCGCCCCTAGCTGGAAAAAAGGCATCAGGACGATCCGAAACTCTCGAGGCCCTAGGGATACCTACGGCTAATCTCCAAAAGCCTGTCAGAAGTTCACCTACGCCTTTTTATGGCTGGTTCTATGGCACATTTACGACTAGGATTCGAGGTCGTATCAGCCATATTCGCCTAAGAATTGGTTTTGGCAGTTTGGCGCTATTTTAATCTGGCGCCACTGAGTTAGAGGAGGTGGGTTGTGACTGAGAATTCTTACGATGCCAGCGCAATCACCGTCCTTGAAGGGTTAGATGCGGTCCGCAAGCGCCCTGGAATGTATATAGGTTCTACCGGCGAGCGGGGACTGCACCATCTGGTCTACGAGGTTGTTGATAACTCAGTAGATGAGGCGCTAGCGGGCTATTGCGACACCATCAATGTGACCCTTCTGGCGGACGGCGCGGTTCGTGTTGTAGATAATGGCCGAGGCATCCCAGTCGATCTTCATCCAATCGAGAAGCGACCAGCGCTAGAGATCGTTCTGACCGTACTCCACGCAGGTGGAAAATTTGGCGATAGCGGGTATTCAGTCTCTGGCGGACTTCATGGCGTCGGAATCTCAGTAGTGAACGCTCTTTCTACAGATCTCTCAGTTGAGGTGAGGCGAGATGGCTTCCACTGGTACCAGGAGTACAAACTCGGAGTACCTCAAAGCCCGGTTCGCAAAGGCGAGCCCACCACATCGAGTGGAACCACAGTCACCTTCTGGCCATCATCTGAAATATTCGAGACCACAGATTTTTCCTTCGAAACCCTCTCCGCCCGCTTCCGTGAGATGGCCTTCCTTAATAAGGGATTAACCCTCACCCTCACCGATGAGCGTCCCGGTCGAGTCGATGAGGTTGGCAATAAATTAAGCGCGACCTATCACTACGAAGGCGGCATTGTTGACTTCGTCCGCCACCTCAACTTAACCAAAGGCGAGCAACACAAAACGATCATCTCCTGTGAATCAGAAGATAAAGCCCAAAAGATGTCACTTGAGATCGCGATGCAATGGAACACTGGATTTTCAGAGAGCGTCTACACCTTTGCAAATACCATTAACACCCAAGAGGGTGGTACCCATGAAGAGGGATTCCGAACTGCGCTCACTTCGATTGTAAATAAGTTCGGCGAAGAGTGGGGTTTTATTCGCAAGAAAGAGGATCGCTTAACTGGCGATGACGTCCGTGAAGGTTTAACCGCGATTGTCTCCATCAAAATCGGCGAGCCACAATTTGAGGGTCAGACTAAGACAAAGCTCGGCAACACTGAAGCGAAATCGTTTACCCAGAAGGCGATGAACGAATCACTTACAACCTGGTTCGAAAAGAATCCGGGTGAAGGAAAAGATATTGTTCGCAAAAGTATCGATGCCGCTGCAGCTCGCGTTGCTGCCCGCAAAGCTCGCGACTTGAGTCGTTCACGTAAGGGACTTCTAGAAGGACGTGGAATGCCAGGAAAGTTGGCGGATTGCCAATGGACCGAACCAGAAAAATGTGAGCTTTACATTGTTGAAGGTGATTCAGCCGGTGGTTCCACTAAAGGTGGTCGTGACTCACGCTATCAAGCAGTTCTTCCTATTCGTGGCAAGATCCTCAATGTTGAAAAGGCGAGAATCGATCGCGTTCTACAGAACAACGAAGTACAAGCGCTTATCACCGCGCTTGGTACAGGTATTCATGATGAATTTGATATCGCAAAGTTGCGTTATCACAAGATAATTTTGATGGCAGATGCTGATGTTGATGGACAGCACATCCGCACACTTCTACTCACTCTTCTTTTCCGTTTTATGAGACCACTCATTGAAAATGGCTTTGTTTACTTGGCGCAACCACCACTTTATAAATTGAAGTGGGGCGGTAAAGAGCCTGTTCAATATGCCTTTAGCGATCGCGAGCGAGATGGATTTATTAAGATCGGACTTGATGCCGGAAAGCGTCTTCCAAAAGAAGACGGCATTCAACGCTTTAAAGGCTTAGGTGAGATGCCCGCGAAAGAGTTGTGGGATACCACTATGGACCCAACACATCGCATCTTGATCCAAGTGACTCTTGATGATGCCGCCGCAGCCGATGATCTTTTCTCTGTACTCATGGGTGAAGATGTAGATCTACGTCGTTCATTCATTCAACGTAACGCCAAAGATGTTCGGTTCTTGGATATCTGATGGAAGATAGATTTCAAGAGGGCATGGAGGGCTCGAAGGTTGAAACAATTGACCTTCAAGTTGAGATGGCGCGCAGTTATCTGGATTACGCCATGTCAGTCATCGTTGGTCGCGCACTTCCCGATGTTCGCGACGGCCTAAAGCCGGTTCACCGCCGCGTCTTGTATGCGATGTTCGATGCTGGCTATCGGCCAGATAAGGGCTATTACAAATCTTCTCGTATCGTGGGCGATGTCATGGGTAACTACCACCCTCATGGCGACGGGGCTATTTATGACGCTGTAGTCCGTCTAGCGCAATTCTGGTCACTGCGCTATCCACTTATTGACGGTAATGGAAACTTCGGATCCCCAGGTAATGATCCTGCCGCGGCCATGCGTTATACCGAGGCGAAGCTCGCTCCATTAGCGATGGAGATGATGCGCGATATTGATGAAGATACTGTCAACTTTATTCCGAACTACGACGGCCGCTCTCAAGAGCCAACCGTTCTTCCGTCTCGCTTTCCAAATTTATTGGTAAATGGTTCTGCTGGAATCGCAGTTGGTATGGCTACCAATATTCCACCCCACAACCTCACAGAAATTATTGCCGCAACTGTTTGGGCTCTTGAAAACCCAGATGCCTCTTCCGAAGAGACGCTCGCAAAGTTAATGACAATTGTTAAAGGTCCAGACTTTCCAACCAAGGCACTCATTGTTGGCCGCCAAGGAATTGAAGATGCTTACCGAACTGGTCGCGGCTCCATCATCATGCGCGCTGTGGTTGAAGTCGAAGAGATCAACAAGCGAACCTGTTTGGTTGTAACCGAGCTCCCATATCAAGTTAACCCGGATAATCTGGCTCTGAAAATTGCGGAACTTGTTAAAGAGGGACGCATCAAGGGAATCGCCGATGTGCGCGATGAGGGTAATGAGCGCCTAGGTCAACGCTTGGTTATCGTGCTTCGTAACGATGCGACTCCTAAAGTGGTTTTAAATAACCTCTATAAGCACACCCAATTACAAGATTCGTTCGGCGCCAATATGTTGGCCTTGGTGGATGGCGTTCCTCGCACCCTTCGACTCGATGAATTCATCCGCTATTACATTGAACATCAAGTTGAAGTCATTGTTCGACGCACCCGATATCGCTTAGCGGAACGTGAAAAACGCGCCCATATTCTCCAGGGTTATCTCAAAGCTCTCGATGCCTTGGATGCAGTTATCGCATTAATTCGTGCCTCAAAGACACCAGAAGAGGCACGCACCGGTTTGATGAAGTTGCTTGATGTCGATGAGATTCAAGCTAATGCAATTCTCGATATGCAGTTGCGTCGTATCGCCGCCTTGGAACGCCAAAAGATCAACGACGAATACGAAGCCCTCATGGCCGACATTGTCTTGCTCAACGAAATCTTGGCTAGTGAAGCGAAACAGCGCGAGATCATCAAGAGCGAACTTCTTGAACTCGGCGAGAAATATGCTGATGATCGTCGCACTCAAATTGTTTTAGCAGAGTCAGATCTCTCCATTGAAGATCTAATTCCAGATCAAGAGGTCGTTGTAACAATTACTCGCAGTGGATACTCCAAGCGAACCAAGGCCGATCTCTACCGCGCCCAGAGGCGTGGCGGTAAAGGTGTTAAGGGCGCAGCGCTCAAACAAGATGATCTAGTCGATCATTTCTTCACTGCATCCACTCATGACTGGTTGCTCTTCTTTACCAATAAGGGCCGGGTGTATCGCGCCAAGGTTCACGAACTTCCAGATACTGGTCGTGATGCCCGCGGCCAACATGTGGCAAACCTTTTAGCATTTAAACCCGATGAGACTATTGCTCAAGTCATCTCGTTGCGGGATTACGACCCTACGCACTACTTGGTGATCGCAACCAAGAGTGGCATGGTTAAGAAATCTCCATTAACTGAGTACGACTCTCCTCGCGCTGGTGGATTGATTGCCATCAATCTTAAAGATGAAGATGAAGTCGTCTCTGCAGCGCTCATCACCAATGATGATGAAATCCTGCTTGTTAGTAAGCACGGCATGTCACTTCGCTTTGCAGCCGCCGAAAGTTCAATTCGCTCCATGGGTCGATCTACCTCTGGCGTTATTGGTATGAAGTTCCGTGCTGATGATCAACTTCTTACTATGGCCGCGATCTCCGGTTCATCTCCAGATCAATATGTTTTAACCGCTACCGATGGTGGCTACGCAAAGCGCACCCCATTGGCGGAGTATCGCGAGCAAGCGCGTGGCGGGCTTGGAGTTAAAGCGGCCAAGATCGATGAGAATTCACGCGGAACTTTGGTGGGTGCGATGATCGTGCTTCCAAGCGACGAGATTCTTGCGATCACTTCGGGTGGAGTAGTAATTCGGACTGCCGTTGAAGAGATCCGCGAAACCAGCCGCGATACCCTCGGAGTTCGATTGGTAAATCTTGATGAGGGCACTTCCGTCGTCTCTATTACGCAGGTAAAGGATGTCGTCTCTGAGGAGATTTTGGGCTAACCCCTGAAGTCGGGTAGCCTCGGTCACTCGCAAGACCCCAGAAAATGGGCCTGTAGCTCAGCTTGGTTAGAGCGCTTCCCTGATAAGGAAGAGGTCGGAGGTTCAAGTCCTCCCAGGCCCACCAAAGTATTCAACAAGCCAACCC
>Ga0118677_10003898_pt1 | contig 27650 bp, 8 predicted proteins | sample AliMusrvi5mmetaG_FD_86154 | JGI IMG/M metagenome (GOLD analysis project Ga0118677, IMG submission 86154) | reverse complement strand
GCACCAGCCTGCTCTCGGAGGTGCCCACCCAGAACCCGTCTCGCCGGTCTTCGCATAGTGCGGTCACCGTCGCGGAACGCACCCAGGTCTCGTTGGTGTAACAAGCGCTCAGTTTGCCGTCCTTCCAGCACAACAATCCCCGCGCCCCGCCCCACCAGACACTGCCGTCCCGAACCGCCAGGACCGACTCGGCAAAAGAGTAATAGGGGAGAACCGGTTTGAACCCTTCAGGACCACCCCGATACAGGCCGCCGCCAGTTGTCGCCACCCAAAACGTGCCGTCGGCCGTTTCGGCGACCGAACGCGTGTAATCGTTGGTCAATCCCTGGGCGACACCGAAACTCAGCAGTTTCCGACGGCTCAATCGGTTCAAGCCTCCCGTCCGGGTGCCTACCCATAGATTGCCCTCCCGGTCAGGACATAAAGACCTGATGTCATTGGCTGAAAGCCCCTGTTCTTTCCTAAGGGGGATGAACTGTCCTCCCTGGAAGCAGTAAAGGCCATCGTCCAAAGATCCTGCCCAGAGGGTGCCATCGGGCTCCTGCGCCAGACAGGTTATAAATACAAAGGGCAGGCCATTGGTCTCGGTATATTTTGACCATTCACCCCCCCGGCGGCACAACACAGTGCCGTTGCCAACGCTAGCCCAAAAACCCCCAGCTTGGTCCTCGAGCAGACAATAGGCCAGAATCGTCTCGTTGTCCGGCGGGCCCCGGATTTCCGTCAGCCGTCGCTCTCGATATTCGTACAGCCCGTGAGAAAGTGTAGCGATCCACATGCCGCCCCCGCGATCGCTGCGAAGGGCCCGTATCCCGAACCGCTCGACACTCGCCAACTCCGGGAGGTCAATAAACCGGCCATCCTGCCAAACGCTCAATCCGGCCAGGGTGCCAATCCAGAGCCGCCCGTCGGCATCTTCGGCCAGCGCCGTCACGATATCGTCCGCTACCAACTGCCGCGGCAGGGTCACGTTCTCGATCCGGTCCTCGACCCATCGGCTTAACCCCCCACCGCTGGTCCCGTTCCAGAGCGTTCCCTGGCGGTCCACAAACAACGTCTGGATCTCGACACTCTGCAAGCCGTCAGGCAGGCCATAGACAGTGAAGCGCACCCCGTCAAATCGCGCTAGCCCATCGCGGGTACCTACCCACAAATAACCGTCGGGCGTCTGCACGATAGAATTGACCGTATTCTGAGGCAGTCCCGCTCCCGTACCCCATGAGCGGATTACCAATCTATCCCCGAGGGCGGGAGCGTTTGTGAGTGCAACAACCGGCACGGCCCACGCCAAGCCCAAGGCCACGGTCACCCCCCACACCAATCCGGCTGCAAACATCCTCCCAGCAGATTGCGACAACCGCAGCCCCTCTCCGGCGTTGGATACGTGTGCCGCCATAGTTTGATAGCCGAAAGAGGCTAGGCGATCCTTATCGGCAGTCGCAATGAGATTATAGGCAAGGACACCAAGCCGGGCGCCTTCGCAAGTCCTTGGAGGTGGCTTCGGCGTCGCAAGAAGGTCGCATGAAGGTCGCATGTGGGTGGCTAGGGGTTGGCCTGCTACCTCGTTGGTACCTGGTTAGTACTTGGTTACTACTTCGTCACTACCTTGTTACTTCATCGTCCCTTGTGGCCACCCGCCCCGCCGGGCTCCCCCAAACGGGGGATGGTTTACCACTTGTCGCAAATGGTAAAAAGTGCCGGTGTTCAAACCCTGCCCAAGCGGCTCCGTCGCATCACTCCGGAACGCCTTGGAAATCTGGTAAACGCGAAGTGACAATCAAATCGGCTGGAAACGGCGGCACGAAGAAGTCCGCAACCACAGAATAATGAAACCACAATACCTCAGCAGACCCACAATAGCAATTTCACTATTGCGTAGCTTCGTTCCCCTGCTCTTCTCCGGCAAACGAGGAGAAAAGTGCACTCGCTTACGAATTGCGCTGGCCATCCTCCTGGCGGGGCTGACTTCGACGGCCGTCCATGCGGCCGCTTTTAGTCTGCAGAACGATCAGGTCACCTTCGCCTGGAGAACTCAAGGGAAACGGCTTTCGCCGGGGTCGGTCGAGGACAAACGGACCGGGCAGCAAATTCCACTGCGTGGCGAGCTATTCCGCCTGGTTCTAACCAATGGCAGTTTCATCGATGCGTCGAGTTTCAGGTTGCGTGGTCCGGTGCGGACGGAGGCCTTGTCGGCGAATCCCGCCGCGTCGCGCTTCGCCGAACGGCTGCCGGGCCGCCAAGTGGTGGCCGAGCTGGGAAGCGCGGATGGAAACATCCAGGTAACCTTCCGAGGCATCCTCCGGGATGGTTCTCGCTATGTCCGGGAGGAGTTCAGCTTTGCGGTACGGAAAGAGCAAATCCCGCTCAAGGGAATCCTGCTGCTCGATACACCGCTGGTCAATGCCCGCCCCACCGGCACGGTGGACGGCTGCCCGGTCGTCACCGAAACAGCCTTCTTCGGTGTCGAGCATCCGCTCTCCATCAACCGCGGCGAGATGGGTTACGTGCGGTGCTTCCTGCCACACGGCACGGCGCTGCTGGCAGGCGATAGTTATACGTGTTCGCTGGTGGTCGGGTTCGTCCCGGAGGGTCAGATGCGCCGCGGCTTCCTGGCCTATCTCGAACGTGAACGCGCCCATCCTTACCGTCCATTCCTGCACTATAACTCCTGGTATGACATCGGCTATTTCAGCAAGTATGACGAGAAGGCGGCCCTGGACGTAATCAACACGTTTGGTGAAGAACTAACGGTGAAGCGCGGTGCGAAACTGGATTCATTCCTTTTCGACGACGGCTGGGACGATACCAAGACCTTGTGGCGGTTTCATGCCGGCTTTCCCAACGGCTTCACAACACTCCGACAGGCAGCCGCCAAATACGATACGGCACCCGGCATCTGGCTTTCGCCGTGGGGCGGCTACGGCGATCCCCACGAGGAGCGCATCAAGTTCGGCACGGAGCAGGGGTTTGAAATCCGCGAAGGCAACTTCAGTATGGCCGGACCGAAGTACTACGAACGCTTCCGCTCGTTGTGCGTGGATGTCGTAAAGAACTACGGCATCAACCAGTTCAAGTTCGATGGCATCGGCGAGAATACCGGCAAGAGCAGCGGCGCCATGCGCGATTTCGACGCCATGCTGAAGCTGATCGCCGAACTGCGCGCGCTCAAGCCCGATCTCTACATTAACCAGACTACCGGCACGTGGCCTTCGCCGTTCTGGTTGTTGTTTGCCGACTCGATTTGGCGCGGGGGCGAGGACCACTCCTTCATCAACGGCAAGGAATCCGAACGCGAGCGCTGGATTTCCTACAAGGACAATGACGTCTATGAGCACATCGCGGCCTACAGCGAGTTGTTCCCTCTCAATTCGCTGATGCTGCACGGCATCATTTATGCCAAACACGCGCACGGTTTGAACTATGACACGAACAACGTCTTTAAATCCGAGGTGCGCGCCATGTTCGGCAACGGCACCCAATTACAGGAAATGTACATCACGCCCAGCCTCTTGACTCAAGACAACTGGGATGTGCTGGCCGAGGCGGCCAAGTGGTCGCGCGCGAACGCCGACACCCTCGTGGACACCCACTGGATCGGCGGCGCCCCGGCAGAACACCAGGTGTACGGCTGGGCTTCGTGGTCGCCTAAGAAGGGGATCCTAACTCTGCGGAACCCCTCCGCCCGGGCTCAGGGAATCAAGATCGACGCCACGAAGGTCTTCGAATTGCCCAAAGATGCTCCGAAACATTACAAGCTGTTCAGTCCGTTTAAGGATCAGCACCTTGAGATAGAAGCGTTGAACGGGGGTGAAGAGGCCACGTTCAAATTGAAGCCGTTCGAAGTTCTCATCGTCGAAGCCCTGCCGGCGGGCCCTTGACTCACGTGCGTCCGGAGGCCCTGGTTGCTAACGCCACTGTAAGTCGTCAGCGCGGTTGGCTCCGGATTCGGTAGAACCGGACGGGCGACGAGGTTGCCGTCGGGTCGGTCGCCGACAGCAGGCTATTGGCCGAAACCGTCAGATTGGTCAACGGAGCCAGGACCAGGAAATAATCCGCCGACAATAGCTCCCCGTCCTGGTATTCGACGGTATAGGAGCGATTGGTGCGAGCTTGCCACGACAGCGTGACCGCGCCATCCGCCAGGCGCTGGATGCTCTGAATGGCGAAGGTCGAGTTATCGTTCGTTGAATCATTGCTGCTGAGGTAAAGGCCGAAGGTGGCGCCAGAGGACGGGAGGGCAGCAGGTGTATCGAAATACAAGTTATCGAAGAAGCCCGTGTAAACAACATTAGTTTGGAGCACGCGGATGTTGAGCGCGATGGCTTGCACCCTGGTCGGGTCAAAGAGGCCGATGCCTGAAGGCTGAACGAATTGGTCCAAAGAGGCGCGCACCGTGTCCCAACCGTCCGGCCCCGGCGCGTAGGGTTTCTTGAACTCGATCCAATTGTCGGCGCCGGATTTGACCTGCATTTCCATGGAGCTGCTTAGGCCCCCTCCTTCTTTGAACGAGTAAGAGAAAACATAATTCGTCCAAAGACGGGTGTCGGCGGGCAGCGACCAAACGTTGGTGAAGTTCCGATACAAGCCAAAGGTTGAAACGGCGCCGATATTGGATGGGTTGGTAACCACCATGAACGCCGCTTGGCCGCCGGCACTCCCCTGCCCCGCCGCGATGCCGCGATCTAGCTCGCGGCTGTTGGGCGGCGGATAAACATAAGTGGACCAGGGGGCCAGGGTGGCCCAACCATTAGTGCCGGCAGCCGCATTGCGATTATCGAAATCCTCCCAAATGGAATTGGTTTGGAGGATACCACCGTACGCTGGCGTCTTGAGACCTGTGAACTGGATGTTATCGATCGAGCTCTTGTACACCACCGACGTACGCTGCATTTGGACGTTCAGAATCAACTGGCTCACGTGCTCGGGATCAAAATGCCCCACCCACAGCGGCACCTCGAAAGCGTCCAGCGAAGCACGAATCGTGTCCCAGCCGTTGCCGTTCGGCGTGTTGGTCTTGACGAAATGGAGCTGGCCGTCTCGCTCGTCCTTCAACTGCATCTCGAGCACGGTCGGCAGGCGATTGGCCTCTTTGAAATCGAAGGAGAACGTGTAGTTGGTCCACTGGGAGACGTCGCGAGGCAGGGCCCAGGGTTGCGGATAGGTGTACCTCAGGAAGGAACCCGACCAGGCGCCGACCGTCGGCGGATTGGTCACAATTGTGAACAAGGCCTGCGCTACGTTGGAACCACTGGTGTCGACACCGGAGTCGAAGTACATCTGGCCCTGCACATCGGCGTTCTGGGCGTACATCAGAAGCTCCCAGGGGGCGTACAGAGGTGGCACCGGGGGCGGCGAATTGGTTCCAGTATCCCTATCTTCAAAGCTGTCCACCACGTCGATCGAGACATTCGGCGCCGTTTGCAAGTTGGCACTCCAGGTGAAGGGACCCGCGGTGCCTGTGGGGACCGTGACATAGAATGTGTTCGAATCCGTGCCGATATTGGTGAGCAACTCCTTACTGACCACGACCTGCCCGGCGGACCGCAACTGCAGCACCACCTTGTAGTACTGTTGACTGGCCAGGTACGGCTGCCATAGCCGTGCCCGATCCAGGGGCAACCCGGATTCCGAAGGCAGCCACCCGGGCAATTCCTGCCACTCGACCGTGATCGGGTAAGTAGCCCCGGGCGTGATCACGGCCGGCAGATTCAGTGGGCGCACGGCCCAGGCCAGCCGCACGGGCATGAAAGTACCCGCCATCGGCGTGCCGTTCCTCACCAGCCATGCGTGGAACACGTAATCTCCACCCTCGGGCGAGGAGATGTACCAGGGGTTTTTCAGGTCGGGATCGGGGATCGGGAGCGACACGGTCGCCGTGCCTATGCCGGAGATGGTTCCACCGCTGGCCGGCGCAAACAACAGGTTCGGCGACAGGACCCGCTCGAAGCTGGCCTTGAGCGTGAGGTTCGGGTCGCGGAGATCATAGCCAACCGTAAAGGTATAATTCGAGCCGGTGGGCCAGACGGCGGTCGGTGCCGAGGAAATCCACAGTTTGTTCGGGCTGGGGTTTACCAGGGACTGATCCACGCTTCCGCTTGAGCTGTAGGCATAAAGCAGCAGGTAGTCGTCACCCGCCATGTTTAGAGTGATCGCGCCGTCGGAATTCCGTTCCACCATTCCGCCGCCGATCAGGCTCTCGATGGTCTTGCCAGCCAGGAGATTGGTCGCACTGAGCGTAACAGACACGTGGTTGGTGAATTCGTTCAGGACCCAAATCAGGATGCTCCCATTGGTGCAGATGCGGTAGTCGGCCAGGACGAAATTAGTTTGCGCTCCGCTCAGAGAGATGGCTGGGTTGATGCCAAAATGACTGCCGTAGATGGCCTTCAGCCAGGCGTAACGAACATTCCAGTCATGCATCTGCGGTTGAAGCCCCTCCTGCCAGAAGAGGTCGGCGAGGGCGAAGGTGTTGATGGCAGTTTTGGCGGTGCCCAGATTCATGATCTGGAGAGCGGGCATGGCTGGTTGCGTGCCCCCGAGACCGGTGTGGGTGACGACCGTCGTCCCGGAGCTGGCCTTCACGCCATGCCAGATCTTCCAGGTCCGGACATTGTCGGTGAAGCCGTTGGTGAGCGGAGGCAGAGTGCTCACACAACGGTAATAGAGATTGCTGTACATGCTGCCATCGTTGCTGTTGAGAACGCCCGCATCCCAGCCCGGCTGAGTGCTCGATGATATATTCAAGCCGAACAGAGATTTCATGCGCGCGGACCAATTGTCGTTGGTGTGGTGGTACGGATTGAATTGCCCTGGCAAATCCACGTTCGCGTGGACATGGATCCCGCGCGACACGGCGTTGGTCGCAACGCGGTCCAGATCGGCTGCGTTCATCTGGTAGCACCGGGAGAGCAACAGGGCCGACGCGTTGGTGTAGGTATCCAGGGCGAAGTGCTCATCGTCCACGATCGTCAGTTGGTAACCGACGCGTTTGAGGGCGCTCCAGAGCATGGCGTTTTCCTGGTTAGCTCGAGGCCAGCCCATCACCGCGGCTTTAGGCCAAAACAACGCGATATCGGGCCGTGGCCGGTGGGACCCGGGCAGGAGGCGTTCGAGCCCGATGTTTTCCATCCGCAGGAACAGATTGGCGACGTTGGTGTACGTAGGCTTCGGGAGCCGGTTCTGCTGAACAGCCCCGAAGCCCTTTTCCCGGACGAACGGTCCGTTGAACAAGTCGCGGTCGTTCCAGGTGAAGATATGCGTGCCCATGGCGCCGGACATGAGGGCTTCCCACATGGCGCCAGGCAGGGCTTTGGGCTGGCGCTCCGCCGCACCGCGCAGCAGGTCATCCGTGGTGCTCTGGCCGGTTTCGGTCACGAGCACCGGCAGGCCCGAATTGGCGATGTGCTTGGCGATCCCGGAGTCGCCTGAGCGCAGTTCCCCAGTCCAAGTGGCCCAGGCGTAGTTATTGATGGCCCAGAAATCCAACGGGGCGCCAGCTTTCGCGCAACAGTCAACAATGGTCTTGGCGTCCTCGCAGGTGTAATTCGAGTCGGCGCCAATGAACAGCCCGCCCACCATGGAATACGTGCGGAGGTGATTCGGGTCCCCGTGGCTGGCTGCCACGGCCCCTACCGCGGTGTACTGGCCAATGCTGTTTTCGCGCCAGAGGATCAAATCGTTGTACCCGGGGTTGTTCCGGTCGAGCGGGTATTGCAGGAACATGGGTATGGCGTCAAAACTCGGGTAGTTGGTTCCCCTGTTCCAGGTTGCGTTCAAGATATTGATTTTGCCACCGTATTTCGCCGAAAGGAACTGGTGATAACTGGCCAGGGAGTACGGATCGAACCCGAGATAGCGATGATCGGGGTTCCAGAGGTCGAAGTAGGCGTATTCGTTTCCGAGAATCCAGGCCCCGATTGCCGTGCTGTTCTTGTAATGGCTGGTGACCTGGTAAATGTAATTAGAGTAGGCCAGCCGCGCCTGGGGATGCTCGTAGTTCAAAACCACCGAGTTGGAGCCGGCATCGTTCCTGGCGACCCAATTGGTTGAAAACCAGCTCGGGGCATACTGAAAGCCGACCAGCACAAACAGCCGAAGGCCAAGCTCCTCGGCCTTGGCAACGAGGAAATCGGGCTTCGACCAATCGAACACGCCCGGCGCTGTCTCGACCGTGTTCCAGACGAACTCCGCCCGCACGGAATTGGCGTGCATCTTCTTGAATTCGCGCAGGTCATATTCGAGTTGGTCAAAGGTCTGGCTGGCGCCGACTGGTGGATTGAACGTCTGGTAAGCAAAGCCGCGCGGAATGTAGTAACTGGCCACGGCCGGATCCCAGAAATAGCCGTCGCGGATCTGCAAGAAACCCCCTTCGGCCTGACTGGAGCTGACGGCAGTCAGCAGCCCGAACCAGACGCCCAGCGCGAAGGCGAAGGATCCGCCAGCGCGGCGCATGCGTGATAGCGCCCAATTGGCCCTGCTCGGCTCCGCTTTATTTAGGTGGTTGGAGATCATTTGTAGGTTCATGGCAATTGAAATCCCATTCACGATCGTTGACTCAGCCGGGTCCCAAATCCGAAGTCGGTCCCACCGCCCGGGGTGGATCGCTGGCGAACGTATCAGATCCCGCCGCCGCTTTCAGGATTTGAATGACTTGCCCCAAGGTGCGTCGGGCATAGGCGTAACTGCGCTGATCAAAGTACGTTTGTACATCGGTGAACATAGCATATAGGTGAGCCGTGTCCACGGGGGTCAATCTTCCCGGCTGGTCCGCCAAAGACCGGAAAGACCGATACTGCGCCTCGGTGGAGGCTACCAAGCCCTGGCCGGTCAAGCGATTCTTCTCCCACCATTCCAGCAGCAGGCTGAGGATTCCAGCAGCGAAGACAACGCCAAGGGCAGTAGCGGCAGAAAGAAAGACATTGGACACCAGGTTCCAAATGCGGTAGCCACCAGGGAATGTAAAAACCAGGAGGCCAGGCATGGGCACCACAAAGAACCAAACGAAAGTGAACAAGCCCAGCACGAAGGAACGTCCCCATTCAGATATAAATCGAGGGTTGGCCAAATCCTGGGCTTGGAGGTCGGAGAGGGGCCGTTTGAGAAACGGCCATACCTGGTCCTGGAGACTTCTCATCACATCCGCTTGGCGCTCCGCTGTAAGGGCCGTCTTTTGGAGGGCGGCCCTGGTATTCTCCATCTCTCCGCCCAAGCTGCGCACCAGGTGCTGGACCAGTGGCTGGGCCTCGCTGATCGCCAACCCGCCGTCGACCATCGGCTGGGTCAAGCGTGCCACCCAACCTTGGAGCCGCCGGGCATAACCAACGTATTTCAGCCCAACCAGCAACACTCGGCTGAAACAAACGACGCACAGGCCAACTCCAAGCCACTTACGCCAACCGTCGCCAGCGATAAGCCAGGCTGCCAGCAGATAGAACAGGAAACTGCCCAGCCAACCCAGCAATTTAGGGACCCAAACCACCCAGCCCAGGCGCGCGCCCGGTTTGGGTTGCATGAGAAACGGCCCGACCAGTGTGCTGACACTGAACATCAAGGAAGGCAACAAGAGCAGCACGTTCAGAAAATCCAGGTTGGCCAGCGCAAAAAGATCCAGCACGAGCGAAACCAACCCGACTCCCCAGACGACGGTCCGCAAATTGACGGAATTCTGGTATCCCTCAAAAGGCCGGTCCTCGCGCGGACCGACCCAGCAGCGAAAAGCAATATTAACTGCCCTCGCATCATTGGCCGAGGCCCCGGAAAGAACAAATTCAAGGCTCTGCCGCACTACCTGGCCCAGCGTGTGAATGACCAATTGCGGACCAAAGAGCATCACATCGCGTCCGCGGTAATAGAGCCAACGCCCCAGCCCCATGACGAAACCGCCGGCGAGGAATCCCAAGACCAAAAGCGGCAGGGCGAACGGGCTTAGCATCGTGACGGTCCGGGCCAGGACGGCGGCGCCGGCCGCGCCGGCCATCGCCGTGAGCCGGTTGAACCCGGTGCTCTCCAGGCACGCGACCAGGCCGAGCACCGTCAGGACCTGGTTCATTACGAGACCCAGGTTCCAAAGCAGAATCAGGATCTGCACAAAGGGTGAGACATCCCAGATGATCGCCAGCGGCATGAGCAGGATGCTCAATAAAGCCGAGGGTGCGCTCAGAAAAAACCGGCCCCCGCTGGCCCTGATTTCCTTGGCGAAGACCGACAGCGGCCCGTAATCATTGATTTTCTGCATGATGGGGTCGAGCATCATCTGCAAGTAGCCGCCGGCCCAACGCGGGAAGGCGGAAAGCCATTCGGCATGACTCCAACTCTCGCGAATCTTATGCCAAAGGGCTTGCGAACGATGGAATTTGACCTGGTAACCCAAGGCCAGCGCATTGTGCGCCGCCTGGGTAGCTCCCCATATGTCCTCAGAAATGCCGATGGCGTGCGGCCCGAACCCGATCAGACCCTCGCAGCGGTCGCCAAAGGTGGCGCCGCGCGCCCCCGAGGTGGTGAGTGGCATGATGGACGTGTTGGCATCGCACAAAGCCCGCTGGATGCGGCCGTAATAGACCGCCTGGATGTTACCCCAGCCGGTGCCCAGCGTTTCGGCCCCTACTCCGCCCATCAGCATCACGCCGCGCGTCAGCGCTCGCTGGCCTTCCTCGATCAATTGCGAACTCTGGCCGATCGGGGTGAGCGTATTGGTGGTGCTGCGGCCAGGGATGACCATTACGACGCCCGGATCGCTGAGCGCCAGCTTGAGATCCGCCATAACCGCCTCCAGGTCGTGGGCATTGGCGTTGCGATCCAGCACGAGCATGTTGGTCAGCTTGAGGGATTCTTCAAAGACCAGGTCCATGCCAACAAGCCCGCCGGCCTTGAAGCCGAAGGGGGTCCAGTCGTTGATGCTGTAGGCACGCGCGCCGGGCGCGGCAGCCATCAGCAAACGCGCCAGCTTATCCCTTTGGCCCAACTCACCCTGGTCATAAGACAATTGCGAGGGCCGGTTGTTGTCGTTGTCATCGTATTTGTTCTGGATCAAGTAGAAAACCGTATTGGCGCCCAGGCCCTCGCGCGCCAGGAACAACGCGATATCCACCAGGTTGATCGCCGTGTCCTGCGCATGCCCCGCCGTTGACATCATGGTCACCAACCACCGGCGCAGGTGCCAGGTGGCCAGCAACTGCTCGCGTTGGCTGGCGCTCTCCACAATCAGATTGAGCCCTAGTTCCGGCCGCAGCCACGGAGTTTCGCCGGCCACAATCAATTGGGCGGGGTGCCACAACGTCACGTCGCTTTTCTTCTCCAGTTCGTAAAGGGCTGCAAATCCCCGCGTGACCTCAGGGTCCTGTGCCAGCGACTGCACTCGAGCTAGCAGGCGTATCCCGCCGGAGCCGAGGCGATCCCGCAGGATCTGCAAACGGGTGACCAACAGTTCGGGCGTCAGTTTGTGGAACGAGAGGTCGTCACCACTCATATAGACCACGCCCAAGGCCCGATTCGGATCGCGCCGGAATTGTTCCAGGGCGGCCTGTTGCTTTTCCTGGCGTCGAGACCGGAAGCCGGGCCATGGGTGCCAGTTCCTCAGCCACGCCAAGACCTGAGATTCGCAGGCCATGAGGGCCAGGCCCAGGACCAGCACCGCGCCGGCGGCCCCGTGGTGACGGGCAACATAACCAGCGAAAGCAGCGTTGCCGAGTTGCAGGGCGAAGCAGGCCACAGCTCCTAGGCCGAAGGTGACCTTAAAGGGATAAATGGCGGCGGCGGAGCTCAGGGCGGCCACCCAAACAAACAGCCCGAACCGGAGTAAGTACATTATGTTCCAAAAGAGCAATGCCCCCAGCACCAGACGAAAATCCCAGCCATGCCGATAGGTCTCCTGGAACCAGACTTCCAGGGCCTGCTTGTACATATAACTGCCAACGAAGAAGAAGATCGCGCCGGTCAAAAGGTAGGACGTAATCGCCTGGAGCATGGACCAAAAACCGCCGGTCGGCACCGAGGGCTGAAAATGATATTTGATCGAAAGCCAGATCAGCGAAGCCGGGCGGGTCGGCACGTGGTTAAGTTGGTTGAGGAACCGAGTGAGACGCCACGACCTGGGGTTCCCGGTCACATGGTCTTCCAGCCACGAGCTGAAACGGGAAAAGAGAAGGGGCACCAGCAGGCCGGCTGATTCCATCAGGAGCAATGTCCCTAATAGCCCTTTGACACACATGTAAGTGGCAAAACTGGGTGGCTCCTGCCTAAAGAGCGCGCTTGCCAGCAAGGCCAGGCCAGTTGCCCGGCAGATCCAACCCGCCCGGTCATAGCCCACGGGGTTCCATCGACGCCCAGCCCGCAGCGCAGGCGTCGCCGCTTCAGTACGACGCCCAAAGAGATTGCGCAGATCCGTGTCCAGGGCCATGTCGGCCCGCCTGGTCGAGCGAGTTCCCAAACGATACCGGTAAACCCTCAACAAGTGCGCCACGAAGCTCAGCCCGGAACCCACCAGGAGCGGCGCAACCAGGAGCAGCGAATGCCAGTCCAAAGCCAGGTCAGTGACTGACTCCCTTAGATAGCGGAGGATCTCGAGCCCGCCGAGTTCGTTGTTGTACCACACGAGCGCCACCAACCCCATCAAGAGGAAGTGCGGCAGGATCTTGGCGATCTCAATGAAATAGGGATGGACGGGAAGCAACTGCTCGCGCGCTTTGAAGGACTTATAGCCTTTGATGAAGTTTACGACGTGCTCGCGCGGGATGTCCCACTTGCGCTCCATCTCTTCGACGAGGCGCGCCAGGCTGGCTCCTGGTCGCTGGAGGAGCAGCAGGTCCAGCGCCGAGGCACCGGCCGGCACGTCGAAGCCAGTCCGCGCGTCGAAAGCGACGGTCCTGGCCCGCAGGCCCATCATGCGCAGCACCAACTCGATCTGTTCGTTGAGCCCGAGCACGGCGGCAGCGGCAGGGTTGGTCTGGAACTCTTTGATCAAACTCAGCAGCCTCAAATGGGACTCGGAAAAATACATGACCAGGCGCGACCAGATGTGGTTGCTGTCCTCGTTCTCCTGCAACACGTCAGCCTTGGGCAAGCCGTCCTTCCGGCCCGCTTTAACGACCCATCGCATGTAGATCCCCACCATCACGGCAAACTCATCCAGGCCGTTGAGCCATTCATCCTGGTCCCACTCGATCAGGCGGGCATCGTCTTCGGACCAGCCATTGGCCTCGCGGCGCCACTCCAGCACCAGCTTGTATATCGCCCGCAATTGGATGTGGAAGTTTTGCTCGATCGCGCCGTTGCCATAGCGCGAGCGGTCCGCCCCGAGCGGGAGGCGCATCCCGAGAACGCGCTTGGCCCAACGTTCTTCAGCCTTCTGCATCACGGCGTCGGACACCAAGCGCCCGGATGAAACTCCGGTCATGGCCTGTGCCCGCCGGCGCCGGCGGGCATAACTCAACCCCCACCAGAACAGGGCCACTGCCACCATGCTGAGGTAGAGGAGGCCAGCCGTCCAAAACATCTGGGTGATGTCCGGCGCGAGATTGCGCCGCACTTCCATGCCGCCTCCGGTGGGCAGACCGGTCGGCCAGTTCGTCTCGGCCAACTCCACATGAAGACCCAACGCCAGCGGCCACCCAGCCACCGCAGAGGACTGGCTGATGTTACCGCGAGCTGAGCGCTTTCCTCGAACCCGGGAGGTCGGTTTGGCGCCCGTCTGGGCCGTTTTCTGGAAAGCATCTTCTGCGGGATAAATCGCAAGGCCTGGGCCGGTCTCGATCGGTGCTTTGTCGATGGAGGTGGTCCAGACAACGGGCCAACCATTCCCATGGGGCAACCGGCCCAGGTGTTGCGCCGCAAAATCGGCTGCCGGTTCGTGCCCCAAGAGCGCGGCAATTCGCAGGAATTTGGCGGTCAGGTCTGTCGAAACTGCGTCCGGCCGCTGGAGAGGGATCGTCCAATCCAGTCCCCAAATGCCCTCGCTGGTTACGCCATGCACCCGCGCCAGGTTCTCGAGCCAGGTGCGTGTGAGTTCCCGGCTCAGGCCCATTCGGTCAGCGGCCTCGATGAAACTTAACCAGTCATCGGTCATGGTCCAGCGTTCTACCGCCAGGGCCCGCGTTTCATTATGCACGTCTTGAATCTCAAACAACCCCTTGGGGACCACGCCTGTGGCCTGGACCGAGGGTAAAATGCGGTTGGTCAGCCAGGCCGCCTGCTCGCACGCTGCCTGGACCATTGCTTGCCGCCATTGCGGACCGAACGGGTAGCTCTCCGCCTGATCAGCCAGCCGCGCAAAAAGCAGATAGGCGCGGGCGTTGTCTGCCACAGAAAAAGTCATTGCCTCGGGCCATAGCGTCAGGCCTTGCATTGAAATAGCTTCGCCTCGCGGCAGTTTGACCAGATCCTTGACCTCATGCTCGGCGATGCCGCGGGGCGAGTCCAGGTCACCCAGGCTGGGACGGAACTCGTGCAGCAACAGGTCGATGAGATTCGTGCCGAACTTCAGAGCATTTGTGTCACCGGTGGCGGTTCCCAGGCAAAAGGCCGCCTCGGCGATAGCCAACTGGGCTCGGGCAGTCTTCTCTGCGTCCACCGGCCGCTCGTAACCGGCACGTCTAGTCAGGGAGGCCCCGGTCCTGGCATCGTAACAAGCATGCAACGGCCTGGCCCCTCCTTGAGATTTCTCCCAGTAGAAGGCCAACAGGTCGTTGGCGAGCGTGGATTGCTGTGATTTCACCGCCAATTCGATCAGAGCCGCTTCCTGGACCGTATCCACGAAAGGCTCCCCCTCGACTCCCGGCGAGGTGGGAATAAGTTTGGTTACGAGGTTGGACAAAGAAAGCTGGCTCAGCGCGGGAATGAGGCTGGTTTTGACGTAAGACTTGGAAAACTGGCTGAGAGCGGCTCTCGTTACATTGGTCCGGACTTCCACGCCAGCGGAAGCCTGGACCGGCGTTTCGCCTCGAGCCCAAGGAACATCTCGTCTGGGAAGAAGAGCCTCGGCCAGCATTGGCAGGCGATTGATGAGCCGAGCCTGCGAGGCGGCCTTACGGTGTTCTCGGGTGACCTCGTTCAGTTCAATGGGGGTGCGGTTGATTTCAGAGACTGCAGGCACCAGACTCTGCCACCCCAGGGCAAAGGCGCTGGCCGCGCAACGATTGTGTAAGGAAGCAATTGCGCGCGAGAGTCCCCCGCTGCCCTTGGCCAGGGGGAGGGTTACATAGTAGCGGTGGCCGAAGGCCATAATCCCTGGCGCGATTTCATCATCCAGGACGCCGGCTCGATACACCTCCACCTTGGGTGTGTCGAATCCATTGACCACGGTATAGACCTGCACATCGCCGGCGCCGAGGGTCTGGTAGTATTCTACGAACTTCCCGTCTTCGGCCGCCAGGGAGTAGAGCGGGCGGGGCGAGTCCGGGTCTGAACTGTCGCGAACCAGGAGAACCGGGTAATAGGGCGGATCCGAGCGTGGCTTCAAGGCCCCCACTATGTTCCCCTCGTATTCCAAGGTCGTGTCCCATTCCCTCTGCGCCGGCGTCGCGTCCGCAGTTAGCTGAAAAGACCTCCGCCGATGCAGGGCTAGCCCACTCGAATGCGCCTGGGTATCGTAATAGAGACGAGGCCCAGGTCCATGCGCGAGCAAGGGCCCCCCATGCTCGAACCGGAAAAGCGATGTTATGCGAATCGAATTCGTCCCGGAGGCAGCCATGCTCAATTGCATCGATGCCAGCCGGTCCACCGCAAGCCCTGCCCTGGCAAGCTCAGGAATCGACACCAGGAACACCTGGCCTGCGTCAACAAGTTCCCGTGCCGCCGTCACCACCGAGCCGTGTTCCGGAATGATCTCGTTGGGCACCCAGGACACCCGACCTGGCCCGGCCGGCCAGAACGAGAGCGATGACTTGTCCTCGGTCCCGCCCTGCCCGGTCACCAGGACAGTGTGATTGGCGAGGTCCTGTAACTTCACACTCACACGAACCGCAGTTGGCGCGTCGAGGCAAAAACCAAGGAAATCACACCCAGAGACGTCTTGTCCAACGTTCAGGCTCAGGTCGTAGTGATCCGTGCCAGGGAGAGGGTAGATCGTACGCCAGGAATCGGCGGAGGGGCGAGCGAGGTAATAGGCAACTTTGGTCGCTGGATCGCCTTGGCTCGTGAGCTTGTGGGCGACCAGAGTACACAGCTCACCACGGGCATCGAAGATCCGTTCCGACTCAAAGAGCTGTGCTCCCGCCGAATTGAAGTCCGCGCTGGACCACGCCACCCAAGCGTTGGTGATGCCGGGCAAGTGGGAGTTCTGTTTGAGCCAGCGTGGCGCGTAAAGCACCCGAAAAAGGTTGGAGGTCGTGAATGCGGTGGCCCCGGTGCCCCGAGCAGCGACCTGAAAGCTCCTGACCCTGGTCGGCCATTCGCGCCAACCGGCCTCGTTCACGCTCCAAGCCCCAGTGGCCGTCTTCGGCCGCTGGGGTCGGACGATCAGCGCCAACTCCGGCCCCGCCTCCACCGTGGCTTGCATCCAGCCCGGCTCGTAGGCATAAACGGCCGTTCGAGTGGGTGCGGCGGCCAAAAGCTCAGCTAAGAGATTTGTATCGCAGCAGGGACGCGGCCCTAAATTCGGGAGCTTACCGGTTTGCTCCTCGAGCAACTGGCCCGCGCGATCGCGCGTGTGCCGGAACAGAGGATAGTAGAACAGGCTGCGCAAATCCACACCGGCCACCTCCAATACCCGTTCGCTGGACCCTCCGCCCCCCGCGGGATCTCCGCGCTCACGAAACTGGGCGATGAAAACAGCCGTGACGTTGGACTTGAGAGTGCCGGCGATAGTAGCTCGCAAGCCGAACCGGCCGGCGGGATCGGTGGCGAACTGAGGACTTTCGTAGTTCTTACGCAAATCGAAATGCACCCGTTCCTCAGGCAGCTCGCTGAATAGCGGCACATCGGTTCCACGAACCAGCGCCTTGATTTCCGCCAAGCCGGAGTCTCCCCAAGGACTGAGCCGATAGCGGGTTACGAGATCGTAAGGCCATCCGGCTTCAATGCCCGCCTGGAGTCGCTTGGACAGTCGATCACGGGTTCGGCCATGGCGGTCGAGCAACTCCGTCTCTCGATCGATTGGCGTATCGCCAAACCAGGCCGTCACTCGCGCCTGGTCTCCGTTTTCAAACTCGGTTCTAATAAGCCGCCCCAAGGGATCACCCAACCGGTAGCTGTTGGTGAAACTCAGGCCCCAGGAAGGCGTCACCGCCACTTTTAGATGCCACTCCCCGCCGGGCTGATGGAACGCCCCTAACACCTGGTGCGTGGCCCGGACTTGGCCGTTTTGGAAGACCTCGGCCTTCAGCAGCCGGTAGCTCCCCACCTCGCATGTGCGCAGTGTCCGAAGCTCGAATTGTGGTCCTTGTCGGATGCCCTCTTCAACGACTCGACCATCGGAATCCGTCACGACACGGTATTCATCAACTGCTTGCTGATCGACGAAGTGCCGGACGCGGGCATTGCGCCGGCCATCCTGCCATCGATAATCATCTTCCTGGCGGCAGAGGACATCATAATGACCGGTGGCCGTATTGCGCCCGAACGTCGAGCGGGCTTGTTCGGTGGCGTCAGACGTATAGGTCGGCCGCGTTTCGAGCGCATCCCCGTAGCGAGCGCCGATCAGCAACCCCAAAGCGCTGTAGGTGTTCGTTTCAATGTGATCTGGAATGTCCGGCCGGTACCAGCTCCAGTGCGTTGTGCGATAGGTCCTGGTCTCGGCATCATATTGGCCTGTAGCGCGGCCGACGACTTCGCCCGTGGCTTTCAGAGAGATAGTGCTGTGGGTCTCCGTTTCATCCCGATTGTATTCCTGGGCAGTCCTCAAGAAACGAGTCTCCACCTCGACGGGATCGGCCCAGCGATAATCCCAGGTATTGGTCCGCACCTGGCCGGTGTAGGTCGTCTCGCCGCCCGTTAAGCGGCGACGGAGAGGGTCGTAGGCCGTGGTGATGACTTCCGAAAGGCGGATTCCCGAAGGAGAACTGCGGGTCGTCGCGCGAACCGGAACCAAACCGAACTGGAAATCGTCGTCATACTCCCACTTCGTCTGCCAAGAGAAGGCTCGCGTTCCATCGAACGGATCGCTGCAGTCTTCGGCGATCTTGCGTCCGCCGTGGGCCTGGTCGAAGGTCTGGGTGGTTACGAGGCCCTTGATCAGGTCTTTTCGCTCGAGGACCATTCGGTAATCGGCGGAAGAGAGATCGCGTAGTTCTTCGTTTCCGGCCAGCCGGGAAGTCAACTCAAACCGCTGGCGCCCGGCAACCGGGTTCAGCGCGCGCTCGGCGGGAGGCCTTGAGAAGTCGGTCTCTTCACGCCCATTTTCGAAGGCGCTCGCCGACGTCAGAATCCCATAAGGTGTGTAATGATTCCGAACAATGAACTGATCATCTGCGGCTTCCAAAGGCAGCGAGAAGAGACCGAAAGTCTCACGCCCAAGCTCACCGGTCACATAGTTCACTCGCAGTTTGGCGATGGTGGGTTGGTTCGGGTCCAGGTCCGGTTGGCCCAGGTCCCGCACCCAATGCTCCAGGGTGCGGGTTTCCTCGATCAACGCCCCGCGCAAGGGCACCTTAATCGTACCCGAGTTGGCGTAAGTCCGGCTGCGCTGCTCCAGGTTCGCCGCATCGTAATCCACCTCGACGATCCGCCGGCCAGTAATCGTCTTGCGCCAAAGACCATTCTCATAGCAGACCGTTTCTCGTTCACCTGAGAATGGGTTGGTCTGCTCTTGCCGCATTGCTCCGGGAGGAAACTCAATCGTGAGGAAGACCTTGGAATTCCCTTTCCCGTCACGGTCAAGCTCGACTGCGGTCGCGGCGAAATGGTTGGCACGCAACCGAGCCCGATCCGTTACCGGCAAGCGGTTTATCAGCTTGAATATTTCCTCAACCGCCTTTGCCCCACTTGTGACGCCTGCCCCAACGGCCTGTCCTTGAGGATCGGACAAAAGGGGGCCCATCTCCAGGTGCCCGCGGACCGCCAGGGCTTCGTTTAGCAATACGACGCCCTGGCTCCGGCCGGAGGCGACTTCGGCGCGGATTTCTTCAATCCGTTTGCCTTCCTCCGCTTTTCGGATTTCGCGTTCGATATCTGCTGGACTGGGAATGCTGGTAACCTTGACAGTTTGGATACCGCCATCGGTCTGGCGGCGGTAAATAAAGCTGCTGTAATGAGGGTCGATCTCGACCAAAGGATCGGGTTCGACAGGTTGAATACCCAACGCGCTCAACTGCTGTCTGGCCCGCATGAACTCGGCTTGGTCCACCGGCAATCCCCAGGACTGCCGCAGTGAGTGGCGTCTGAATTCGAGCAAACCGCTCAGCAGAGGTTGGAAAGTTACCTGAACTGCATTTGACCCCAAGTAGATGAGGGGCACAAACGCCACGGATGGAGAAAGCGAGCCCGCTTCATCCCGAATGCGCTGTTCGATCACGCCGCCTTCGTGCAGCGCCTTTTCATACTCCTGGAAACGCCTCAGCTCCCGGGCGATTAGTTCCGAGTGTTCCACATAGGCCCTCAAGCCGTAGATGACGAGTGCCGTCTTACCAGCGAATTTACCACGAGGAACCCGATGTGCGTACACAACCAGGTCCGTCTCCTTCCAACCTCCGCTCGGCGAAGGCACCTTTACCAGCCCGAGCGGGAACATCCGACCCGCGCGTATCTCCGCTTCCATTTCTTCGCGAGTGCGAAAGTGCTCGGCCAACCGCACGCCGTAGAGCCCATAAGCGTAATCGTGTTCATAGGCCTCCCGGTCATCCTTGAGCAAACCGCGCTTATAGAACATCAGCAACGGGAACCCAAAAACCCGAACCTCATAAGCGGCTAATTCGCTCAAGCGCGGCGAATAAGGGAAGGGCTTCTCCAGTTCCTTTTTGGCCAGGGTCTTCTTGGTCAGACGAACGATGGTGTTGAGAACGGCCCGGATATCCACGCTGACAACCAGGTACTGTAGCCAGGCTTCCTGGGGTTGCTGGCCCTGACTGAGCGCTTGCAGAGACATGCCGGAGAGCGGGGTCATTTCCTGTTTCCCAAGGGCCAGCAGCAGCAGGGTGCTGAGATTGATGTCCCCATTCAGGGAGAACCGAACATTATTGAATATGTCACGGATCAGCCCTGGATCATCGGATAAACCACTGACCTTGAAAGCGCTGGTGAGGGTGTTGAGGAAAGTCGTCACGCGAGCGTCGATCATCCCTTGCCGCGCCAGGCGCAGCATGGCACGAACGTCCTCATCACTCATCGTTTCGAGGTAGGTTTGGAGCTCCTGATCGGAAAGTTTGCTACCCGCTTGCTTGAGCGTTTGAATGTCCGGCTTGCTGAGAAAGCGCTCGGGTTTAAGTTTGAGTGTGGGATCTCGATCTCGCGCGGCCATGAGCGCGAACAGCTCCCGCATCTGTTTGGCCGTGGGGACTGCGTTAATAAGCTTCCAGGTGATCAGATTATACAATAAGCGGGCCGATTCTCCCGCAGGGAAACCCAGTCCAGCCAGGCCACCCCCGATATTCATGGCGGCGATGATCGGTTCTGCCACCAGCGCCAGGTTTGCCTGAGTCATCGCCCTGTCTTTGCGTTTCCTTTCCAGGTAGGCGTTGAGCTGCGCGAAGTGCGCCAGCGCGGACTGCTTGAGGATTTCCGGTTCCCCGAATTCCAGGACGTGCCATTTGTTGGTGTCGGGCTGAATTGGGTCCTGCACGCGAAGCTCGACGGCATCCTGGCCCAGAATCGGATTGGGCATAGGCTGCAACGGGCCGCTCAGGCCCTGCCGCCGAAACCCCAGGACCTCGCGCGGCCGTTTCTCGCCGGACCGCTGTAAGAGTAAGACCTGGGCGTCGTCATGAATCTGCTTCCGAACTTCGCTGGACCGGTAAAGGCCGGCGACCCGGGCAAAGTCGCTCTCGCTATCTACGTCGAATTCAAAGGCAACAAAAACATCCCGAGCGTCTTTCGGCTCCGGCGGCAACTGGAAGGAAGGCAACTGCTCCTGCCGCAATTCCACTTGCAGAGCGGCCCACTGGGCCAGCGCGTCTGGCAGACCCTTGGCATTGCGAGCATTGAGGACTCGGTGCGCGCTCAGTTGCATTGACCGGTGCCGCTGGTAAGCCTGGTTGGCGGCCTGGCCTGCCGCCGCCGCGTGGAAGCCGAACTCGAGGTCGTAGCTGACCCCCAGGCGGCTCGCTGGATCCTGGAAAGTGACCGTTATCAAGGTGGGCGTCTGGCGCCGCTGCTCCTTCAACTCAGCCAGCTCGGCTGCCGGAATACGGCGGACCTTGTGATCCCCACCCTCGCCGCAAGCCCAGACCTCGACCAGCGCGTTCTGCCGAGCCAGGAACTCCACCAGGCCCTGCCAGGTTGCGAAACGGTGTTGGATGGAATAGGGCTCTGGGCCTGCCGTCGCCACGAGGGCGGCAAACCAGTGTCCCTCAAGCTTCTCGCGCGTCAATTGCTGGTAGGCCGCATCGGACCGAAGCAGCCGGCCCACCTCAGCTTCAGACAAACCGGCATAATGGACGGCCGGTGCAGAAAGCCACTGGAAGACGCCCAAAGCCCGGGCGGCAACGTCCGGGTTCCAATCGCCTACCCTCGGAGCGCTTTCCGCGAGGCTGGGCTGGAGTCCGCCCGCCAGCAGGAGGCTGGCCGCAACGACCTCTGAGCACAACATTTGAAACTGACTTCTTAGGTCCATTGAAGCACGTACGGCAAACGAATCCTCTGTCCTAACCCGCCGCCCAAATCTTGAACATCCGCTTAGGGCGAGACGATAATTCGGGCGCTAGAACCTAATTGCAAGACAAAAGGTTAAGCTGAAGATAAGGCCAAATGGTAGGAGCATCGCTTCTACGGCCTCTCGCGAGACCAGCGCGAAAACCCGGCGGAGAGGAGCACAACCGCAGATATCGCCGCAAAAAGGGCGGATCACAGCACCGCCACGCCGTAGTAGCGTAAGCCTCCGGCTTGCGCTGTCCCAACAAGCCTCCGCTTGTTGGGCCTGCTCGGCGGTTTGCCGCTCAGCTCGCCAAGTCACAGGGTCGGCGGACGTGGCAAGCCGGAGGCTTACTGGAATATCTTGCCCGTCGAGGTGACGGATCGAGCCGGCGAGCACTCCCTTTGATATTGCCTGCATGCGTACGGGGTGTATTATCAAGCTATTCAAAGCGGCCCAGTCAGCGACATGAGAACGAATCACAAAACAATGCTCTCTCGAGTGCGGGGCGCAGGCAACTGGGCTTGGAAAACCTCCGAGGGACGTCGTGAGTAAAATGGGGACGTCCTCAGCCAGCCTCGGTTTGGCGCCAGCAGCGCTGGGTCGAATCAAGCTTTTCGCCGGCTTGAAAGAAGACCAAATCGAGCAGTTCCTTAGCTATGTGGAGGTGGTGCAGGTTCCCCAGTATAGTGACTTAGTACGCCAGGGACAACATGGAGACGCTATGTATGTTGTGCTGGAAGGAGAACTCCGGGCCTTAACGATCGTCGAAGGAAAGGAGTCCACTCTGGCAACCATGGGAGCCGGCGAGTGTTTTGGAGAGATTTCGCTGCTCGACCAGGGACCACGCTCAGCGGATGTCGTAGCCAATCGAGATACGAGGTTGCTGAAGCTGTCCGGTGAGGCCTTCGAGCGCCTGCTTCGCGAAGCACCTGACTTGGCATTGCCCTTTGTGCTGGCGCTGAGTCGCGCCTTAGTTGACCGCGTTAGGCGCACCACTAAGCGGTACGAGGATACGATCCGGTTCATCCGCACTACCAAAGCGGCCCACTGATCGCATCCGCACCCAACTCTCCGAACCGGGCCTCGACCGGAACGATCCTTGGGAGCATTGCCAACGCCCTTTCGGCCAGTACCTGAGTCGATTCAGTGCGGCACAAGCAATAATCGCATGAAATTCGGTTGAGTTTCGGCCTGGGGCGCGACATTGTGGCTCGGCACGCATGGTCAATTTAGGCGACAGACCTCTACAACTGGCAGCGCTTGTGACAGCGACGTTTTGGGCGTTGGGGGCCTTGGCCTGCAACGTGCCCGTCTCCCGCTACGCGCTGGAGCGATGGGAGGCTGATCCATACGAGATCATCGTGTTCCACCGCGAGCCGTTCACGGCCCAGCAGCAGACCCTGCTGGAAACGATGCAGAAGACGAGTCGGGATGGCCTGGTGAACTTGTCCGTGAGCAACGTGAATGTCTCAGCGGAAATGCCACAATCACATCGGAAGCTGTGGGCCGCGCAAGCGGACCCGACCTTGCCGTGGATGGTGATAAATTATCCACGCAAGACCAGAATCGAGCTGCCGGCTTGGGCGGGACCTCTGAGCGCGGAGACGGTTGGGCCGTTGCTGGAATCGCCCGTGAGAAAGCACATCGCTCAGAAGCTGCTGGGGGGCGATGCGGTCGTCTGGCTGTTGCTGGAAAGCAGCGACCAGCGGCACAACGATCAGGTCGCAAGACTAATCGAAGGCGAACTCCGGAAACTGGAGCAGAGCCTCGTGCTGCCCGAACCATCGCCGCTCGACCCGCCTACGAATACCAATTTGCCGTTGAAGATCGTGTTCTCAACAGTGCGTGTCGCACGTTCCAACCTTGCCGAGAGGATGCTCGTGAACCTGCTGCTCAACTGGAATACAAACCTGGTGGGTGAGAGCGAGGTGATGTTGTTTCCCATCTTCGGCCGCGGCCGGGTTGTCCCGCCGGCAATCGGCGAGGAGATCCAACCCGAGGCGATTCGCGAGATGGCTGAGTTCCTGACCGGACCTTGTTCATGTGAGGTTAAGGAAATGAATCCCGGCTACGACCTTTTATTGTCCGCGAACTGGAGTTCGCTCGGCGATTACCAGGCGGAGATGGTGTTGGAGTCACTGCCGCTGATTGGCCTGTCGCAGTTCGCCGCTGGGGCTACGAACTCTCCTAAGGCGACGTCCGGAAAGCCCGTTGTTTCGCTTGCCGATGCCACCACGGCGGCGCCGCCTGGGCGTGGACACCTCGTCCGCAACCTTGCGATGGTGCTGGGAATCGGTGTCGCCTTCCTCGCTGCTGCAACGCTGGTGCTCAAGACGAGGTCCACTCGGCCGCCAAAATAATATGAGCCTCCCTCACCTCGTGTTCCGCGAGATTCTCCATCGGAAGCTGAGTTTCTCGCTGGGGGTGGTTTCAGCGTCTGTAGCAGTGGCCTGCTTGATCGCTGAGCTAGCAATTCTTCAGAAGCACGACACGCGCACCGAGCAGGTCATCGCCGCAAGGGAGGCCGAGACTCGCCGAGAGATGGCAAAGCTGGAAGACGATTATCGCAAGCTCATGTTGAAGATGGGGTTCAACGTTCTGATTCTGCCAAAGGGCCAGAACTTGAGCGACCTTTACGCCGACGATTTCGCCTCGAAATACATGCCCGAGGAATATGCGACGCGCCTGGCCAAGAGCCGGGTCGCCACGATCAATCACGTGCTGCCGTCATTACAGCAGAAGGTAAAGTGGCCAGAGCGCGAGCGCACGGTGCTGTTGATGGGCGTGCGCGGCGAAGTGTACATCCAGAGCAAACAGCAGAAGCCGCTGCTGGAGCCGGTGGCCCCCGGCACGATGATTCTGGGCCACGAATTGGCGCGCAACCTTGTGCTCAGCGCGGGCGACAAGACCAAGCTCATGGGTCGCGATTTCACCGTGGCCAAGGTCAACGCCGAGCATGGCAACAAGGACGACATCACCATCTGGATCAACCTGGGCGAAGCACAGGAACTACTCGACAAGCCCGGCCTCATCAACGGCATCCTCGCGCTCGACTGCACGTGTGACACGGTGGACCGTCTTGGCCGCATCCGTCCGGAGATCGCCCGCATACTACCGGACACGCAACTCATCGAGTACGCCTCTCAAGCTCTGGCCCGCGCAGAGGCCCGGCAGCGTGCGGCGATCGAAGCCCAAGCCAGCATCCAGCGGGAGAAAGATGGCCGCAACCGGCTGCGAACTGAACGTGAGGCTCTGGCGGCCGTGCTCGTCCCGGTGGTGATGGTCGGCAGCGGCGTGTGGATCGGCCTGCTCGCGCTGGCCAATGTCCGCGACCGGCGTGGCGAGATCGGCATCCTCCGCGCGCTCGGGCTGCACTCCCGCCAGATCCTTTTGATCTTTCTGGGCAAGGCCATGGCCACTGGACTGACCGGTGCGTGCCTGGGCTACGTCGCCGGACGCGGGATTGGCGTCGCGTGGCGCGAAGCGCCGGGCGTGCCGCCGATCCACCTGGCGTTCGTTGATCCGCGGTTGTTATTGCTGGTGGTGGCCGCCGCGCCGTTATTGGCGGCGCTGGCCAGTTGGCTGCCGGCGATCATCGCCGCGCAGCAGGACCCAGCGACGGTCCTGCGGGAACAATGAACGCGCTTCTCCGAATCGAAGGCCTGAGCAAGTCCTACCCGGGACCGCAGGGAACGATCAAAGCCGTGGACGAGGTCTCGCTCACGGTTGATGCGGGGGAATTTGTAGCGGTGCAGGGACCGAGCGGTTGCGGCAAGACCACTCTCCTGCTGGCGGCGGGCGCCCTGCTGCGGCCGACCCACGGGCGGGTGCTTGTCAACGACGAGGACCCTTATACGCTCTCATCAGGACAGCGGGCACGGTTCCGTGCCGTGGCCGTCGGGTTTGTGTTCCAGCAGTTTCACCTGGTGCCCTATCTTGACGTGCTCGACAACACGCTGGCTCCCACGCTGGCACTGGGCGCGAACGGAGGCGCGCGCTCGCGGGCGTTGGAGTTGGTGGCGCGGTTCGGGCTGACGGACCGTCTCCATCACCTTCCCGCCGCGCTCAGCACCGGCGAACGACAGCGCGTTGCCTTAGCTCGCGCCTTATTGAACCAGCCGAAGCTGCTACTGGCGGACGAACCCACCGGGAATCTCGATGCGGAGAATGGGGAAATCGTGCTGCGCTGCCTCGCCGAGTTTGCGCGTGACGGCGGCGCGGTGTTGTTGGTGACGCACGAACCCCGTGCCAGTGACCATGCCAGCCGGATCGTGAAAATGGTCGGAGGCAAGATTCTATGAGCAAGCCAGGGCTGGTGGTCCTCGGTTCGTTGACAGTCACCGCAGGATTGGTTGCCCTGCTGATCTGCCAGACGCACGCGCCCCAGCCCGCGGTGGCGCCGGGGCAGAGACCGCTCGTGATGTTCTGCGCGGCCGGCATTCGGTTCCCGGTCGAAGCAGTCGCGCGTGAATACGAGCAGACCTTCGGGGTGCGGGTGCAACTCCAATACGGTGGGTCGGGCACCCTCTTGAGCAACCTCCGGATCGCCGATGCGGGTGATTTGTTCCTCGCGGCGGGCGATAGTTACGTGAAATCTGCCGACGCGCTTGGCCTGCTGGCGGAGACGATTCCGTTAGCCCGGCAGCAGCCGGTGATCGCGGTCAGGCAGGGCAACCCTAGGAACATCCGCACGCTCGAAGACCTGCGGCGGGCGGACTTCCGTGTCGCGATGGCCAATCCGGAGGCCGCGTCCATCGGCCGGGCTGTTCGCGACTTGCTGCAGCAGGCCGGGCAATGGGCCGCGTTGGAAAAGCAGGTGACTGTTTTCAAGCCGACCGTCAACGACGTTGCCAACGATGTGAAGATCGGCTCGGTGGATGCGGGCATCGTCTGGGACGCGACGGCGCTCCAGTTTCCCGGGCTGGAGGTGGTGCCAGTGACGTTGTTCAACACGGTCGCCGAGACGATCAGTATCGCCGTGCTCAAACATTCGCAACAACCGGAAGCGGCGCTGCAGTTCGCCCGGTATCTCGGCGCGCGCGATCGAGGGCTGAAACAGTTCCAACGGTTCCACTATGAGCCAGTGGAGGGCGACGAGTGGACGAAGACGCCGGAGATAGTCCTGTTTAGCGGCGCGATGCTGCGCCCCGGCATTGAGAAGACCTTGAAGGAGTTCGAGCTACGCGAGGGCTGCCGGATCACGACCGTGTATAATGGCTGCGGCATCCTCGTGGCACAGATGCGCGCCAGCCAGCGGCCCGATGCCTACTTCTCTTGTGACACCTCGTTCATGAACAGTGTCGCCGACCTCTATCTCGATCCGGTCAACGTGGTGGAGAATCAGCTAATGATCATTGTGCCGAAGGGAAATCCGAAGGCAATTCAAGCGGTTCAGGATTTGACCAAGCCGGGGTTGCGTGTCGGCCTGCCCCATCACGAGAAGTCCGCCATGGGCAACATCGCCTGGAAGATGCTGGGGCAAATGAACCTCACCGATGCGCTGGGCCAGAACCTGACGGTGGAGTCGCCGACGGGCGATTTCCTGATCAACCAGATTCGCACCGGCTCGCTCGACGCCATCATCGCCTGCCGCAGCAATTGGACGGGGGTGCGCGAGTACCTGGATGCCATTCCGATCGATCATCCGCTGGCCAGCATGACGCAACCGTACGCCGTAGGCCGCAGCACGCGCTACAAGCAGATGATGGTCCGCCTGCAGGACACGCTCACGACCGCCGCCTCTCGCCAACGCTTCGAGGCCGAAGGTTTTGGGTGGCGTTACCAACCCTGAAGACAAAAGCTGAAATGCTGAAACACCGAAACACCCATTCCGATTTCAGCATTTAGCATTCAGCCTTTCCCACAACATCCAACATCCAACACCCAACATCCAACACCCAACATCCAACATCCACCACCCAACATCCAACTTCCC
>Ga0118677_10003896_pt1 | contig 27656 bp, 23 predicted proteins | sample AliMusrvi5mmetaG_FD_86154 | JGI IMG/M metagenome (GOLD analysis project Ga0118677, IMG submission 86154) | reverse complement strand
CTCGGACGCCGCCGCCCGCCCGCAAACCCGCATCAATAAAGGATCCTTACTTTTTGTGACCCTCCAAACTGTAGAAGACGGGTCAAAACACGCGCGCTCTGCTCTTCGGCCCGCAATGTGTTTTCCGCCGTGAAATCCCCCGCCGCTCTCGCGGCAGGTTCAGTTACTTTTTGCTTTTTTTGCCGGGCGCGATGGAGGTTTCGCCCCGATCCGCCCGTGGTTGCGCCTTGTCGCGAAGGGCTTTCACATGAGCGTGAGCTATCGCTCGAAAATCCTTTGAGACCATTTCGGACCCGGCAAGGGCAACCCAAAACGATTCCGCCATTTCGCGTTCCCTGCCGGGAGGCGCAGACGCGCAGGCCCCCAACTGCTCCTCTGAAACCCCGTGTACGCGGCCAAAGCTGTCCGGGCGGTAGGCCATCGGGAGCATGTCGTAAACCGGGGCGAGGCGAACCGGTTTTCTGGGGGCAAAAATCAGGCTCGTGTTCCCGTCGTGCATGTCCGTGTTTCCGATCAGTCTGCCAAACTCCCAAATCGAGGCAAGTTGGCCGGCCTGCTCCTGGCGGAGCCACCCGTTTTCAAGCAGGCTTGCTGCAGCCGAAGGCCATGGCACAGCCACCCCATCCAGCAGCGCAGCGGCCAGCGCTCGCAGCGATATGACAGGAAGCCTCCCGCCATTCTTGGTGCGGTCAAACCGGTCCACTTCGAGATACCGACATCCGCCGGCGTCAATAATTTCGCCCCGTGACACCTCGTAGCCCCTTTCGGCGAGAATGCTGCAGGCAGTATGTTCGGCGAAGAGGAGGTCAGCCCAGCGGCGACCGGCCTCTTCGTTCATGGGTGGAGAGAATTTGACGATCACTGGCCGGACTCCCTGCGGATCACTCACGCTTGTAACAAACTTTGGCTGCTCCCCACCGGCAGATGACCCGACAAGATCGCCCCTGAGTGCCAACTCGGCCAGTCGCGGATATTGGCTGCTGCGCTCGCCATGGGCCACCGGCGTTGGCTCCCCGGACATGGCCGCCGCCAGGGCATCCCTTCCCAGTACGAAGGCACCGGGGAAATCGCCGCCAAACCGGAGCATCGCCTCGACAACCGTGCGGCCGCTCCATCCTGCCGGGTTGGTTTGTTGTCCAAGGGCAGCGGCATGTTTGCGGGCAAATGCACGCCCCAGGAATCCCTGCGGCCGGTAGTCGTCCAGAAACCAGGGCAGGTCCGGGAAAACATTGCCTTCAAAATTACTGTCCATGAGCGACGGCCAGGTATTGGTTCCCGCGTCCAACCAATATTTTCCTCCGAGCAAGGAAAACAGCCGTCCGATTTGCTCTGGAGCACCCTCGGAACCGATCACATAGAGAGGCCAATCCGAGCCAAGATCCCCGATTGGGTTTGCGAGCCCATACCGCGTGGAGCGCCCCCGACCAATCCTGACCAGAGAATCGGGCAGCCTCCTCAATGCGCGCGAAATGGTCGGCTGGCTGACTCTTGCGCTCCGCGCGAGCTCCTCCGCGCTTCTCACTCCATGCTGGAGGAATTGAAGGCGTAACGACTGGGGTTCGAATTTCATTTGAATAGATTATCGCTCCTATTCGTTCGATTGCAAGCTGATGTTTCCTAGAATGTTGTGACATAGGAAAGCGCTTCTGATGCATAGATAGTCGGCGTATCAGTCACCGGCGTTCAGCCTCGGCCTCCAGAGCTTCCACAGTGAGACTTCTCGACATTGACAGCACATATCTTGCTTGCCGTGGACCACTCGAGAAAACTCTACTGGGAATTGGCAAAGTTGTATCATCCCGACAAATTTCGCGGGTCGGCTGAAAAATTCATTTCTGAGCAGTTGATGGCGGCCATCAACGACGCCGGAAGCCGGAGTGATTTGCCGATGCTCCAACAAATCAAATTGCTTGGACCGGCTTACCTCGCAGTGCGGGATTTTAAAAAATGCGATTACGCCAGTGTTTCCGCTTCCCCTACGGCTGCAGAGTTTTCATCCGAGGCCCCTTCCGCACATGGAAGCCTCTGGCCAGGTGCCGTTGAGTTTTTTTGTGCGACCTGCCATCCTTACGCGCTCTACACGATTTTCGGGGACTGGGAATACATCGGCCGGTCGCGAAAGGTGGGCGCCATTGCCGCGTCAGTCAGTTGGAATATCGCGTTTTACAAAACTTGGGGGCTGCTCGACGCGCTCTCTCTCATCGCAAAACACGCCGGCTACCCCCACGAATCGACGGTTGGACTCGGAATAGTGCTAGCTCGCGGGCTACTGCTCCTCATATCCATTCCGTGTTTTCTCCCTCTGATGTTGGCCGGCGTTATTGCCGGATTCATTTTAATGATGGCATATTTCGCGAATTGTATCGCGGTGCCGATTCTCGGATATTTTCACCCAGCGCTTTCGCACGTCCCGCCGTTTATCATTGTGCCCATCGCGGCCGTGATGCTCTGGCGTGCGCTAGGACGACACGAATAAATTATTCATTCGACAGACTTCTCGTGACGTAGATGAATTCATTGGCAAGTTCTGGCCACGCCATGAGTCGCTGTATCTTCAATACGTCAGCGCAGCCGAACTCAAACCAACAAAAATGAAATCCTACCTGCCACTCAAAGTTGTCCTCCATCGCATCGGAGAGCCATTATTGGAAGATTATGGTGCAAGACAAAAGCCGTTGCACACACCTCAACATATTTTTGATTTCTGGCAAACGGTTATAGCGTCGAAGCCTGACTTTGAGCCTGACAAAGAACATCTCTTTACAATCCTCCTTGACGCCAAACTCCGCCCCAAGTGCTACCACCTCACAGCCCTGGGCAGCCTGAACGAATGCACCGCTCACCCTCGAGAAATCTTCCGGGTTGCAATAGTATCGAGTGCTTTCGGCCTCGTAGTCGCGCACAACCATCCAAGCGGAGACGCAGACCCGAGCCACGCCGACCGCCAGCTCACGGCGAAGCTGCGCGATGCTGCGGCGTTGCTGCAAATCAATTTTACCGACCACGTAATCATCGGCAGCCCCTCTCCCAACCGGCAGCCGTATTTTTCATTCCGCGACGCGGGCCTGCTGTGAAGCGCCCTGCCATCGCCACCGTGACGGACTTCACAATCGAGGGCCTCACCGATCCTCGCGGCGGTCACCAATCATCAAACAAATCCGACTGACATGAACAAAACGAGCGTCCGCGAGCCTATTCCGGAAAATGGCTGGAAAGAATTGAAGAAGATCGCCCTCTGCGGTCCCAAAGAGCTTCGTCGTCGGAAAGTTCACTTTCCCGCTGGGAAAACAAAATCCGGGCGGCGTGTCTCGTTCCGCATGCCGCGCGCCACAGCATCCTTTAAGAGCAAGCTCGGTTCCCTGATCGCGTATTACAGACTCGATGAGTCCGACATGGCGGCAGCCAAGCTCAAGCTGACTCCGGAAGCCTACGGATGCTTTTCTAGAGAACTCTGCGATCAACTGGAAGGGATGGCGACTCTCATAAGCGGCGCATCAAAAATGACCTGCCAGGTTACGGGGCGGCTGGGCGCAAAGCGGTTCCTCGACGACCGGGGCGTCGTGCTCACGCTGCACCCGGAAGCAATCAAGGCCCTCAAACTCAAACCGTGGCGCGGCAAAGAATGAAATCACACACGGGCGGATCCCCCGAGCGCAAACTTCTCGTAATCGACCTCGACGAGACGCTCATCCACGGATGCCCGGAGGCTGCCGGCGGCGATTTTCTCGCGGCCGGGATCCCGGTGATTATTCGTCCGGGCGCGCGAGATTTCCTCAAGAAAATGGTTAATTTCTACGACCTGGCTGTCTGGACGTCCGCCACACCCGACTATGCAGCCGACATCGTCCGGGAGTTGTTCTCTTCCCCTCCCCAATTCGTCTGGTGCCGCGAGCGCTGCGTCCGCCGGCTGAACCCCGAGACCCTCGAAGTCGAGTTTGTGAAAGATTTGAAAAAGCTCCGCAGGCTTGGATGGGATCTCGCGAGCGTCATTGTAGTGGACGACTCGCCCGAGAAGCTCTCCCGCAACTATGGCAACCTTGTTCGCGTTCAGCCCTATGCGGGGGGAATGGACGACGTGCTCGAACTGCTGGCGGGATACCTCGCCACGCTCTCCGAAGAACATGACGTCCGCCGCATCGAAAAGCGCGGATGGCTGGAAGCGTGGCGTTCGGCCACGGAATGACCGCAGACTGTATCGACACCCAAAAGTATTTTATACCTTGCGGAAGGGAATATTTTGACACAGTGGCCTACATTTCAACTGCAGGGGTTGGAAATATCTTTCTCGCAAGGTTTATCCCATGAAAAAAATTCTATTCACCGCAGACTTGCACATGAACATCAACGCGACGAATCCGCGAACCGGGCGCACCGCGATGGAGGACTTTGCCGAAGCCATTCTCCGCGAAAAGCCGGATGTCGTCGTTGTGGCGGGGGATATCGGCGCTGCCGGCCATGCAGCCCGCCATCTCACTGAAATACGAAACGCCGTGGGCGACCGTCCGCTAGCGATCACGCTCGGGAACCACGATTTCTGGTTGAGCAGCATCGGGCACGCCCAATTTTCGCACCTGGACCAAGTGGTCACACGGTTTTGGCGCGAACCCGCGCGCGACTTGGATATCGTCCTGCTCGACCGCGAGAACCTTGATTTGGGCGAGATCGTTGTCGCAGGTTGCTACGGGCATTTTGATTTGGGCCATGCGGAGCCAGGTCTGCACGTCGGGGGCGTCGAGGTCACCGAGGCCATCTATCTCTCGGGAGGCATGGATGGCCTTTTCTGGAACGATTTTCGCTTCATCCCAAACTGCGCGACTAGCATCCGGGAAGAGGCGCGGGCACAGGCGGAAGGGTTGGCCGGGCGCATGGATGCGGCCATTGCGACAGGGAAACGCCTGCTTCTCGCCACCCACACGTGCCCGTGGCGCGAACTCAACGGGCACCCGCTGCGCGGCGACGCCTCCGACATCCTCTCCGCTTACTCGGGAAATTCATTGGTTGGAAAAGAACTCCAAAAACGCGAGGCCTCCATCGAAATGCTCGTATGTGGTCACACCCACAGGCCAGTGCGAGAGCGGGTTATTCACCGGGTCCCCTGCCTTAACGTCGGCTCGGATTACGGGCGCTTTCGCGGCGTCATTTACGACGCGGACTCCAGGCTGATCCGCTGGGTCGGTGAGCCGGTTCCTGACGCGGTTTGAATGCTGCCGGCAGCATGACGTGACCGGGGGAGTTACGTTCTTCCAAGCAGCTTGTCGAAATGATCGGGCATTTCGGCGAGAGGTCGGGCCTTGCGGAAATACTCGGACTCGTGGGAGAAAATCATTATCTCTCCGAGATGAGTTTCGACATCGAATTCCCCGAGAGCTGCACCGATTAGCAGAATGGCAATCTGGTCCCAGGTCTCACGGTTCTTCACAGAGTAGCCGCGCAGGAAAAGCATCGCTCCCAGTTTTCCTGGTTTCTTTTCCTTGAAGAGGGCGTAGTAAACTTGTGATGCGTCGATAGAGAGCCCTCCAAAAACACACTTTAATGCGTCGACCGGCTGGTGACGCTGACGGAAACGGAGAATTTTCCAACGGGGGAGGCACTTAGAGGCGGCGTACAAAGCATCGACGCTCCGGAAACAAGATTTAATTCCATTGGCGCTGATGATAAACTCTCTTGAGCCATCATCAAATACGTGACTCATTTCAAACGTCAAATGCTGGTCTACTCTGTGCAGAGCCTCCGACAACCTGCCAATAAGTTCTATGGAATTCTGGTCGAGGTGGAATAGCTCGTCATCATTGTCTTCGAACCACCGCCAAAATTCCGCTAGCGCTTCGGGACTTAAATCCGGTTTCATATTTTAGCATTATAGCGTCCTAATATTGCCTTAGCAAGACCAAATCGGTTCGCGCTTGTCATAATAATATTGCTAAACATCCGCGCCGCCGCGCAGGGAACTCGGAGCCGCCGGAAATGACATCCGCTATTTTGCGGATTCGCGGCCGCGCGGCTGGAAACCGCGAAAATATCCATTTGCTCGGAAGGGCCTTTTAGAGCAGGATTTATCCGGCTTTTGCTCCGGAAACCGCCCTTGGAAACTTCCACTTTCGGCAAAAGCGGAAGTTTCACATTCTCAGCGAAGTTTAGTTTCTGGAATCTTGCCGGTTTCGGCGGAAGTATCTTTTTTTTTCATGAACTACACCGGCTGCCGCCCCCTGACCGAAGATGAGATTTCCCGACTTCTTGATGCCTGCCAAGGCCGCTACCGTTCCCGCGACGTCGCTCTGATCCTGATGGGGGTCCACACGGGCTTCCGTATCAACGAAATCCTGTCCCTCAGGGTTTGTGACATCTACAACGGCAGCGAAATCGCCAAAGTCGTCCACGTTGCGAAAGGCTACATGAAGGGCAAAAAGAAAGCCCGCACGATGCCTCTGCATGAAAAGGTTCGAGAGGCACTGCTTGCCCTGCTGCAATCTACCCGGATGTGGCATCCCCTTTTCCGCACATGGTCGCTTTTTCATGCACAAGGCCGGCCGAGCAGGATTTCGACGCGGCAGGCATTCGGCATAATTGTCAGCGCAGCTTCGAAGGCCGGGCTCGATATCCAGCGCATTGGCACACATTCTCTTCGCAAAACTTTCGCGAAAAATATGTGGGTGTCCCCCCTCGTGGGTCGTGACATGGCAAAAATTGCGAGGTTACTCGGTCATTCCAATTGGTCCAACACCCTGCGCTACCTCGAGTTCGCGGATGAGTTAGACGCGGCGGTGCTGGCGTGAGCAAGTCTGCCGTTTCTGTGACGCGGATTTGTGGCCCCATCGGCGAGGACTTTCTGGCTTGCATCTCATGCGAGTTCGTTTCGAGGAATCATGGCCGTGAGGGTTACGGGTTCGACTACGGGCTTCACTCGTTTGTGATCTGGAAGCTCGGGTTGCTCATCTGCGGAGGGGGCCATGCGTTGACCTGACTGGCAACACGTCTGCTGATGAGCCCGTTTTTCCCAGGTTCGCATTTCGGGAACCGCTATCTCACTACTGGGAATCGGTGATGCCCAGCTCGTTATGCAGTGCCGCATACGCGGCTTGTTGTTCCTGACACCAGGGGCCTTCCTCATTCACAAACCAATGCTTTGCGATAGCAGCCTTGCCGATTTCCGTATTCGGACAGCGTCTCTCAATGATCTGATAGTAGCGGTCGCCCAGTTTCTCGTCGCGATCCTTGACCCACTTGCCCGCCGTGTTCAGGACATCGGCGAGCTCTTCCGTATTGTCCTGCAAGAGACGCGAACCTTTGATTGCAAGTCCCGCAGCAATGATCCTGTAATGGTAGCGGATATCCGGTGAAATCCTTTGTTTCCCCAACCGTTGTAATTCCCTGGCGGACGGTTTGAGCACCATCGGAAGAATTTCTGTTTTCTCTGTCCCGCCTTCATACGTGGTCGTCGAATATTTGCCCGATAGCCGTTGTTTGGCGATGTCCGGTTCTTCAAAAAGACCCCTGCTGCCGAATCCGTCGGGGGCCACCTCCGTTCCCATCAACTCCATTCCATCGTGGCGCGCAAGCCATGCCGCCGTGAGCCAGGCATTGGCGCGCACTTGTTTCGGAAGTTTCTCATTGGCCCCGTCATTGAGCGTTTGCACGTATTTTTTGAGCAGCTTGTCATAGGGGGGCTTCAAATAATCCGCCGCTTCCTTATAGCGGGCCTCCCTGACAAGCCGGCGCCCGACGAGATACCGCAGCGGTGGCCACTCGCCCGGCTCCCGCGAGCCCAGTATGCCGGAGTCCTGCGGTTGCCGGTCCACATACGCCTTCAATTCGTCCGTGGTGAGCACCCGCTCAGCGACATAAGCCGCGTCGGCCCAAAGCCCGCCTTTGAGGAAAGTATCCATGGCCTGGACAAACTCGCCTCGCGCCAGACGCAGCAGCCCATAGTCCCCGGTTGCCGCCCCCGGGAACGAAAAAGCTCCTTGGCCCTCATCATAGTAGAGTTCGTTGTCCGCATTCTCGGAGCCGACAGGCTTCCAGCCGGTGTAGGCGCCGGGTTTGATAATCGTTTGCCACGCCTGCTGCATGCTGTGTGCGGCGTCTTCCAAGCGCCCCGCACGCCGTTGCAGTTTTGAGCGCAGCCAGCAAGCGGCAGGCGTATCGCTTTTCGCCAATTCGAGCCAATGCGCGGCTTCCGCGTAGTTTGCTTCGGCGTAGGCGACCCATCCGAGATAGGCCGCGTCCTCGACTTTTCCGACCTTTGCCTCTTTGATCGCCTCGAGCCAATGGGTGCATCGCTTGGCAGACTGCGGTCCGCTCTCGTCATCCCACAGGGAACTGGATTTCGTGGCCAAGATGTGCGCGGTGACCAATCGCCGCAGCAGCGGATCCGCAGCGGCTGCCTTCAAAGCAAGTTCGATTTTCTGCTTTGCGGCAAGCTTTTGCTCGTCGGTCCAGCTTTTCCTTTCTTCGACCTCCGGTCCGTAGTTGAGCATCCCGTAGGCCCCCGCGCGATCCGGGATCAGCGCCTTGAGCGAAATGATGGCGCTCTCGTCGCCAAGCGCCAACTGCGTGAGAAAAAGCGGCGCTGCTTTTTCGGGGTGATCCTGTTTCCACTCGCAGCGGCCCTCCCAACCGTAACTGTCGGCGGCCATTCCCAACGAATCGGAAAATCCGTCTTTGGCCAGTTCACGCGTCTTTTGAAACCACTTTACCGCCGCCGCATAGTCGCCGCTTTTCATCGAGATCTTTCCCAGCATGAACGCGGCCCAGACGCTTCGGTAGTGTCGTTCTTCGGCAGGCCGATTGAGCAGTGCCTCCCACGCTTTGCGGGCATCCTCCCAGTGCGATTTGCCTAGGCGGAAGGCAAATGCCCCGCGATGGTAATCTGCAAACTCCGAATCGAATTCTTCGGGCAAAACGGCGGTTTGCTTGTCGTCCGTTGATGCAATCAGATCGCGGGCCGCTTGATGCTGTTGCGTCGCATTGCCAGAGTCGGTCGGTTTGATTCTCCCCTCCTTCAAAGCTGCGGCGAAATCGTTGACATCCGCATCGCTGGTCGATTTGAGAAGGATCTCTGTCTTCTCCTCGTTGCTTTGCGCATTGCCCAACTCAGTCGGGTGCAGCTTCTCGGGCGCGGGGAATTCCTTCGCCAACCGCTTGGCCTCCAATTCCCAGTAAAACTCGGGAGAAGCCTGGATGCTCACTTCGCTACTCGAAAGGTAATCGCCCGGACCGCAATATCCCGTGGCGAAACAGGTGCCGCCGGTGATCACCGGCATCAAGAAAGAGCTAATGACGAGCGTCGCTACGGCCCGAAAGCTCGCACCGCAGAATGGCGACCCTGTCATAACGAAGCCAGCCTATACCACGCTTGCCTCCGGGTGACAATCGCAACCGGTACCCCGGCTCCGGAATAAAAATTGCCCGACCTTTTTCAGCCTGAACCGTCCATCCTGGCAATGCGTCGGCCGCCACAAGCTCGGCCCCGTTCCATGTGACCGTGACGGCGCAGTCCAACCGCTCTTCCGCTTCGCCCGAATTCGCTATCGCCAGATCGACCGGGTTTTCCCCTTCGAGGACAGCTTCCGCTTGGTGCACCGGTTTGCGTCCGGCCGCCACCGCCGCAAGTGTCGGCCAACGCCAATTTCGGGCATCTGTTGCCACGGGAAGCCGATACCATAGCAACTCCCTCATTTCGCGCGGGCGTCTCTCCTGCCATTCCTTGACGAGCCCGGCCAGATCGTCCGCGTTGGCGGAGAATTCCAGAACGCGTGTTCCTGCCGGCCACGCCGGCTGCACGCTGTCCATCGACACGCCAATCAGTTTTCCAGCAGGATCGTATCCGGCAAGGCAGGAGTATGTCGGCAGCGCTACGGAAAACGGCCGGCCCAACTTCGCTGCCTTGGCGACCCATTTCCGCGCCAAATCAGGATCGCAAAGCACGGCGCGACCGCTCTCTTTTTCTGTCGGAACGGAATGCACCTGGAGCACGTAACTGTCCGCCTCGCGTATCAGCGCCGCAAACTCCGGCTCATCCAACCACGCGGGCAGCGTGGTGATGACCAGCGGCACGGAACCCAGCACGGGACGCAAAGCCCCGAGCCAGATCCGATAGCCCGCCAGCTTCTTCTGGGCGCAATCGAAATCGAGCTGAAACTCAGGCACGTTCACGTCGTGGCTTTTCGCTTCAGCGAGCAACGATTTTGCCACATCTGCAATCGCCCGAATCGGACCGTCATCCCTGCCAAACGGCCCGGCAAACGGGGCAATCCGCAACGCAATGGCGCATGGTTTCCCCGCCCGTTTGAGGACATCCCAGGGAATGGAGGCACGGATCGTCTGTGCCGCTGCTCCTTCCCATTGGATCTCCGCCCCGAGAATCACCAACCCGTCCATTTCCCTGTCGGCCTGCGTTACGGCATCAACAACCGCCGGCGTCCAGTCCCGCTGCCAGAGATAAGCTCTCTGAACAATTGCTCCTGATGGACGCGCTTCCTGCCGATGGCATCCCATCAGCACCACCGATGCCAAGACGCCGACGTGCATCGCTACCACCGCAAGAGTTGCTTGAAAATGTCGAATGATGCCACATTTCAGCGCATCGTTGTGCTACAGCCAAGAAGCAACCCCTCTTTTCTTCACGGCATTGGATGCACCGTCAGGGAAATTGCGGCATCGGGAGGGCAACTGCAGTCAACACAACGGATTCCGTCAGGATTGATTGTCATCCACTCGCATCTCTTCCGACACTTCGTAGAGCCGTTGAAGGCTGCACCGCAAAATGAGAGGGATTTTTGGCGTTGGCCCGAATGGGTTCTGAAGGATTTCAAGCTCGTGAGTGCCAGGCATGTCGAAATTCTCGGCCGTTGTCAGCACAGCCAGAAAGTCCGTATTCGAAAATCACAGGATGTCCTTGGGGATTGGAGCGAGCCCGGGAAGATCTTCGCAAGCGTTAGATGTATCCCAGGTTCCTGTGGCGACGACCGGGATCTGTATATCCTCACATTTATCCCAGTGGTTTACTGTATTGGAATTCGCTGGTCGGGCGGAAGTTCATCGGGGTCAGTGGGCATGTGAATTTTCCAGACAATAAACTGCACGGTTGGCAATTTGGGACCGGTGTAGCCGGGGAAGCTCCCTTTGGCAGGTTGAAGCACACCGAAAAGGCGGAGTTTCATCTTCTTTTCAGCAGCCTTCATCAATATGGGCAGCACGGACTGAGCGTTCTGTTTGGTTGTTCCGAGAAGCGTCACATTTCCAGAGGAATTTCCCTTGATCGGTTTATCCGCTCGAAAAAACAAAACTTTGTTTTGAATATAAAGGTCTCCGGTTATCCAGAATTCATTGGTGCCCGGCTTGCCGACAATCTTCGGATCGGATGGCTGATCCGAAGCAGGGACGAGAGCACAAAAGAGGAGGAGAACTGCGGCAACAGAAAAGGGAGATCTCATTTGAATGACGCTAGCACTACTGGCGGGGGCCAATCAATACCGGACTTCAATAGCCGTCGTGCGTTTTTTCTTTTTTGACATGCCCTCAGGGAACGATGATCGAGGTATCTTCAGACCGATTGCATCCGGCGCGAGCGAGTTGGCTGGTGTGAGTACATTGCCCTTCATCCCGTGCAAAAATACCAGGATTTCCGACGCAGTAAAATTCGCGATCCCGTCGCGGTGGATGCAGATGTGGAGATACTTGTAAGGAAGAGTGCCTGGCTTCGGCGCACGGGAAATTCGCGGATTACTCCGGTGATGGTTGCCGCCGCCGGGACTTCCGTTTTCGGGGAATCGCACGGCAGCAGCACCACCTTCCAGTCGCCGCCAGCGAGGTCTCTCACCGCAAACTCGTAGATGAGGAAGCGTTCCCGTCGAGGCGATGGGGTGACCGAGCGAGAGGTTGGCGGGCGGTGAAGGCCCCGCCAGCGTTGACTGCGATGCGGTCGAGGGCCGATTGAGCGCCAAGGAGAGTTGCTCGGCCAAGCCCGTGACGCTGCCCACCGGTTGTCTTCGCTGGAGTAAATATTGGTGAAGCTGTAGCCAAGAAGAAGAATCTCCGCATCGGGATCTGGCGCCAAGGAGCGTTTCAGGCCTCCGTCACCGGATGGATCGTAACCGACTCGCACGGGAAAAGCATGCCCCAGGAGCGAGGCGCAGCATGACGGCCAGATCGCCGACATTGGTAACCTCCATCGCCGGACTGTGCTTGTATGCCCGCCTGCGTCCGGTGATATTTCTGCCATCGATATGGGGACCGTCCGGGTGAATCAAGAATATTGTCCGCGCAGATATGTTGCGGCGTGCAGTCACAATCTGCTGGACGATCCGGGGGCGTTCAATAAAGATAACACAACCCCATGAAAAAAAGATGCGGGTTGCTCCGTAACCACAACGACCTTTTGCGACAAGCAGCGCTGCTTGTCGGATGCTCGGCAACATTCAGCCTCGGCGGATGTAGCGACCGCTCTCAACAGGCTGAGGAGCAGGTAACGCAACTCCAGAAACGGGTTGAACAGTTGCAGGGGCAGTTGGACGCCGCAAATCGCGACCTGGGCAGTGCGCGCGACGCTCGCGCCCAAACCAAGAGCGGCAACACAGAACAAAAACCCAGCGATAACGCGGTGGCCTCTGCGTCGCTCCCTTCCAAGGCGGTCCTCGAAGACGCGTATATGGCTTCGGCGAAAGAGGTGAGGAAAGACATCGAATCCAAGTTGAGGAGTTTCAGCATTGCGAGTTATACGCTCCACAGCGTCCAAATGCCGGAATCCTTTTACCCTTTTAATTCCAGCATCTCGCTTGCTCTTCTCTCCAACGACGGCCGGTCTTTCCAGTTGGATTTTCCGGTCAAGGCCGACTTTTCCGGAAAATGGATTTTTCCAGACACGAATGAAATTGTCGCTCGAATCGAGGCCGCAAAAAACGTGCAGCCGCCGAGCGAGAATCCAGTGAACAACAATGCTCCTTCTAGGCAGGGAACTCAAATGCGATCACCACTCATGGCGGTTGATGGAACAGTTGTGATCGCGTGGCCGAACTCAGCCAAACCTACGGCATCATTTTCAAACGTCCCCTCTGCTCCAACACCTCCGCTGTCGACCGATCCCGTGATTCCTCCTCCGAAGCCCGCAAACCAATCTTCAACCCCGCAACCGCAGCCGCCCCCTGCCCCTTCCGGCAGCAAGCCGCCGGTGATGCCAGTCAATCGCGATGTGCTCATCAAATTCAACTGATAGGGACAATGGCTTTCTCCGCAGGAAAAGCTTGATTGCACCACGTCCGATTCCTTTTCCCACGGCAAAATGATCGGCCAGCTTCGGATAGTCGATAATTCGGGAGAGAGGGAGATCGATTTGCCCCGTGGTTATATCAGCGTGGGGGGCAACGACTCCGCTTCGATACATGTCCATTTGGAGGGACTTCAAACGGCGCCCCCATTCGCCTTGGAGTGGAATGCCCGCCGCGCCACTTGGATGATGCAGTGTTCGGCTGCCTTGGCTGTTCCGGTATCCATCAACGGACGTCTGGCCGGCCCGGCGGAGCAGTTTCCGCTGGCGCATCTGGATACGCTGGAATTGCCCGGCGTTCTCATGCAATTTCAGCGTTTGCTCGCCGAGCCGGTGTGGCGAGGACGCTGCGTGGATCGGATTCCGCTCGGCAGTTCACCGCTAATGATCGGGCGTGCCGCCCCTAGTGCAACCTCCGATCCGGACCGGGTGGATCTTGACGGCGAAGAAACTTCCATCTCGCACATCCATGTCACCATCGAATCCGATGGGGAAAATTATGTCATCACAGATCGCAGCCGGATAGGCGTTGAGCTCAACGGCATTGCCTTTACGAGCGAACACCTGGTTTTCGGTGATCGTTTTCGCATTTCTGGCTATATTTTTGAATTCACGGGGGATTCCATCCGCAGAATTCTACCGGATGTGGCGGGCACCATCCGCGCCCGTGACCTCACTGTGGTTGCTGGTGGACGGAATATCCTCGATCAGGTTTCATTGGATATTGCGGCCGGAGAGTTCATCGGTGTGCTCGGGGGATCAGGCCAGGGAAAATCGACACTGTTAAACGCGCTTTGCGGGATCAACCCCCCCACATCCGGCGAGGTCCGCATCGGAGGGGTGCCCCTTTCAGATCGGGAGCGACTGCGCGAAATTGGAATTGGTTTCGTGCCGCAGGACGACATCGTTCACAGAGAGTTGATCGTGCTTGACGCGATTACTTATAGTGCCCGTCTCAGGCTGAACCTGCCCCGGCACCAAATTGATTCTCTGGTCGCGCGCATTATAGACCGGCTTGGTCTCAGCGAGCACTCCGCGAAACGTGTTGCCGACCTCTCCGGCGGACAACGCAAGCGCGTGAGCATCGCCATCGAATTGCTCGCCAAACCCAGCGTTCTTTTTCTGGATGAGCCCTCGTCAGGACTCGATCCGGCAACCGAAGAATCGCTGATGACCCTTCTGCAATCGCTGACGCTGACAAAACTGACGGTGGTTTGCACAACGCACGTTCTGCAAAAAGCTTATCTGTTCGACCGCATCGTTTTTGTGCAAGGCGGAAAGCTGGTTTTTGCCGGTGATACGGATGAGGCCCGGCAGCATTTTCTGCAAAATCCCTCGGACGCGATGACGCTGCAACAATCGCCCATCGAGAGAGTCTATGTTCTGCTGGCCAACTCCGATAAAAGCCCATCCGAATGGGAAAACGAATACCGCACCTCGCCATACGCCGGACGTGCTTTCCCCCCCTTGCCTCCGGAGCAAGCGCTGAACACTGATCAGGAATCGCTGCAAAAACTGAAGGTGAGCCCGCAGAAATCGCTGTTCCTTCTCGCCGCGCGACAATGGAAAATCCTTTGTTCGGACCGGATGAACTTGGCGTTCATCCTCGCACAACCACTTTTGATTGGATTTCTTGACAGTTGGGTCGCCGATGAATTGGCAATGAGGATGTTTCTTTGCATCGTGGCTACGATGTGGTTCGGCTGCAGCAATGGTGCGCAGCAGATCGTCGCAGAACTTCCCATCTTCCGGCGCGAACGCATCTGCGGCCAGGGAATGAACGCATATATTCTCAGCAAGCTGGGATTCCTTTCGCTCGTCTCGCTGATCCAGGCCGTGATTCTCCTCTTTACCACGTTCGCTTTCGCGCAGGTTTTTCATCCTGCGGACACTGACAGGGATAATTTGGTCAAGGACATTACGATGCGCTTGACTCCTCCCGTCACACCAGGCGAGACAGCTCGGCAGGAAGGAAATTTTGAAGCTGCCAGCAACGATGAGCCGACATCCGGTGCCAGCACGGGCTCTCCGGCCTCGGAGACCGTGGAATCGAAGCCAAACGGGCCGAATCCCATCGCGGTAAAGTCGCTGATTGCGCTGTCGCAATTTTTTGAAGTGACACAAAACATCATCGACTCTGGCCCTCGCGTCATTTCACAGGCTGATGGTTCACCGATACGTGACGCGCAGGGCCGCGAGATGATCCTGCCCGCTCTCCCGGTCATTCATGTGCTTGGTGTCACAATCGGATTGCGTTTCATCGCAATTGCCGCAGCCGCCCTCGTCAGCGTATGCATCGGGCTGACGATTTCGTCTCTTGTCAAAAACACGACACAGGCAGTGCTCTGGGTACCACTGGTCCTCATCCCACAAATTCTATTCGGCGGAATTGTGGTGAGCGTTCCCGACATGAGCAGATCCGTGCGGGCGTTCAGCCATGCGATGCCGTGTTTCTCCGCCCAACGGATCATGGATGTCGCATCAATTTACGGGTTGACCACTCCATTTCTGACGAATCGGACAAAAAAGCCTCTTTTTCTGACTTCACGAGGGGGAAAGGAAAATGTGCAATGGACAATTGACGGGCGGACGTTTTCACAGGCATACGACAAACTCTCACCCGTCAACGTTTCGTGGCAGAATCTCGCGGTGGTTCCTGAACGGGTCGGGCAGCACAAGCAGGTTGGCGACAGGAGTGAGGACGACCTCCAGGTTTCCTACCGCGATACCGTGGACTCGCGACGCGATGTCCGGTTCACCAAAGGAACGACCTATCGCTCGCTGATCCCCTTTCAGTTTTCATTGTGCGTTCTCGGCGCTTGGGTTGTTTTGTGTTACATGACCATCCTGCTTGGATTGCGAGCCAAACAAACAGGAAAATAGCATCGCTCCGCGCGGAGATTCCAAACAGAGAACAGCCCTACTTTTTTTCAACCGTCGGAGCCAGGCCTTCTCCATCCCACACCTCGTTGTTGGGGCCATACATCCGCGTTTCTGTGATCAGCAGAATCCCGGCGACCGGACCGGCAGCATCGGCCACGAGTTCAACCTGCATCTGGGCCACGCCTTTTCCATAAGTTCGTTCGCCCCGAGTCTCCACTGGAAAGATCCGGTTCCCGACAAGTGCCGCAATGACCAATTCGGCGGCACTGGCCGTAAAACGATTCTGGAGAATGGTCAGTTTCGAGGGACGGTAGGGAGATTTGTTGGTCGAAATCAATTTCTCCTGCCCGCTTGCAGCCTCGAGTTTCCCAATCGTCGTATCGGCCGGAAGGAACAGTGAGGCCAGATTCACCGCGGCAGTTACCGTGCCCCCCTCACACCCGCGGAAGTCTATTGTCAATTCCTCGGCCGGACGGCGTGAGCGGAGCAGCTTGCGAAAATCCTCGACTGCCTGATCTGTAATTTTGTTGCTGCATGCCACGCGAATCCCCGTGGCAGTCTGCCCGATGACAAGTGGCGAAGTATCGACTTTTTCTCGGAAGACATCGATTTTCTCGATTGATCTATCTGTGTGTCGCACCTTCAGCGAAACCCTTGTTCCGGCTCTGCCAGCGCACAGGGATACCACTTCCATTTTGGACATTCCCCTCACAGGGTTGCCATTCACCTCAATCAGAAAATCACCCCCAACGATCCCCGCCTGCTCCGCTGGTCCATCGGGAAATGGGTTGAGAATAAAACCCTCGGTCATCCTGTCCACCAAAGCGACCCCTATGCCAACGTAGTTGAATTTGTGCGCTTCATGGCGTTTTGCCCAAGCCACGTAGTCATCGTAATCCGAGTATTGGTCGAGCGTGCGGCAGTAGGCGCGGATCGATTGCGCAACGAGTGTGCGGAACGGTATGTTGGCTTCCGCGTCAAGTTGGAGCAAGGAAAACTTGAAGGCGTCAAGCGCTTCCTCGACGGTGCCGCTTCGCTTTGCCGGAAAAAACCTCGCGTAATCAGGGCCGAGGTCCTTTGCCAATCCGTTCATCGCACCCCAGACGACATCCTCGGGTTTGGGCCGGTAAACGCACTGGGCGACAATGTTGTCTTTTGCAGCAATAAAAACAAGCCAAGCCGATGTGCATTCTTCATTCGTGCTGGCACCCCAGGCACCGGAGATCAGGATCGGGAAGAGGATCGGGAAGCAAATGTGCCGCAATCCTCTCGGAAAGCGGCACATTTTCAAACGGTTCCTCATTGCCAAAAATACGCTGTTTCGGCCAGTGGCCGAAAGCGTCTATTGATTCTGGTTGAGCTGCTGCTGCATTTGCTGGTTGTTTCGTTTTAACCGCGAAGTATCAGACTCAATCTGATCAAGAGCCGCCCCGCGTTGGTTGAGGCGATCCTGGGCCTTCGATTCGCTCCAGAAAATACCACCCTTTGTCGGATTGCCGGTGGTTTCACACCCGGTGAAGGCGAATCCCGTTCCAGCAAGGGTGGCAAGAAGAAGGAACTTTTTCATAATGTGAGAATCAATGACCTTCGCGTTCGGCGCAAAAAGTTACAGGTTGACCTGATTTTCAAGGCTGGCAAGGCGGCCAATGTTCCTTGAGAGACCCGCTTGGGTATTCGACAATTCGCTCATTTGTTTGGAATATGCTCCATAGTTTGTCGCTGACCGGGCGGATTGGTCGCCAGATGCACCTTTCTGCGCCGCAATTTCATGGTTCACTTGTTGTTGCTGCTGGGTTGCTTCTTTTCTCAGGCCGGCAATCTCCGTGTGAATTTGACGGATAGCCGCTTTGTTGTTGGAGGCGATGGCGGATTTGCTGCGGATTTCTAGGGCGGCAATCCGCTGTTTCAGCGTTCTGTTGTAGGCGTAGGCTTTATTATTTGTCTGCTGTGCGCTGGCGATGCACTGATCAAGCCATTGCTCGGTGCTGGCGTATTTTGCCTTCTGGTGGGCGACGTGGCTTCCATACAGGAACCCACCTGTACCACCGGCTACCGCACCTGCAACCGCTCCAATCGCCGCGCCGCGCGGACCGCCTGCCGCCAATCCGAGCAGCGCCCCGACCCCGGCACCAGCTACTGCACCAAGAGCGGCACCTTGAAATTGCGTTTTTCTTCCGTCCTTCGTGGCTGCACAGCTCGAACAGAAGGCAATGAAGGTGATAATCGAGGTGATTTTCGCTAGATTTCTGAACGTGTCCATAATGAAGATTTGTTTTCTGGGTTGACCGTGGTCTGTTACCAGAGGGATTCTCTGCGGGCAATGATTTTTTGCAAATTTCTTGACCGCCATTTTTGTCACGGCATTCACGAGCCGATTTTTATTGAATCGAGGATTTTTTTGGCCTCTTCAGAGGCGCGCGAATCCCTAGATTCGCAAAGGGCCTGCACGTCGTAGAGCGTTTGCCCGTCGAGGATCGTCAGGCGCTCGGCCTGGACGCCGACAACGCCGTGCTCTGCGGAAATGGACACACGCACGGCGGGCTTGCCGGAGACGTTGCAGGGAACTTCCGTGTGTTTGAGGTCTCGCAGGCCGGGCGCACGCCCGAACCCGGCGATTGAGCCCTGCACGCTGCCTTCGAGGCTGAGAGCGATTCCATCCTTGTATAAAATCCGGGTAACCTGCAGCTCCAATCCCCCGATGACAGCTTTGTGACCGTCAACTTTCTCGATGGCCTCGTTCGCCGGCCCGAAATCCACCACCATGTCCTGAAAGTCGCCGGGCGACTCCAGAATCAAACCGGCAACGTGGCGCTCAGACACGATTTGAGTCTCGTATTTCGGGGACGGCTTCTCCGGTGGGACGGTGAAAAGATTGGCCCAAACAAGCCACAGAGCAAAGAGGCATACCAATGCGACGAGCCAGATGACTATGCGCTTTGTCAAACGCTGACTGCTCACATAGCTCCTTCGCAATTGAAAGCAGGTTGATTGATTCCGCGATTTCCTCCAGCTATTCGCACCTCGATTTTGAGTCTATTGGCCTGCCTTTTTCTGATCATCCTTCTTTTTGGCAGGTTTGTTGGCTGGCCGCGTCTGGGAGTTTCCCGCGTTCGCAGGGGCTGTCGCCTGGTTCTGCTGCTGGCCGTGTGAGGCGTCGTGATGTTGCCCTTGCGGCGAGTTCGTCACGGGCGAAGGATTGGAAGCCTGGGTCTGATGATCGGTATGGCGATGATGGTCTTGCTGTGACTGGGAGTTCTGTGGCTGGTTCTGGTTATTCAGTTGATTCTGGCCGTTAACGAACCGCTGCTGCTGGCCTCGCTGGACATTTTGTAGCGCTTGGGGTGAGTTTGTCACAGGAGATGGATGGGAAGCCTGGGTCTGCTGTTGCGCGTGACGGTGATTGTCAGGCTGCGGTTGAACATTCTGTGTATGGTTCCGATAATACTGCTGGGTTTGGGGTTGCCCGCTTACATATCCCTGCTGGCCACGCTGGATATATTGTTGCGCCTGCGGCGAGTTCTGTGCAAGGCGTTGGGAAGAGTACTGGGCACGGAGGTCGGACGGTCGAAGACTGGTAGGCTGGGGCTGACGGTTCTGTGAAATGTACCGGGAATTCTGTGGGCTTTGCGCCTGGCCGTTCACATAACTCTGGCGCGCCTGCTGCTGGTTGACTCCACTTGCAGAATACTGAGCCCTGTTGGACGCGTTATAGGCGTTGCTCCGCTGATAGCCGCGCGGGGATGCCGAATTGTGATAATTCCGACCTTGAATATAATGGCCGCCATAGGGCAAATGCGGCGCATAACACCAATGGTGGCTGCTGTAATAAAAATATCGGCCACCGTAGTTGCAATACCGGACATTGCCATACATGTAATACATATCCGGATAATAGGCGTCATCGTAATAGCCGGGATATACAAAAGAAGTGCAACCGGAGAGCAATAGGCAGGCAGAAGCGGCAGCAACCAATATTTTATTTTTCATATGATTGGTCGAATAAACTTAATTTGTTGTTTTTGCAACTCTTGCCTAAAATACGAGACGTGAAAATTCGTGATGAAAGCTTGAAAAGATTTACGATAACGTGCATGCTTAAAAAGCCTGTAGGGAGCTTGATAAAAGAATGCACATAGAACGCCAAGTCCTTCATCTCCCAGGAAAATAGTTCACTATCCATCACTAAAAAAGGTTCATCTTTCGTTATGGCGTCAGATCCGACGCTTCACCAAGAAAACCTTGAGTTTGTTCCAACCAAGTGTCAGACGAATAGCTAGTTGATTTTTGTTTGGTTTGAATAATTTGTTTGACGCCTACTGCAATGTCAAAAGCTCCTGAAGCACAATTTATTGATCCAGGTAAAGCCATTGCCACCCCTGTAGCAACGATTGGAACGCCCACTCCCGCCTCCGAGGAAGCAACTCCACCAACGATAACTCCAACGCCTGGCCCTGTCTCAACAATACACTTCTCGATCTTTATCACGCCGCTTCCAATATTTGCCGGCCCGTCAGTGATCAACGGTTGCTCGATTGTAACTGGGCAGTAATTGATTGGAACTGGGCAGTAATTGAGAGTGCTGCTATTTGCCATCGAAACGGTTTTAGAAGTCACTGTCATCGGTGTTGAACCTGCGGATATACTGTTGATTCCAAGGACACTCACGGGATTGCTTGAAAAATTCATGCCGATTTCCTTGGTCGAAATATCATTGCTGCTTTGTGCTCCAGATATCACTGAGGAAATGGCGCTAACGCCACCTAATGGTTGGACGCGCCCGGACGTAACAGGCGATAGGTTTTGCTGCATGGTGGCAATCAGAGGCGTAGATCCCGCAGTGTTGATGCCCGCAGTCGGAAAAGACTGAAGAAGCAAATTCTTCTGGTCTGCAGCAAAAGCACTGGCCACAATTGAGGCGGCTTGCTGTGCCGTCGATTGTGTGGTGCTGATACTGGAAATGTAGTTATTGCCCGAACTAGAAGAGGAAGAGGCGTTTGAGGCTTGAGTCGTTTTGGAGGTCGGCAAATTCAACACTTCTCCTGGATGGATGAGAGCGAAGCTGCCCTGGTGTTGGGGATTGGCCGCCTCAAAGGCTGGTATCGAAACCCCATTTTCCTGTGCAAGGATTGCCGTCGTGTCTCCACTTTTTACAATGACCGACGAGGGTGATGCGGCCGCCGTGTTCGGATTCGAAACGGGCTGGCTTGCGGTTACGCCGGAACTGGCAGTGGGCGAAACAGCTTGATATGAGGCAGTTGAGGTAGTGGTGGCGGTGCTGGATGGTGAATAGGCGCTTAGAGTTGTTGTCGATGCTCCCTTGCGAAGTATATTCCCCTGGGAGTCGTAATTGACCTGGTCATTGGGTCCATAGCCCGCATTTTGAGCTGCGCTTACTTTTCCCTGCAATGCCTGAAGTTGGGATTGAAGAGCGGCCACCTGCGCGGAGTTATTGGAAGAGGTCTGAGTATTCGCAGAGGAAGATGACACGGTTTGCTGCGACGTCTGAGCTTGGCTGGAACTTGATGATTGAGTGGCGGCGCTTAACTTCACCGGATCGCCGGGGTGAATGAGTGTGGGATCTTTGATCTGCGGGTTAAGCGCCCACAACTGCGTCGCCGTCATGCCGTTTTTATACGCGATATTCGCGAGCGTGTCCCCGCTTTTTACCGTGTATGTTGATGCCACCGAACTTGAGCTGGCCGCGACTGGGACCTGGGCGGCTTGTGAGCTGGTTGCTGCTTTGGCGCTGCTTGTTGCGGCGGAAACCTGGGCCGCACTCAGTTGTGTCTGCAATGATTGAAGTTGTGTCTGAAGCGTCGCTAGCTGAGGGCCGGTGCTCGACGGGCTTTGAGTGTTCGCTGTCGATACTGACTGAGTGCTTGAAGCATATGTAGCTGTGGCGGGAGCCGTTGGCCTGGATGCTGTTACGGTCGATGCGGCGCTATTGCCCGATGTGGCGGGTTGGTTTGTAGCGAGCATCACTCCACTGTGCGGATCGGCAAGTCCCACAATTTTGGACTGCGCATCATTCGCTGAAGTCGCCTGAATGGAAGCGAGATTCCCCGATTTGTTCACATACTGATAAGTCAGCATTCCTGAATTTGAACTAGCAGTCGATGCAGCGGGTTGATACGACGACGGGGCGGTGCTCCCGCCGGAGTTGGAGGAATAAGCCTGTGTGGGCTGTGGTGTTGTGCCCTTTGGAAGTATATTCCCCTGGGAGTCGTATTTGATTTGGTCGTTAGCCCCATATCCGGCATTTTGAGCGGCATTCACCTTTGCCTGCAAAGTTTGCACCTGCGATTGAATGGCTGACAACTGGGCAGCGTTGCTTGAACTGCTTTGAGGAGTAGAAACTGGAGCTGGTGCGGCTGGCGTTGTTGATGGGAAGTTCGGGACGGAGGTGGAGGCTGTATTGCCGGTTGGAGGGGTTGATGCTTGCGGTGTCGCAACGGCTGTTCGATGCGCGACAGAGTCGGCTGTTGATCCCGCAGCCTTATTTCCGGCTGAAATCGAAGTGGCCGGGTAAGACAAGGCAACCTGCTTCGTGGGGAACGCGCTGGCACCCTTTGATCCGGAATAACGCGAAACTCCAAGGGACTGCGATATTGCGGACCCGCGCGGCCCAACACCCGTCGTCTGAAAGGTTGTGTTTAACTGCGGAGAAGCCGCGTTATTTGGGAAGAAATTTGGTCTGCTGGATGCGCCGACCACCGAAGCATGGGAAGATGGCTGCGACGTGTTGCCTGGCGTGTATTTATAGGTATCCGTAAAATGGTATGTATCGGTGTAGTGGTATGGGGTGGGCGTATATCTGTAGGTATCGGTGTAATGATATGGTTGCCTGGCGCTGTTTGAATAGGTCGATTGAGAACCGAATTGGGGCGTTGAATTCTGCGTCCTGTCTCCAAACGGCCTGGAGTTGTTGCTGTTTTCAGGCTTGAAAGCATAGGGCAAATTGTTCTTGGAGCCATAACCCGCCTCCGCGCGTAAAGATTGCTTTACTTGCTGTTCAAAAATACCGGTGTAGCGAGTGCCAGATTGAGGATTATTGCGTGTGTCGGGCGCGAAGCCACGAGCGGAGCTATAAGTTGATGAGTTTTTGCCTCTGTTCGAATTATTGAAAGTGGGACCAGCGTTATTCGAAGCTGTGTGGGGCAAGCTGTATTGCGATGCAGCGAATCCTGTTTGCCTGCCCGAAGAACTCGTGTAATTAGGTGTTCTGATGTAGGTGCCATTATATGTCTGGGTCAACGTAAATGGCTGCTGCGCATGAGCAGACTCAGAAAATCCGTGCTGATCCCCTCGGGCATTCGATTTACTCGCCGATGAGGCCCCAGAAGGCCGGTAATTTTGTTGCGGCGCACTAGCCGCCACATGCGAGCTTCCCGAATAGGACGGCCCCCTTGTTTGAGTCGTTGGCTGATAATTTCCAGACGGAACTGTCTGAGATGATCGGTTTCTGGACTGGTTTGTGAAATTCGATGTGCGCGTCTGCGCCGGAGGATTGTAGGTTGAAGCGGCGGGTTTTGGTGCTTGATACGAAACTTGCGGTTGTGAAACCCTAGGCGTACTGACTTGCGGTGTTTGATGTGACGCCCGGTTGGTTGATGGACTTGGATTCGATGCGCGCGTCTGTGCTGGAGGATTATATGTTGGCGAGGCGGTTCTTTGTGATTGATGAGAAACTGGGGGCGCAGAGGCCTTGGGGGCTTGCGGCGCCTGCTGGGCCACATGATTGGCTGGAGCGGAAGCATTGGAAGCCGGTGCCGGGGATGCTGACGCTTTTGGCTTGTCCGCGTTTGCCGCAGTGCTGGCGGCCAGCATGGAAATAACGAGTATTACCCTGGTTTTCATATGATTTGGATTTTTTTGCGGTTTGCAAATTGCATGACCCTCCAGAATATTTTCCCTGAAATTCCTTCTTCAGGAAGCGTGAGCCGATGCGGATCTGTCGTTGTTTGCTTGAGAAGCACAACCGTTGCCTTTCTTGGAGCAATTCCGTAGCAGGCGCACGCAATCGCTGTCAACCAAAATACACCAAAATACGGACAGTTTCGTGATGAGCGTCAGGGGATTACAGATTGTTTGAGGGGGAGCGGAAACAATTGCCCGTTCAGTCTGGGCGTGATATACAGTCCCGCACGGTATGGCGGACGAGTTAAACACATCTTCAATCAAATCGGGGGAAGAGCGGTTCCAGATCGGCAATTTCGAGCTTTTGCGCGACGAGAGCGACGCCCCGCTTCTTTTGGGAAAGGGCGCTTTTGGGCGGACCTACAAGGCGCGCCATCGTTTTTTGGACACCATCGTAGCGGTGAAAGTCATCAACGAGCGATATGTTGCAGACCCGGTGGTCCGGCAGCGCTTCCTCGTGGAAGGCCGGGCTGTTTCACGGCTTTCACACCCGCATATCGCACGGCTTCACGACTTTGGCGAAGCCGGAGGAGGGATGTATTACGCGATGGAATTCTGTTCTGGAGGCAATCTTGCCAGTCACGCGCAACAGCATGGTGCACTGGATGTTGCAAATCTGCTCGACGTGGCCATCCAAGTTGCCGGGGCGCTCCAATGCGCGCACAAGGAAGGGTTTGTGCACAGGGACGTGAAGCCCTCGAACATCATGCTCACGGGCCCCAACCTGCCGCTTTGGACAAAGTTGATTGATTTCGGGTTGGTCCACGCAGCCATTCCAAGTGAACTCGGGAAGCCCGGTGAGGATGACACCGTTGCGGAAGGCCGTTTTATCGGCACGCCGCTTTTTGCGAGCCCCGAGCAACTCCGCGAGGATCCCGTGGACGGGCGCACCGACCTGTTCTCCCTTGGGATGACATTGTGGTATCTTGCCGTGGGGGGCTCGCCCGAGCCCGGTTCTTCCGCACTGGTCGCCGCGAGCCGTTTAAACTCGGAAAGCTACGCCCAAAGGCTTCCGACAAGTCTGCCTGACCAATTTCGAGCGTTGCTGGCAAGTTTGTTGGAGAAAGACTCCGGCCGCCGGATGAAGGATGCAGGGGAAGCGGCCAGGGCATTCAAGCAATGTGCCGCAACTCTAGGATTACATGTTTCCGCAGAATCGGCAGATGCGGATCTCAGCGCTGAACTGGCAACCACGGCAACGTTGGTGGAGGTGCCTGCCTGCCCCCCTGCCGAGATTCGGTCCGTTGACGGACCGGTGGCGTCGGAGTGGAACCTGATTTCGCGGGATGCGGTGGCGCTCACTGGCTATTTTTATTCTGTCGAAAGCAGCGCCACTCCTGGGAAAATGGCGCTGGCTCATGTGCTGCACCCCGAATTGGCAGATGATGTTGCCACGTTTGACAGGATACGAGTCAACGTCGCAAGAATCCGGTCCCTCGCCTTGCCGCCGATCATTCAGCCCGACGAGATCATCCGGTATTCCGACCAAACAATTATCGTGATGGAGAAACCGGCCGGCGGCGACCTTTTCTCGGCTTTGCGGGCACAGGGGGTTGTGAATTTCTCCAGCGCACAGCTTTTTTTGGAAGCCGTTGCGGCTGCGAGCGACCAATCACGGAACGCGAATCTGCCTGGAGTTGATCTGCGTCCGACCTCAGTTTTTCTGGGTTCAAGAGAGGAGGAAACTGCCGCGAGTCCGCCACTTGTTGCAAACGCCACGCCCAGGTTGTTGCCAAGGTTTTTAACTTCTCAAGACACCGTCGGGATTTTTGAGCCTTCCGGATCAGCGGATGACATGGCCACGATGACTTCCGACACCTTCAATGATGCGGATCGCGAGGAAGATGCATGCGGCCAGTTCGCCAGCTTGATTTACCGCATTGTTTCAGGGCGCAACTGCCCCGCAGCGGCGTCACTTTCTCCCCAGGGATTTGTTGCAGTGCCGGGCTTGTCGGAACAGGCCAACCGCATTCTTGCGGCGGTCATCGCCCGCCAGTCGCACCACGCGACGTGTGGGGACTTGCTGCATGACCTGCTTGGGGTCGAAGGGGTTTCCGGCAGCGTCATGCCGACGACTCCCACAAGCGACCTGACCAAAAAACTGCGCGAAATGAAGACTGCTGGCAGCGCAGTCGGCTCCAATGCTGGAGTTGGTTCAACCGGGACCCGTTCCGTGTTCCACACTGCCACCGCGACGGCAGCGAAGTCTCCGATGTCGCCTTTGCGTCCGATGCCTCCCCCCGTTGTTCAGCCAGCAACATCTGGAGCTGCAAGGAAAAAGCTGCTTGTCCACAGTTTGATGGTTGCGTCGGTGCTTGCGCTTGGCTTCGTCGTTTTGGGTGTCGTTTTGTTTCGAAAAGGACACCCCCCGCAGCCCCCGTCGCCTTCGCTGCCGGAAGAAATCGTCTTGCAATTGCAGGATGATTTTTCGATTCAACCCGCCTTCAAAATCGGCAATAAAGCCGTAACTGCAACCCGAAAAGGAGGAGAATGGCACCTTCCGGTCCGAGAGGCAGCACCAACACTCCCTTTCATCGTGACCGTTGAGGCCGTCGGATATGACGCGGACGAGTTGACGATCCACGGTCTGGACGAATTCTCCAAACCCGTTCCGGCCGCGCTGAATCGTTCAACTGGAAAAATTGCCTTTGTCGGTATTCCTGCCGAATACACCCAGGCGTCGTGCCTGATGAAAGATGCTCTGCCGGGGGAAAAAGACCATGTGGACATCCCAAAGTATGCAGTCGGAACCGAATTACACGGCGATGCAACGCCACCATTCGCTTTCCCGACTGGCATTTATCTGGTGAATCTGAAAGGCAGAGCTGCACCCCAGCGTTGGCCGGTGACTGTATCGGTCAAACGAGCAGAAACCTTCTCGTTGAACCTTCCACCCCTCGTTGAGGGAAGATACTCCGGGCAGGTTCACCCGAAGCAAGATGGAGGGGAACCTGTCGCTTTGGAATTAAATGTTGCGACACGGGGAAGCGACGGCTGGATCCGGCGCGGCAATGAACAACAGGCATTGGTTGAGGGAAGGATTAATGCGGATGGAGCCTATATGGCGCGTGCATTGCCCTTACCCGCTGGAGGAAGCGAATCGGAAGCGACGATTTTAATTCGCCCATCCGATGGAGGAGCTTACGATGTATATCTGACGCACGCTGATGCAACTGAAGCACAAAACTTTACACTGCTGGGCACGGTGCATAGATCGGGCGATAAATCGACGGGAACAACACCCAATGAAAATGCAAAACAGGCCCCTTCTCCTGCACCCGAGCCCAATGAGCACCCGCAACCAGCGGCACCCGAGCCCAATCTGGGGGGAATTTTTTATTCCGTTAAATTGTTAAAACTCTGTAGGGCTGGCTGACGGGGCATTGGTCGGAGATTTCTGCCTGGCTGGCAAGTCTTTTTTTTCTTTTTTGCCTCTGCAGGCGTGCTGGCGAGCTCCGATTTTTTTGCTCTTCCGCGCAAGGCCCGGCTGGCCTCGGAGCGTAGCGCAGAGGCCCGCGCGGGCCTGCGGCGGAAGAGCAAAAAAATCGGTCGGCGGAAGGGGGGGTGTCGTTTTCATGCGGCTTTCCCCATTTCT
>Ga0118677_10003894_pt1 | contig 27661 bp, 20 predicted proteins | sample AliMusrvi5mmetaG_FD_86154 | JGI IMG/M metagenome (GOLD analysis project Ga0118677, IMG submission 86154) | reverse complement strand
AAGTTCCTCAACCAGCTGTTTTTCCATCTGGTAGCGCAGCGTCAGCAGGGCTCTCAGCTCCTCCAGAAAGGGTTGTTGATGCGGCGTCAGTGCCAAGCCCGGCGCCAGCGCACTGCGCAAGCCCACATCGGTTCCTAGCTCCAGGCCCAGGGCGATCGCCAGCCTTGCAATGCGGGTGTTGAGACTTTCCAGTGCCACTTCTTTGCGCGCCATCAGGTCCCCGCGAACCACCAAATCCACTTGTTCTTCGGCAGGGGTTTTGCATTCGGGCGTGGAATAGGTCATGTCGGTGCAGGCAGGTTGGGGTGACTTCATTATTAAAGCGAAGCCGAACTTTAGGGACTGTTGCCGAAATTTAAAAATACAGCGTTGCTGTTGGCCTCTTGCGGCGGCGGTGGTGGCGGCGCGACCGATGTCGCCGCTGCAGATGCGGCCATCGCACCGCAGTTTCACGCCAGCGCTCAGCCTGCGGTGCTGGACAAACCATTGCCATGAGTTCCAACCCCACGGTGATTGCGGGCTGGGAGGTCGAGGCCGCCCTGGACGCTCAATGGGCCCATGCCATCCCCGGGGTGGTGGCGTGAACCAGGCCTATCAAATTTGCCACTGAAACCCGGCGACATGCCGGGGCGCAAACAGCCGCAGACTCGATCGGACAAGGAAACTCCTACTTGGGAATTCCATTTTTGCACTCACAGCGCTGCATGAGCACCTTGCTGCAATGCGCCGAGCAGCATGGGCAGTTCGCCAAAGCCAAAGCACCGTCCGTTGAGACAACACCTTTTTGCAGCATGGCACATCTCCTCATCATCGAACTACCTGGCGGCAAGGATTACGACCTGGTGCAAGCTGCGCTGGACCGGGGCGAGCGCTTTACGTTTCCTAGCGCCAATCTGGGCCATTACAGGGAGCAGGACGCGGTATGGACAAGGCTGGTGCAGGCCCAGCACCTGCTGGAGGTACACGCAAAAGAACCCATCGACGCGGTGCTGTGCCTGCTCGATATACGCCTAGTGGAGGCCGCATGAGCGTCCAACGGCCAAAGCCATCCACCACTTTCACAGGTGCCTGGGGCGTGTTGTGCCTGCTGTTTGTCATCAACCGCTTGAACTTTGTGGACCGCATGATTCCTGCCGTGGTGCTGGAGGACATACGCCGGGCCTACGGCCTGAGCGACCTGTGGCTAGGCATTCTGGTGTCCTCGTTCACGGTGGCGCTTGCGCTCGGTGGCCGACCGTTGGGTGCGCGATGTCGAAAAACTTCACAAAGGCACCGATGTTGTCGATTGCCAGAATTGGAAGTGGACACGCCGCTACTGCGCTGTGGCTGGTGTTTCCATAGCTAGTACGCTTGGCTTGCTTAACGCTTGCTTAAGGCCCTTGGTCTGTGGCTCAAGTCTGGACTCGATGGGCCGATAAAAAACGGTCCACTTCAAAAGGTATCCCATGGCAATCAGCTCAGTCCCTTCTTCAACTTACGTCAACCCGCAACAAGCCCAGGTTGCTGCAACCGACTCTGACGGTGACAAAGATGGCAGCAAAGCGGTAGCGAAAGCGCCCGCCGCAAGCACTCCCGTGGTTTCCAATCCCACAGACACCATGGGCAACAACGTCAACACGCACGCCTAGGCGGATCGACGGGATCGTAGGCCTGCGCCGGGGCTTGCGCCAGCTTGCTTAGCTCCAGGACACCTTCCGGGTGGGCTGCACCAACACCCGACTAGAGCGCACGCCAGGTTAAGCATTAGTAAAGTTGAAAATCTTCGCACAACAGCAACGAGATTGAAAGACAAGCTTGCCACAATGCGCAAGCGGGGCCCAGGCACGACTGGCGTGAAAGCCCTTGAACACCTTTCACGAAGAGCCCCCATGCGTAGCCATTTTCACCATTCTGTGCGCCGACCAGGCAACAAGTCCCCCCAATCCGGTAAAGCCTCCACTTGGATATTGGCTTCGCTGGTGGCCGTGGCCGCTACCGGTACCGTCTGGTGGCAATGGCACCCGCGCACCGCTGATACCAGTGCGACAGGCACCACCGTCCCTGCAAATGGCGGCCCGCCTGGTGGCGGTAGCGGTGCTGGTGGTGGATCTCGCCGCTTTGGCGGGGGCAACGGGGTGCAGCCAGTATCGGTGCGCAGCGCGCGCCAGCAGGATATCCGCGTCACCGTCAACGCCATTGGCAGCCTGAGCGCCTCCAACACGGCGGTGGTCCATGCCCAGGTCAGCGGCGTGCTGCAAAGCATCCGGTTTCAGGAAGGCCAGCAGGTCAAGGCCGGTCAGCTATTGGCGCAAATTGACCCGCGCGCCTTTGCCGCCACCGCCACCCAGGCCGAGGGCTCGCTGGCACGCGACACGGCGCAACTGGAAAACGCCCGCGTCGATCTGGCACGCTACAAGAACCTACAGGCCTTGGATGCCGCGCCCAAACAGCAGCTCGACACCCAAGCCGCGCTGGTGCGCCAACTCGAAGGCACGGTCAAGGTGGACCAGGGCGCACTGGATAGCGCCAAGCTGCAACTTTCCTACACCAAGGTGGTGGCGCCCATCAGCGGGCGCGTGGGCCTGAAGCAGGCCGACCTGGGCAATGTGGTGCAGCCGTCCGATGCCAACGGCATTGTGTCCATCGCCCAGACCCGGCCCATTGCCCTGGTGTTTGCTGTGCCTGCCTCGCAAGTGCCGCTGCTGCAGGCGCACCTGGCGGCCAAACAGGCTTTAACGGTCCAGGCCTGGGACAAGAGCGGCCAGAAGCAACTGGCCAGCGGCCGCGTCAGCACCATAGACAACGCGATTGACCCTGCCACCGACACCATCAAGGTCAAGGCCATATTCCCGAATGCCGACGATGCGCTGTTTCCCAATCAGTCGGTGAGCGTGCGCCTGCAACTCGACACCCTCAAAGATGCACTGACCGTGCCCCAGGCTGCCGTGTTGCGCGGGGCGCAGGGCTTTTATGTCTATGTGGTGGAAACCGACAACACGGTGAGCACCCGCGTCATCACGCCCGGCGTCGTCGATGGCGACTGGATGGCGGTGGAAGGCGCTGTGCAGCCGGGCGAGAAGGTGGTGGTGGACGGCGTGGACCGCCTGCGCAATGGCGCCAAAGTAGAAGTCATCACCCCCAACTTCAAGGGTGGCGGAACGGGCGGCGGCAAGTGGGGTGGCAAGCCCGGGGCGAACGCCAAGAGCGGCGCCGCCAGCGAACCCTCCAGCGCTGGAAACCCAACGGCTGTAGGCAAAGGCGCCGGTGACAAGCCTGTTGCAAGCGCAGGGCATGACCCAGAGAAGTCGGGCACGGCTGCGGCAGGCTCCAGCGCTGGGCAAAGGCCTAGCACCGGTGCGACAAGCGATGCTCCCGCTGTTGGAGGTAACGACGCAGACAGCGAACGCCGCAAAGCCTTTTTCCAGAGCCTGTCCCCGCAAGAGCGCGAGAAACTCAAGGCCATGAGCCCGGAGGAACGCCAGGCCTGGCGCGAGAAGATGCGCCAACAGCGTGGCGGCACGGCGAACTAACAGCGCTCAGAAAAGCGCCATGAATCCTTCACGCATTTTTATTGAGCGTCCGGTCGCCACCTCGCTGCTGATGCTGGCCATCCTGCTGGCCGGCGCCCTGGCCTACCGGCTGCTGCCCTTGTCGGCTCTGCCGGAGGTCGATTACCCGACGATTGAGGTCACCACGCTGTATCCCGGCGCCAGCCCGGATGTGATATCGACCACGGTGACGGCGCCGCTAGAGCGCCAGTTCGGCCAGATGCCGGGCCTGGGACAGATGACGTCTTCCAGCTCCGGTGGCGCCTCTACCATCACCTTGCGCTTCTCGCTCGGCCTCTCACTGGACGTGGCCGAGCAAGAGGTGCAGGCCGCCATCAATGCCGGCAGCAACCTGCTGCCGTCCGACCTGCCCATGCCGCCGGTTTACAGCAAGGTCAATCCGGCCGATGCGCCGGTGCTCACCATTGCCGTGACTTCGCCCTCGCTGCCCGTCATCCGGCTGCACGATCTGACCGAAAACCGGCTCGCGCCCAAGCTGTCGCAGGTGGACGGCGTGGGCCTGGTCAGCATTGCCGGTGGGCGCAGGCCTGCCGTGCGGATACAGGCCAATCCGCAGACGCTGGCCGGTCTGGGCCTGTCGCTGGACGACATCCGCACGGCAATAGCTTCTGCCAATGTGAACCAGGCCAAGGGCAGCTTTGACGGCGCCCAGCGCGCCTCCACCATCGACGCCAACGACCAGCTGAAATCGGCCGCTGAATACCAGAACCTGATCATTGCCTGGAAGAATGGCAACCCGCTGCGCTTGCGTGATGTGGCAGAAATCGTGGACGACGCCGAAAACCTGCGCCTGGCGGCCTGGGCCGACAAGACGCCGGGCGTGATCCTGAACGTGCAGCGCCAGCCCGGCGCGAATGTGATTCAGACCGTGGACCGCGTCAAGGCCTTGCTGCCGCGACTCAAAGCCACGCTGCCCGCCTCCGTGGATGTGCAAATCATTGCCGACCGTACCACCACCATCCGCGCCTCGGTGGATGACACTGAAGTAGAGCTGCTACTGGCCGTCGCTCTGGTGGTGCTGGTGATCTTCCTGTTCCTGCGCAACGCCCGCGCCACGCTGATCCCGGCGGTGGCGGTTCCGCTCTCCTTGGTCGGCACCTTTGGAGTGATTTATCTGGCGGGTTTTTCGATCAACAACCTCACCCTGATGGCGCTGACCATCTCCACCGGTTTCGTGGTGGACGACGCCATCGTCATGATCGAGAATATTGCGCGCTTTGTGGAAGAAGGCGACACCCCCATGCAAGCCGCGCTCAAGGGCTCCAAACAGATCGGCTTCACCATCATTTCGCTGACCGTGTCGCTGATCGCGGTGCTGATACCGCTCTTGTTCATGGGCGATGTGGTGGGACGACTGTTCCATGAATTCGCCATTACGCTGGCGGTGTCCATCCTGATCTCGGCCGTGGTGTCGCTCACGCTCACCCCCATGATGAGCGCACGTCTGCTGCGGCCCGAATCGGAGCGCAAGCACAGCCGCCTGGGTGCTTGGAGCGGTCGCGCCTTTGACGCCCTGGTTGCCAACTATGGCCGCAAGCTGGACTGGGTGCTGAACCGCCCACTCTGGACGCTGGGCGTTTTTGCCCTGACGCTGCTGGTCACCAGCATGCTCTACATCGGTGTGCCAAAAGGCTTCTTTCCGGTGCAGGACACCGGCCTGATTCAGGTGATTACCGAAGGCCCGCAGACCACCTCGTTTGCCGCCATGGCCGAGCGCCAGCAGGCCCTGGCCGAGGCAATTTTGAAAGACCCGGAGGTGGACCATCTGGCCTCCTTTATCGGCGTGGACGGCGCCAACGCCACGCTCAACAGCGGGCGCATGCAGATCACGCTCAAACCCTTTGCCCAGCGTAGCCACAGCGCCAGTGAAATCATCCACCGCCTCTCCGAGACCACCTCGCATGTGCCTGGCATTGCCGCCTATATGCAGCCGGTGCAGGACCTGAGCATTGAAGACCGCATCTCCAAGACCCAGTACCAGTTTCTGCTCAGTTCACCCGACGACAAGGATCTGGCCAGCGCCACCAACCGCCTGATGGAGCGCCTGCAGACATTGCCGCAGCTCGAGGACGTGGCCAGCGATTTGCAGAACCAGGGCCTGCAAGCCTATGTGCAGATCAACCGCGAGGCAGCCGGCAAACTCGGCGTAACGGTGGCGGCGATCGACAACGCGCTTTACAACGCTTATGGGCAACGCCTGATCTCCACCATCTTCACCCAGGCCAGCCAGTACCGCGTGGTGCTGGAAGCGGCTGCACCCTACCGCAAAGGCATGGGCGCACTGGACGGCCTGTATGTGCCGGGCAGCAGCACCAATGCCAGCGGTGTAGCGACAGCGGTACAAGTTCCGCTGTCCTCGGTGGCGCAATTTGTCGAGCAGCCGGTGGCACTGGCCATCAACCATGTGGCGCAGTTTCCCTCGGCCACCGTGTCCTTCAATCTGGCAAGCGGTGTGTCGCTGGGCGCGGCGGTGGATGCCATCAAGGCCGAGGAGGCCAAGCTCGACCTGCCGGCCAGCGTGGAGACCAGCTTTCAGGGCGCGGCCGAGGCCTTTCGCAATTCGCTCTCAAGCACCCTGCTGCTGATTTTGGCGGCTGTGGTGACCATGTACATCGTGCTCGGCGTGCTCTATGAAAGCTATATCCACCCGGTCACGATCTTGTCCACCCTGCCCTCGGCGGGCCTGGGTGCGCTCTTGGCCCTGCTCTTGGCGCGCCAGGATTTGGGCGTGGTCGGCATCATCGGCATCGTGCTCTTGATCGGCATCGTCAAGAAAAACGCCATCATGATGATTGACTTTGCGCTGGACGCCGAGCGCGAGCAGGGCCTGAGTCCGCGCGCCGCCATCCACCAGGCCTGCCTGCTTCGCTTCAGGCCGATTCTGATGACCACCATGGCCGCGCTCTTGGGCGCACTACCCTTGATGTTGGGAACCGGCGCCGGACATGAGCTGCGCCATCCGCTGGGCGTGACCATGGTCGGCGGCCTGATCGTCAGCCAGATCCTGACCCTGTTCACCACGCCGGTGATTTATCTGGAATTTGCCAAGCTGGCGCAAGCCTGGAAGCAGCGCGCTGAACGCCGCTCCGCGTTGCAACCATGAACATCTCTGCACCGTTTATTGCAAGGCCGGTGGCGACTACGCTGATCACGCTGGGCGTGGGTCTGGCCGGGCTTTTAAGCTTCTGGTTGTTGCCGATTGCGCCGTTGCCGCAGGTGGACATACCCACGATTTCGGTCAGCGCCTCGCTGCCAGGCGCCAGTCCCGACACCATGGCCGCCACCGTTGCCACGCCGCTGGAGCGGGTGCTGGGCAGCATCGCCGGTGTCAATGAAATCACCTCGCGCTCCTCGCTGGGCTCCACCAATATCACGCTGCAGTTCGACCTGAAGCGCGACATCAATGGCGCGGCGCGCGATGTGCAGGCTGCCATCAATGCAGCGCGCACCCTGCTGCCCAGCGGCATGCCCAGCAACCCGAGTTACCGCAAGGTGAACCCGGCCGATGCGCCCATCATGATTCTGTCGCTGACCTCAGACACGCTGACGCGCGGCCAGATGTATGACGCTGCAAGCACCGTGCTGGCGCAGCGCATTGCACAGGTGGATGGCGTGGGGCAGGTGTCGGTGGGCGGTGGCGCCCTGCCAGCCGTGCGGGTGGAGCTCAACCCCGACAAACTGGCAGCACAGGGCATTGCGCTGGACAACATCCGCGTGGCGTTGACCGCCACCAATGCCAACCGTCCCAAGGGTTCGCTCGAAGACGGCAACCGGGCTTGGGCATTGGGCGCCAATGACCAGGCCCGCACCGCCGCCGACTACGCACCCATCATCCTGAGCTACCGCAATGGCGCGGCGGTGCGGCTGCGCGATGTGGCCGAGGTACGCGATTCGGTGCAGGACGTGCGCAACTACGGCGTCTCCAATGGCAAACCGTCCATCGTGCTGTTTGTGCTGAAGGAGCCTGGCGCCAACATTATCGAAACCGTGCAACGCGTGCGCGACCTGCTGCCGCGCCTGCAAGCGTCCATTCCCAGCGCCATCGATATCAGCGTGCTGAGCGACCGCACGCCCACCATACGCGCCTCGCTGCGTGAGGTTGAGCGCTCGCTGGCGATTGCTGTGGGTCTGGTGATTCTGGTGGTGTTGCTGTTTTTGCGCAGCTGGCGCGCCACCTTGCTGCCGGCCGTTGCGGTGCCGGTGTCGCTGGCCGGCACCCTGGGCGTGATGGTCCTGTGCGGCTATAGCCTGGACAATCTCTCGGCCATGGCACTGACCGTGGCCACCGGCTTTGTGGTCGACGACGCCATCGTCGTTTTGGAGAACATCACGCGTTACACCGAGCAGGGTTTTTCGGCACGCGAAGCCGCACTCAAGGGGGCGCGCGAAATCGGCTTTACCGTGCTGTCCATCAGCATCTCGCTGATCGCCGTGTTCATTCCCATTCTGATGATGGGCGGCGTGGTGGGCCGCTTGTTCCGCGAATTTGCGGTGGTGCTGTCCTCGGCCATTCTGGTGTCCATGCTGGTGTCGCTGACCACCACGCCCATGATGGCCTCGGTGCTGCTGCGGCCCCAAAGCGCGCCACGCCAGCCTTCGCGTCCGCACAGGCCCTGGCTTCGGATGGCGCTGCGCTGGGCCGACACAGTGGGCCGCTGGATGGAGTCTATGGGACGCGCATGTGCGCGTGGCTACCGACGCAGCCTGGTCTGGACGCTGCGCCATCAGCCTGTCGCCATGCTCTCGTTGGCAGCAGTGGTGGCGCTCAATGTCTATTTGTACACGGCCATCCCTAAAACCTTTTTTCCGCAACAGGACACCGGCGTCATCGTTGGTGGCGTGCAGGCCGACCAGGGCAGTTCCTTCGCCATGATGCACGCGCGGGTCGATAAATTTGTGGCCATCGTCAGGGCCGATCCGGCGGTGGCCAACGTCAATGGCTCCACTGGCGGCGGCAACTCGGCCAATTTTTATATCACCCTGAAGCCGCTGGCCGAGCGCCAGCTGTCGGTAGACGGCGTGATTGCCCGGCTGCGTGGCAAACTGGCGCATGAGCCCGGCGCCAATTTGTACCTGGTGCCAGTGCAGGACATTCGCATCGGCGGGCGTCAGTCCAACGCCCAGTACCAGTACACCTTGCAGGCCGATTCGGTGGACGATCTGCGCACCTGGGAGCCGCGCATCCGCGCGGCCCTGATGAAACTGCCGGAACTTGCCGACGTCAACAGCGACCAGCAGGACAAAGGCATGCAGACCTCCATCACGATTGACCGCGATGCGGCGGCGCGCCTGGGTGTGAGCGTAAGCAACCTGGACACCACGCTCAACGACGCCTTTGGCCAACGCCAGGTCGGGGTGATTTACAACCCGCTGAATCAATACCGGGTGGTGATGGAATTTGCGCCCGAATTTGCACAGGGGCCGGAAATGCTGGCGCGCCTGTTTGTCACCAGCAAGAGCGGTGCGCAGGTGCCGCTGTCCAGCTTTGCCAAGGTGGAGACCACCAACACGCCGCTCAGCATCAACCACCAAAGCGGCACACCGGCCTCCACCATCAGCTTCAACTTGCCGGTGGGCGTGTCGCTATCGGACGCCACGGCGGCAATTGACAGCGCTATTTTGCAGACCGGCGTGCCGGTATCGGTGCGCGGCAGCTTCCAGGGCACGGCCAATGCCTTCCAGCAGTCGATGGGATCGCAGCCGGTGCTGATTGCGGCGGCGCTGCTGACCATTTATCTGGTGTTGGGCATTCTTTACGAAAGCCTGATTCATCCGCTGACCATCATCTCCACCCTGCCCTCGGCCGGAGTCGGTGCGCTATTGGCACTGATGCTGTTCAACACCGAGTTTTCCATCATTGCCTTTATCGGCGTGATCCTGCTGATCGGCATCGTCAAGAAGAACGCCATCATGATGATTGACTTTGCGATTGCGCGGCAACGCGAAGGTCAAGCCAGCGCCGGTGCCGCCATTTACCGTGCCGCTCGCCTGCGCCTGCGCCCGATTTTGATGACCACCATGGCCGCCATTTTTGGCGCCGTGCCCCTGGCCTTGGGCACGGGCGACGGTGCCGAGATGCGTCAACCGCTGGGCATTGCCATCGTGGGTGGCCTGATCCTGAGCCAGTTGCTCACGCTCTACACCACGCCGGTGGTCTACGTGCTGATGGATAGGCTGGCCACCAAACGCCGTCGCACTGCCGCCGCAACCCTTTCCGTCATCGTCGCACCCGCCTGAGGTTTTTATGTTGCACCCCTTTCCCAAAACCCTGTTGGCCGTGGCCGTCACGTTGCTGCTCTGTGCCTGCGCAGTGACGCGTGTAGATCCACCCGTTGCTGCCACTGCACCGGCACAATTTAAGGAAGCTTTGCCTTCCTCACAGGCTGCCGCTGTGCCAGATGCCTGGTGGACCCTGTTCCAGGACCCGGTGCTCGACGAGCTGGAACGCCGCGTCGTCATCGGCAACGAAACGCTAAAGGCATCGGTGGCCCAATTGGCCGCCGCTCGCGCCGCGCTGAATGCCAGCCAGACCGCTGTCTACCCGACAGTATCCGCGGGACTCACTGGCACGCGCGCCTACACTAACACTTCCAGCGCTTCAGGCAATCCTGCAGACAATGTGTCTCTCGCCGCCAGTGCCTCGTGGGAGCTGGACCTGTGGGGACGCCTATCGATGGCAACGCAGGGCGCACAGGCCACGGCCCAGGCCTCCGAGGCCGACTTGGCTGCGGCACGCCTGTCGGTGCAAGCGGCGCTGGCGCAGGGCTATTTTTCGCTGCGCGCGGCAGAAGTCCAGCAGGAGCTGCTGACACGCAATGTGCTGGCCTACCAGAAGGCCTTGGAACTCACCCAGGTACGCTATTCGGCAGGGGTTGCCGGATTGACGGACGTGCTGCAGGCCAAAACCCAGCTTAACGGCACGCAGACCCAACTGGCCGACACCATGGCACAACGTGCGCAACTGGAACATGCGCTGGCCGTGCTGCTGGGCCTGCCGCCCTCCAGCTTCAGCCTAGTGCGCACGGCCACGCTGCCGGCTGCAGTATTGGTCCCTTCATCGCTGCCGTCCACCTTGCTGGAACGCCGCCCCGACATCGCCGCCGCACGCGAACGCGTCAAGGCAGCATACGCACAGATCGGCATCACCGATGCAGCCCTCTTTCCCACGCTCAGCTTGTCGGCCAGCGCCGGTTACGGCCAGAACTCGATCGCCAATTTGCTAAACACGCCGAACCTGCTATGGAACCTGGGTGCTGGCCTGACCCAGTCGCTGTTCGACGGTGGCACACGCAAGTTGGCCAGTGCCCAGGCCCGCGCAACGGCAGAGCAGGTGACTTCCAGCTACCGGCAACTGGTGCTGACTGCGCTGCAGGAAGTGGAAGACAACCTGGTGCTGTCCAGCCGCCTGCAAGACGAGGTGAGTTCACAAACCGAGGCCTGGCAATCGGCGCAGCGCAATCTGGACATCGTCATGGCGCAGTACCGCGCCGGTACCGTGGGCTACCTCAACGTCAGTGCCGCGCAAAGTTCGGCACTGACTGCCGAGGCCACGCTGGTGACGGTGCGCAACCGCCAGCTGGCGGCGGTGAACACCTTGCTGAAAAATCTCGCGGGACGCTGGGAGGCGAGCTGAACCGGCGATCAGCCTTGCCGGGACGCGCTTTCAATTCTGGTGCCTGCTGGCACCAAGCTCCAATCCAGGAGTGCCACACAGCCGTCTTTGCAGGCAATGACGTAGTGGCTTCCATCCACATGGGCCAAGGCCCCAGGTGCGCAGTTGTGCGCCACCGGCCAGCAAACCGCCCGTCGCACAAAATACAGCAGGTCGTTCACGCGTGCCAGACATTCGAAATTGCCGAACGCCCTGAGTTTCAGATCGATTTCCTGGACGCTGCAGTGGAAGTCTATCTCGCGGTCGGCGTCGGTCCACATCTTGATGTAGTTGCCAACGCCCTGTGGCGAGGCGCCGTCCCATAGACGATCCAGATCCTGCGCCACGGCAGACGCCAACTGCGTGGTTTCGATCTGGGTCTTGAGATCCAGGCTTTCGTGGCACTCGTTGGTATTGATATCGAAATAGCGCGCGGCAAGAATATCGCCGGTATCGAATTCAGTTGCTAGCTTGTGGCAGGTAGTGGCCCATACAGAACGCCGGTCCAATATGCCCTGAACCAGGGGGTAAGGCCCTCGGTAGTGCGGCAAAGGCGCGGGATGGAAGTTGATGGCACGCGGCAGGAACGGCGCCCAATTTCCCACCCGCCACTGGTAGCTGGCCAGCACCAGCAGCTCGCAACCATCGTCTTGGAGTCCTGCAAGATCGCGCTCCTCCATGCGATTGAGCTGGATCGGTATCTTGTGACGCTGGGCCAGCTCAATCACCTGGCGGTTGCTGGCCATATGGCTTGTGATCGGAGCGGTAAACAGTTTGACCGGTTGCCAGCCGTAATCCATGAATGCCCTGACGACACCGATGTAACGGTCGCTGGCCGTAATCGCAAATTTACCGGGTCGCATTGCGCTCATTCACACCCATCCTATTTGTTGTGGGCTGAATGTCGCTCACACGTTACATGGATGTGTTTCCCTTCCGTGAAGTGGCGGTAAAGGCCTGCGTAAAGGCGAACGCCTGCAGCACCTTGTTTGCAAATATCCCTGCATACTTTACGGGCCGGACACCTGGATCTTGCATAGTCTGCACCTGCCAATCCAATGTCAAACACGCTATAAGCACCACTGAAAGGAAGACGACATGATTCGAGCATCGCGCAACGCCAACCGCACTCACCTACTGACTGCGTCTGCTGTCTTGATTGCATGCAGTTGCCTGGCCCAGAGCAGCTTCGCGCAGGAAAGTGCACGGGTTCTTTCCGCCACACCCATCCTGCAAAAGGTTGGCATTCCACAGCAGGTCTGCACCGATCAGCAGGTTGAGGTGCAGGGCCAGAATTCCGGTTCCGGGGCGGTTCTGGGTGCGATTGCCGGTGGTGCCGTGGGCAATGCTGCAGGCCATGGGCGCGAACGCGGTGCCAGCACGGTACTTGGCGCCATTGGTGGTGCCGTACTGGGCAATGAGCTAGAAGGGCGTGGACCCGACAGCGTGCAAAACGTGCGACAGTGCACGACCCAAACCGTGTACCAGGACCGGGTGGTCGCGTTCAACGTGGTTTACGAATACGCGGGCAAGCAGTATGCAGTACAGTCACCGCAAGACCCGGGGCCGTATTTGCAGGTGCAGATCGTCCCCATCCTGCCGCAGGCGGTAGCACCGGTGGCAGTGCAAAAGCGCCATCCTCCCCGTTATTGAAGGAAAGTTGAACCCCTGCGCTTGCCACGATCTGGCACAAGGCCTTTGAGCTGGCTCAGGCCATGACGTCCGCCATTGGAAGGGGCTGCGGCGACAGTCTTCACTCTTCACGGCAGCCTGATGGGAATCGATCCGAGCAGCCGGGCGCTGGCAATTGTCCTGAAGCGCCCGCCAAGCCTTTAGAAGCCGAGTTTCAATCCTAGCGTGAACTGGTCCGCATTGGGCTTGTCGCCAAAGGCGTTGAGTTGGTAACGTTCCCACTCGCCACGAATGGCAACGGTTTTGGTCAGCGCGTATTCGGCGCCCAGTCCAAGCTTGAGGCCATTGCCGCCATCGTCACCGCTTGGGGTATTGACCGACATGTGGGCCAAGCCCAGGCGACCCAGCAGCTTCCACTGCGGGTTGAGCGGCAGCATGCCGACGGCGTCCACGAAGCTGCCGTAGCTGTCGGTTTGACCGGCGGAATTGTTCACCGCGCCCAGTTCGGTAAGTCCTGCTTCCACGGCAAAGTTCGGGTTGAGCTGGTAACCGCCATAGAGCTTGCCACTCAGGGCGGAACCACTGGTGGCGTTGCCATTGAGCGTGTTGGGATAGTTCTGGCTACCCACACTGCCACCCGCGTACAGCCCCTCGGCGTGGGCGCCAATGCCCACCAGGCTGCCGGCCACCAACACTGCGGTCCATACGGGTTTGAGTTTACGTGCGTACATCGTTCGTCCTTTAGATCATGCACACCGGAAAAGGTGTGTGTACTGATCTTGCGGCGGCTACGCGCTGTAGCTCATGTACGCCATGCGAAGCTATGTAACGAATGCAACCGAAGTGTGAAGCGCTTAAGCCGCGCCACGGCCCTTGCCTTGTGGACACAGCGTGAGAAAGGCCTGCTCCAGACTCAGGCCACCGGACTGCGCAATGAGTTCGGCGGGCGGGCCATCAAACACGATCTCGCCCTGGTTCAGCACCAGCACGCGGTCGGCATGGACCACCTCGTCGACCAGATGCGTGGCCCAGAGAACGGCCACTTCGCCCGCCTTCGCCAGGGCCTCCACCGATCGCATCAGCTCCTGGCGCGAGGCCGGATCCAGACCGACGGTGGCCTCGTCCATCAGCAAAAATTTCGGCTTGTGCAGCAGCGCGCGAATCAGCTCCACCTTGCGTCGGTTGCCGCCGGACAGGGCGCGCACGGCCACGCCCTCCTGGCCTTGCAAGCCGTGCTGCTCCAGACCGGCCTGGATTCTTTGCAGTGCCGTTTTGCGGGCGATGCCATGCAGATCGGTATGAAACAGCAAATTGGCGCGAATGCTCAAATCCAGGTCCAGCGAGGATTGCTGAAACACCACGCCGAGTCCGGCCAGAGCCTTGGGTGCTTCACGGCGGATGTCAAAACCCAGCACCGACAGATCGCCCTGGTCCGGCACAAACAGGCCGCTGAGCAGTTGCACCAGGGTCGACTTGCCCGCGCCGTTGGGCCCCAAAAGGGCCACGAACTGCCCCGCATACAGCGACATGCTGACGGACTTGAGCGCCAGTTTGGGCCCGTAGGACTTTTGCAGTGCGGTGGCGATCAGTACCGGCGTGGCTTGTTCGGTTGTTTCAGGGTGCGTCATAGACTTTCAAGTCTACCCCTGTACAGCAGGAAGTGCCCGCAAAAGCGTGACTTCTGCAAGTGATTCCATTGGCATATATATTGCGGCTTCATTGAAGACATGTCCCATGTGACACACAAGAAAGAGACACGCATGAATTCCCGCTACTCCCAGGCGCTGATGTTCAGCGCCGCCCTGCTGTTGCTTGGCGCGCCGGCACAGGCCGATGTGTTTGTCAGCAGCGAAAAGGACAACGCCATTTTGCAAATGGACGCAGATGGCAAGGTGATCCGCTCGCTTCCGGTCTGCCTGCGTCCGCGCCATATGGCCTGGGCACAAGGTGGCAAGCAGATCATGATGGCCTGTGGCGACAGCAACCAGATCGGCGTGCTGGACCTGGCGTCGGGCAAGCTGATTGACAGCATTCCCACTGGCGAAAGCCCGGAAATTTTCGCCCTATCGCAGGACTCCAAGACGGCCTACGTCTCGATTGAAGACGGCAGCCAATTGGCGGCCTATGACGTGGCTGGCAAGAAGCCGCTGTTCTCGGTCAAGACCGGAGCCGAGCCAGAGGGTGTGCTCGCCACGGCCGACGGCAAAACGGTGTTTGTCACCTCCGAGGTGGCCAACGCCGTCTACAAGGTCGATGTGGCCGCGCGCAAGACCGTGGCCCAGGTGAAGACCGGCATGCGGCCGCGCCGCTTTGCCATCACGCCCGATGCCTCCGAGCTGTGGGTGACCAACGAACTGGGCTCCAGCGTCAGCATCATCGACACCGCGAGCATGAAGATCAAGCAAACGCTAAGCTTTACCGTGACCGGAATGCGCGCCTCCGACATCACGCCGGTAGGCATGCTGATCAGCTCTGATGGCAAGACGGTCTGGGTGGCGCTGGGGCGGGCCAACCATGTGGCGGAGGTGGACGTCGCCACGCGCACGGTGCGTGGTCTGGCCCTGGTGGGCAAGCGTGCCTGGGGACTGGCGCTGAGCACCGATGGGGCGCGCCTGTATGTGGCCAATGGCCAGTCGGACGACATGACGATCATCGACACCAGCAATCGCAAGGCCTTGAAGACCGTTCCCGTGGGGCGCGAGCCACACAGCATTTTGACCAATTGATTTCGAAAACCCAAAAAAATGAAGACGACAGTGACAAACGCGATTCCCACCCGCCACAAGCTACTCCCGCTGGCCCTGGCCCTTTCAGCGGTGGCGCCAGCTTGGAGTCAGAACGCTGCCCCGGCGACCGGCACATTGGCCGAGGTGACGGTGATTGCCACCACACCGGTGGCTGGAACCGGGATTTCTCTTGATAAATTCGCCGGCAATGTGCAAACCCTGTCGCACGACGCGCTCGACACGCCCTCGCAAGACCTAGCCCAGCGCCTGAGCCAGTCCCTGGGTTCCATGAATATCAACGACACCCAGGGCAACGCCTTTAGCGTGGATCTGAATTACCGCGGTTTTACCGCCTCGCCCGCGCTGGGCACGCCGCAAGGTCTGTCGGTGTACCTGGATGGCATGCGCATCAACGAGCCCTTTGGCGATGTGGTGTCCTGGGACCTGCTGCCCCAGCTCATCGTTGACAAGGTCAACGTCATCCCCGGCTCGAATCCGGTGTACGGGCTCAACACCCTGGGCGGCGCCATCAGCATGACCAGCAAGAACGGCAACAGCCTGAAAGGCAGCCAGGGCGGCATCGGGCTGGGCTCCTTTGGTCGCAAGAGCGTGGACGTGGAACACGGCAGCCATGACGACGATGGCAATCTGTACTTCGCCGCGAGCCTCTACAACGACAATGGCTGGGCCGCCAATAACCCCAGCCAGGTGCGCCAGTTTTTTGGCAAATACACGGCCTACCTGGATCAAGGCGATGTGGCCATTTCCCTGCTGGCGGCCGACAACCTGCTCTACGGCAACCAGTCCGTGCCGCTGTCCATGCTGGACAACGCGCAGCAGGGATATTCGCATCCAGACTATTCGGCCACGCAAAACCTCACACTCAATGTGCAGGGCAACTGGGCAGCGGATGCGTCCAACAGCTATGCCGGCAATGTCTACTACCGCAGCCTGACGCGTGACATTCTCAACAGCAATGTCAACAACCCTCCCAACGCATCCACCAACGACGCCAGCTGCGTGCTGACTGCAGACTGCCCCGCCACCAATCTGTTGGCGCACTACACCCAGTCGATTCTGGGCGCCAACGCGCAGTGGACCAATACCGACCCGATCTGGAACCTCAACCAGGTGGCCACCCTGGGCCTGAACGCCGAGTTCAGTCACACCAACTTCAACAACCAGGGCCAGTACGCCATCCTGGATAGCAGCCGGGGCACGGTGGGCGTGTCCGCCTACACGGCGCAGGCCGATGTGCAATCCGACAATCAACGCCTGGGCCTGTTTGCCACCAGCACCTTCGATGCCAGCGATGCCTTGTCGATCACCGCCTCGGCGCGCTACGACTACGCCACGCTCACGCTGTCCGGCCAATCCTGCGTGGACAACGCGCTGTGCGACAGCAGCAGTTCCCTTGCGGCGGGCACGCTCACCGATGTCAGCGGCAAGCATGTGTACCAGCGGCTCAATCCGTCATTGGGCCTCACCTATGTGCTGGCGCCCAGCTGGATCGCCTTTGCCAACTACGCCGAAGGCTTTCGTACGCCATCGGCCATCGAGCTGGCCTGTGCCGATCCGGCCGTGCCCTGCTCGGGTGTGCCCAATGCCTTTGGCGCCGACCCGGAACTCAAGCCGGTGGTCTCCAGAACTTATGAAATCGGCATGCGCGGCAACTTCAGCGACCGCCTGAAATGGCGTACCGCCTACTACCGCACGACGCTGGAAAATGACATTTTGTTTAACCAGAGCAGTCTGAACAGCGGCTACTTTTCCAACGTCGGCCAGACCCTGCGCCAAGGTCTGGAGCTGGGCCTGGATGGCCGCTTCGGATCCATGGACTACGCCGTCGATCTCGATTGGATAGAGGCCACCTACCGGTCCAGCTTCTTGGTGGCCAACCCGGCCAATAGCGCACCGGCGGTTCCGGTCAAGCCAGGCGACTTCATTCCCGGAATTCCGCAATGGGTGCTCAAGGGCCGCGCGAGCTACGCGCTGGACGGCAAGACGCGCCTGGGTCTGGCGCTGCAGGCGCAGGGTCCGACCTACGCGCGAGGGGATGAGAACAATGCCGATGTGAACGGCCAGGTGCCAGGCTTCACCACCCTCAAGCTCGACATCAGCCACAGCCTCAACAAGCGCTTCAACCTGTATGCCGGCATCAGCAATCTGCTAGACGCCAAATACGCAGCTTATGGCGTATTGGCCAGCAACAATGTCAGCACGGGTGCCTATGAGCAATTCCGCAGCCTGGGCGCGCCGCGTACGCTGTACGCAGGCGTTCAGGCGAAGTTTTGATCAGGGGGCAGCGAGGGTCAGGCCGTGCGCCTGGAAGATGGCCAGCAGTTCGCCGCTGGAGCGCATCGCCTCCAGCGCGTTGTCCAGCAGCGTCGCCAGCTCCTTGTTGTCGGCCTTGACGGCCATGCCCAGCGGCCAGCCGTTCGGCGGGACACCCGGCATAGACAGCTTGGAAAAGCTCCAGTCCTTGCGGTCCAGCTTCATCTGAAAAATGGCGGCCTCGGCCTGCGCCAGCGACACAAAAGCGGCATCCGCCTGGCCATTCAGCACGGTCTTGGCCGCGTCGATGCCGTTCTTGTAGAGTGCCACATGCCCACTCAATAGGCCACCCTTGTAACCCATCATGGCGCTGGCCGCGCCCGTGCCCTGCTCGACCGCAATCTTTTTGGTTTCCAGATCTTCCGGGTTGCGAACCACGCCTAGGAGTTGGGTGTTGGTCAGCACCACCAGATGCTCGCGCACGTAAGGGGCGAAAATAAACGCCTGGCGGTTCTCGCCCATAAAGTACTTGTCCACCGGCACATGCAGCATCACATCGGCCGGCCCATAGCCCAGGTAATGGCCCTTCCAGACCATGTTGCGCAGGTCATCGCCCATGTTCTCGCCTGCGTCAAAAGGCATTAGCGAAGGCGTCAATTGCAAGGCCTTGGCCAGCGCCTCGCCCAGACTCACGTCCAATCCCGCCATGTGCGACATATTGCCGTCGGAGTAGGGCTCGTTTTCTTTGTACAGTGCAATCTTCAGCACCCCGCTGGCGCGAATTTTCTCTATGGCAGTTTTTTCCTGCGCATGGGCCAGTGAGGACAGTCCCAGCGCCAATGGCAGGGCGGCAGCAACAAAGCTCCGGCGCTGCATGAGTCCCGCTGCACGCGGGTTTGAGTCTCGATTCATCTAGTCTCCTACTTGTTTTTGTGCCTGTGCCTGAATGGGCTCAGGGCGCGCGACGCGTTTCCAGATAAGTTTTGATGGCCCACATGGCTTCTTGGGTCAGTATGCCTTCAAACGGAGGCATGAACACGCGGCCATCGCGTGCCCGTCCGCGGCGCACGGTGGAGACAAAGTAGTCATTAATCTCCTGGAAGCAGCCCAGCTTCTTGCTCTCATCGCCCATGCTCAGGCAGTCGTTGTCGAGCTTGCGCAGGTCCGGCGAGATGCCGCCGGAGATGGCCTCCAGACCGTGGCAGCGGGCGCAGTTCTGGTTAAAGGCCGAGGTACCGATACGCAGGGCTTCGGCATGACCTTCGGCCTTGTCCTTGGCATAGGGGTTGTCATCCAACCACTTTTCGCCCAGCTGCGGCAAGGTGCTGGTGTCCACGGAGTGCGGAACCACGTCGCCATGCGCCATGGCCACGAGGCTGCCCAGCGAAAGGCAGCTTGCCAGGGCGGCGGAAACCCAAGTACGGCGTGAGGGAAATAAGGTGCTCATGGAGGATGTGGCGCGAAGCGTTAAGTTGCGGATCACCTGCTTTCGCAAATTTCACGCCAGTTGAAAAACCAATGCTTCGCGGCACGGTGTGACAAATTGGCGCAACCGCAGAGCGGCACTGGCCTGCATATTGCACCCGATTGAATCTTGTCACAAAACGGAGCAAAATGAATGGCTGAGAGTTTTGATAAAAAGATTCACGTCGGCAGGTCCGACGCCGTCTCAGATTTCGGTGAAATGGGTTACCTGGATGGAGTCGGTGTGGAGTTGCAAACAGTGAAAGCCGGAGACACGATGACTTTAATTGAACGCGGCGCCGCTGGTGGAACGGGCTGTAGGCCCTTAAACAGCCCACCCTTAAATAGCCCTGAGCATGAGACACTGATAGGTTCCTCGCGCCAGCGCTCCCATGCCTTTGGCTTGCAGGAGCGCGATGCGCCAGACTTTTCGGCGGCCAGCCACTCTTTGGTCAATCAGGCGCTGGAGGAGAACCGTTTCCTGTACCAGCATGCAGCGCCCATCATGGAGACGCTGTACCAGCAGATTGCCAACACCCAGAGCATGGTGTTGTTGACCACCCGCAAGGGCCTGGTACTGCACTCGCTGGGCGACGCCGATTTTCTGGAAAAGGCCTCGCTGGTCGCCCTGCGTCCCGGCGTGGACTGGTCGGAGCAAAGCAAGGGGACCAATGCCATTGGCACGGCCCTGGCCGAGGAGCATCCGGTGGTGGTGCATGGCGCCCAGCATTATCTACAGGCCAATCGCTTTCTCACCTGCTCCTGCACCCCGATTTTTGACCCCTATGGCAAGGTCATAGGCGCACTGGATGTGACCGGTGACCACCGCAGTTACCACCAGCACACCATGGCACTGGCGCGCATGTCCACGCAGATGATTGAAAACCATATGTATGCCGCCGTGTTCCCCAAGGAGGTCATAGTCCGCTTTCACGCCCGGGCCGAATTCCTCGACACACTGATGGAAGGCCTGGCCGTCTTCACTGCCGACGGACGCTTTGTCACCGCCAACCGCAGCGCCCAGTTTCAGCTCGGGCTGTCAAGCAATGCCATGGGCGCACATACCTTCTCGTCCCTGTTCGGTATATCGATCTCGCAGTTTCATGACCGGGTGCGCGGCGCTGGTACCCGGCCTATCACCCTGTGCATGCACAACGGCGTGACGGTGTGCTGTATCAGTGACCTGAAATCCAGACGCACATTCGAAGTGATGGACTTTGGCCAGGCTCAGCGTACGCATGCAAGCCAAGCCGCTCCAGCGCCCACTATTCCCACGCCCATGCCAAATCCTGCGACGCCAGCGGCCCAGGCTGGCTTAGGCAAGGAATCCCTGTCCAGCCTGCGCTACCTGGACACCGGAGACCCCCAGGTGGCCGCCGTCATACAGAAACTGCACAAGGTTCGTGGCCGGGACATTCCGGTGATGATTCTGGGCGAAACCGGCACCGGCAAGGACTTGCTGGCCCAAGCCATTCACAACGACTCGCCGCGCGCCGCTGCGAACTTTGTGTCGGTCAATTGCGCCTCGATTCCCGAAACGCTGATCGAATCTGAATTGTTTGGCTATGAAGAGGGCGCCTTCACCGGGGCCAAGCGCAAAGGCTCGGTTGGCAAGGTACTGTTTGCCAATGGCGGCACCTTGTTTCTGGACGAAATTGGTGACATGCCCAAGCATTTGCAGGCGCGCCTGCTGCGCGTGCTGCAAGAGCGCAAGGTCAGCCCACTGGGTGCGGGCAAGGAGGTCGAGGTGGATGTGGCGGTGATTTGTGCCACCAACAAGAACCTCAAGGAAATGATTGCACGCGGCGAGTTTCGCGAAGACCTGTACTACCGCTTGAACGGCCTGGTGGTGCGTCTGCCCGCACTGCGTGAGCGCCAGGACTTGGAGGTGGTGACGCGCAAGATTCTCGCCAGCGTCTGCCACTCCGCCACGCCCATAGGCATCGCCGATGAAGTGATGGCCCTGTTCCACCAATTTCCATGGCCCGGCAATTTCCGCCAGCTCTTCAATCTGCTACGCACGGCCGTGGTAATGGTGGGTTGCTCCCACAACATCGAGATGGAAGACCTGCCCGACGACTTTCTGGAGGAAGTCCAGATGGCCGATATGGTGTTGCCGCGCACCACGGTGAGCCGGGTCGACCTGAAGAACACCGCACCCGAAACCATGAAAGAGGCGGTTCGCGAAAGGTCACCTCAGCCATTTGAATCCCACAAGCTGGAAAACGTCGCACTAGATGCCATGGCTCAAGCCCTGCGCTCCACGGGTGGCAATGTGTCGGTGGCGGCCAAGATGCTGGGGGTATCGCGCAACACGATCTACCGCAAAAAGGCCTTGCTACCGGCCGATGTCTGGGACTGATATTTACTGCCCCAGGGCGGGCCCCCTAAAGCTCGCGCAGCTAAGCACGCCATTGTTGGTCGGCCTGGCAAAGCCAGCGGCAGGGATTTGGATGAGTCCCAAGCCTTTTTCGCCAATCGGAGAGCCGTGGTTCAATGTGCCACTTCGTAGCTTTTGCCTAGCGCTAACAGCGCCGGTGTTTCTAGCATCGCATTCAGTCCATCAAAGTCCAACATGCGGCTTTGCCAGGGCGCGGTGGTTTGCTGCGCCTGCAGGCTGGCGTAATAGCCCTGCAGCGTGTGGACCACGGCACGGGCGGTGCCGCCGGGGAAGATGACGATGCGAAAGCCGATGTCTTCCAGCGCCTGGGCGCTCTGCACCGGTGTCTTGCCACCTTCCACCATATTCGCCAGCAGCGGCACGCGAGCGGCAAAGCGCGCACAGGCGGCTTGCATCTGTTCGGGGCTGCGCAGGGCTTCGATGAAGAGGGCGTCCACGCCGCAGGCCAGGTAGCGCTCGGCGCGCTCCAGCGCAGCGTCCAGCCCTTCCACGGCCACGGCGTCGGTGCGCGCCAGGATCAGGGTCTTGCTGCTGCGCCGCGCATCGAGTGCGGCCTGCAACTTGCCGCACATCTCGGCCACGGGGATCACGCCCTTGCCGTCCAGATGGCCGCAACGCTTGGGAAAGGTCTGGTCCTCGATCTGGATCATGGCGGCACCGGCGCGCTCAAAGTCGCGCACCGTGCGCTGGGTGTTGAGCGCATTGCCGAAGCCGGTGTCGGCATCGACGATCACCGGCAGGTCCACGCGGTCTGTGATATGGGCCAGGGTTTGCGCCACCTCGGTAGCGGTGGTCAGGCCCACGTCCGAGCGGCCCAGCCGCGTGTAGGCAATCGAGGCGCCCGACAGGTACAGCGCCTCGAAGCCGGCCTGTTGCGCCACCAGCGCGGTGAGTGCGTCATAGACGCCGGGGGCGAGCAGGGCTCGGGGCTGTTGCAGGCGCTGGGCCAGTGAAACAGTGCTCATGCGGAGGTGTCCTTGATCGGTGCTTGGGCCACGAGTTGTTGTGCCGTCTGCGCGGCGATATGGCCACCGGCCACGGCGCTGAGCAGGCCGTTGCCGGACAGGTAGCCCCACACCGTATTGCCGGAAACGCCGCGCGCAGCTCCACCGGCCGCCAGCAGGTTGGGGAAGGCCGTGCCGTCGCTGCGCAGCACCTGCATGGCGGCGTTGATGTCCAGCCCGCCTTGCGTGTGGAACAGCGCGCCGGTGACGCGGATGGCGTGCAACGGTGTCTGCAGTGCGCGCTTGAAACGGCGACCGGTGACCGGCTCCATACCTTCGCTGCATTGCGCCAGCGTCGCCTGCAGATCCACCAGCGGGCAGCCGATGAGTTGCGCCAGCGCGGCCGCATCGGCGCAGTGCTGCACCGCGCCGGCGGCCTGCGCCTCGACAAAATCCGGGAACTGCTGGGCAAAGTCCAGCAGCGCAGCATCAAACACATTCCAGGCCACACCGCCCGGCTGCGCCAGCACATGCACTGCAGCCTCCGAGTAGCCCTGGGTCTCGTCGTGAAAGCGTTGACCCAAGGCGTTGACCTGTATGCCACCCTCTGTCATCAGCGCCCAGGAAATCAGCGCGCCCTGCGGTATGGCCCAGGAACCGTGGCCCTGGTAGGCGCTCAGGTCGGCCAGCTGCGCGCCCAGTGCCCGGCCCCAGAGCACGGCGCTGCCGTCGTTGCCGGTGTGGCCGGCATAGGTGGCCTCGGCCATTTCCGGCAAGAGTTCCTGCACCAGGGCCGGCGCGCCACCAAAGCCGTTGCAGGCCAGCAGCAGCACATCGCAGCGCAGGCGTTCGGTGCTGCCGTCCGGCCGTACATAGCCAATGCCGTGCACGCGTTGCTCGGCATCACACCAGAGCTCGGTCACGCGGGCCTGCGTCAGCACCGGCACTGCTGCGGTATCGGCGGCGGCCAACAGGCGGCTCATCAGGCCGGAGCCGGTTTTCTCGGGCACGCAATGCATGCGGTAGCTGCTGTGGCCGGGATACAGAAAACCGTCCAACACCTGCCAGGGAATGCCGTGCGCTGCTTCCAGCGCGTCCAGTGCCGGGGCAATGGCTTGGGCATAGGCTTCGGCCAGCAATGGTGCCGACAGACCGTGGCTTTTGGCCTGGATATCGGCTATGAATTGTTCCGGGCTGTCCTGCACGCCCAGCGCCTGCTGCGCCCTGGTACCCGGTGCCGGGATAAAGCCGGACGACAGCGCCGTGGAGCCCCGCGCAAACGCATCGCGCTCCAGCAGCACGCAGTCCACGCCCAGGCGCTGCAGGGCCAGCGCGGCGGTCAAGCCGCAGGCGCCGGCGCCGACGATGGCTACCGGCACATGGGTGTCGGCATGCAAGTCGGCCGCAGCGCAAATGCGGGGCTGCGCGCCGTCAGTGACCGGCATGGCTTACCTGCTGCAAAAACGTGGCGCTGTCCATCACCTCTGCCACCGAGGCCATATCGGTCAGTGCGGCCTGGTGCGCGCTGTCGCTAAAGGCGGCGCAGCCGTCCGACAGCACGATGACGTGGTAGTCACGCACATGGGCATCGCGCACCGTGCTGGCGACACCGCCATTGGTGACGATGCCACAGACCACCAACGTGTCGACACCGGCCTTTCTCAGCAGCCAGTCGAGCTGGGTGTTGAAGAAGGCGGAATAGGCCACCTTGCACACCGACACATCGACGCAGGGCAGCAACAAGTCCACATTGGCCTGGCCGCGGCTGCCGGGGGCGAAGTCGCCCTTGCGCAAAAACGGCCGGCGTTCTTTGAGGTGGGCCGAGATCATGGGTTCACCCTTGGCATCGGGCCAGAGCGTGAACAGGCTGGCCGTGACCAGCCCGCCCTGGCGCTTGATGGCGCGCGCCACCGGCTCCATGCGCGTCGGCAGGGCCTGTGCCGCACTGCTGGCCGTATGGCCGCGGGCATAGGCACCGTCGGGCGCCAGAAAGTCGTTCTGCAGGTCAACGATGACCATGCCGAGTTTGGCTTGTGCCAGGTTCATGCGGCGTCTCCTTGTTCCCCAGGCTCGCGGCGTTGCACCAGCAGATTGCCCAGCGCATCCACGCGCGCCGTGAACTCCGGCTCCAGCCACACCGTGGTGTCGGGCTGCTCCAGAATCGCCGGGCCTTGCACGATGGCTCCGACCGGCAGGTCCAGCCGCGCAAAGCGCTGCGCCGTCCACCAGCACCCGGCGTGGTAGACCTGCTGCTCGCCCAGGACTTGGGTGCTGCCCACACCCTGTGGCGCCAATACCGCCAGATCAAATTTGGGGCGGCGGCCGATGCGGGCGTAGCGCAGGTTCATCACGCGGATCACCGGGCCTTGCAGCACGCGGCCGAAGGCATGGCGGTACGCCACTTCAAACGCCGCCAGCAGGCCCTGCGTGTTCAGCTGTTCGCGGCCGACGGCCACTTGCAGCGTGTGGGTTTGGCCGGTGTAGAGCATGTCAAAGCTCAGCACCTCGTCCACACGCTTGAACTGCACGCCGGCCGAATCGAGCCGGGTCTGGCAGGCCAGCGCCAGCGCATCCACGCGCTGGATCAGCGTGGCCCAATCGACTTCGGGCAGGCCCACGTTCAACGTCTGCACGGCGTCGTGGCGCATGTCGGCCATCACACAGCCCAGGGCCGAGGTGACGCCGGGGTAGCGCGGCACGATGCCGGTGGTAACGCCGACGTCGCGCATCATGGCGCAGACGTGCAGGCCACCACCACCGCCAAACGGCATGTAGGCAAAGGCACGCGGATCGTGGCCGCGCTCAATGGACACCAGGCGGATGGCACCGGCCATGCGTGCGTTGGCCACCGTCAGAATCGCCTCGGCCGCCGCCAGTGTGCTGATGCCCAGTGGCTCGGCCACTTCTCTTGCAATCGCTGCTTCGGACAGGCCGGCATTGAGGGCCTGCAGCAAGCCGCCACCCAATGGCCGGTTGGCCGCAATGCGGCCCAGCAGCACGTTCGCGTCCGTCACCGTGGGGCGCTGGTTGCCGCGGCCGTAGCAGGCGGGGCCGGGGATGGAGCCCGCAGACTCCGGCCCGACCTGCAACATGCCACCGGCATCCACCGAGGCAATCGAGCCGCCGCCGGCGCCTATGGTTTCAATCTGAATCATCGGCGAGCGCACCACCAGCCCGAAGGCAATCGAGGTTTGCGCCGCCAAGGCCGCCTCGCCCGCGGCCACCAGCGACACGTCAAACGAGGTGCCGCCAATGTCACCGGTGATGACGTTGGGAAAGCCGGCAGCGCGGGCAATCTCGGCGCAGGCCATGACACCCGCAGCCGGGCCGGACAGGGCCGTGCGCACCGGCACATCACAAGCCGTCTCGCGCGACATCACGCCGCCATTGCTTTGCACAATCAGCAACTCGCCGCCAAAGCCCTGGGCGCGCAGATCGCTGTCCAGGCGCTGCAAATAGCTGCCCACCACCGGCTGCAACGCGGCGTTGAGCGTGGCCGTAGAGCAGCGTTCAAACTCGCGGATTTCCGGCAGCACTTCGCTGGCGGCGGTGACAAAAGCATTGGGCCAAATCTCGCGCACCGCAGCCACGGCTGCCTGCTCGTTACGCGGGTTGGCATAGGCGTGCACAAAGAACACACACACCGCTTCGCAGCCCTCACTCAGCAGGGCGCGGGCTTGCGCACGCACCTGCTCCAGGTCCACGGCTGTGTGGATGCTGCCATCGGCCAGCACGCGCTCGTCGACTTCCAGGCGCCAGGCGCGTGGCACCACCGGCGTGTAGCTGCCGCGCAGGCCCCAGGTCTGTGGCCGGTCGCGGCGGCGCATTTCCAGCACGTCGCGGAATCCAGCTGTGGTGATCAACCCGACTTTGGCACCCTTGCGTTCCAGCAGGGCGTTGGTGCCGACGGTGGTGCCGTGCACGATGGCGCCGAGATCGGCGATGGCGCCGAACTGACGCAAACCGTCGAGGAAGCCGACCGCCTCATCGCCGCGGTTGGAGGGCACCTTGGCGATGCGGAAGCTGAGGCTGGCGGCATCGAAACAAAACAGATCGGTGAAGGTGCCGCCGACATCGACGCCGACGATGGAGGTGCCGCTCATGCCACGTATCCCAGCCGGAGGTCGCGCATAGTCGCAGCGGGATCGCGCGCCGCCCGATCGCCCCAGCCGCCGCCGCCAGGGGTTTCCAGCCGCAGTTTGTCACCCGCGGACAGCGCGACATCGGTGATTTTGGAGACCATCGGCGGGGTGTGGGTTTGGCCTTGCTCGGTCCAGGTGAAGCGGTTGAGCGCGGCGGGCTGGCCGCCGGCAACGCCGAACGGGGCCACCTTGCCGCGCTCCCCGAGCAGCGACATGCGGGCATCGGTCAGGGTTTCGATCTCGTAGATCGCGCCGAGGCCGCCGCGATGCTGGCCGGTGCCGGCCGAATTCGGGCGCAGCGCCCATTGGGTGAACAGCACGGGGTAGGCGGCCTCCAGAATTTCAATCGGCGGGATGGTGGCGGTCGAAATCGGGTTATTGGCGTGCGACAGCCCATCGGTTTCCGGGTTGCCGCCGAGCCCGCCGCCGAAGAAGGAGAACATCACCCAGCGCGAGCCATCGTTGCGATAACCGGACAACGACAGGGCGTTGATGGTGCCGAACGGGGCCGCGGTGGCGCGGGCCGGGTCGGCAATGGCCAGCGCGCCGAAAATCACCCCGATCAGCCGCAGAATGGTTTCGGTGTAGCCGGCCACCGGGCGCGGAGCGCGGGCGCCAAGCAACGAGCCATCGACGACGACGAAGGTGATCGGGCGCAGACAGCCGGCATTGGCGGGCACGCCGGTAAAGACGTGTTTCAACGCCACGTAGCAGGCGGCGATGGCGGTGGAGTAGGAGATGTTGATCGGGCCTTGAGCGGCGGCGGAGCTACGGGAAAAGTCCAGCGTGGCACTGTCGCCTTCAATGGTGAGGTCGAGCGCGATGGTCAGGAGGTCGTCGGTGATGCCGTCATTGTCCAGCACGTCCTCGAAGCGGTAG
>Ga0118677_10003893_pt1 | contig 27664 bp, 19 predicted proteins | sample AliMusrvi5mmetaG_FD_86154 | JGI IMG/M metagenome (GOLD analysis project Ga0118677, IMG submission 86154) | reverse complement strand
TAGTAAAACCGGTGGGACCCGGTGAAACCGAAGATCCAGAAAAGGTAGCCGATGAGCGTGTTGTGGGTGGCCGCGGCCGGGATGTACATGCGGGATTCATAGCCGACGGAGGTGCCGACGCCATGGAAATCTCACCGGAAAGCGAATCGTCACCACGAATTCCGCGGACATGGGACGTGTTCCATTACCTGAAGCTGCCGCATGAGGCGGCGGTGCCTGGGGAGCGACGACCGGCGCCATCGTCAACCGGCACACGCCCGCCATGGTCGTGAGATCGGCGACGATGACTTGGAGGCGCCTCATGGCAGTTGCGCGACAGGCAGGCAGTCCCGGAGGATGCGGAGAATGATTGGCACCGCCAGTTGGAAGATAGGAACGGTCAGTTCGTGTTCGGAGCCCATTGTGAAATGGGCACAGGCCTTGTTCGCTCCGTGGATGAATTTCGCGAGCGTTTCACATTCGTCTGGGGTGAGTTCGCTCAGTTCCACAAACCGTCCCCCGACATCAGGGGCTTTGACGTCGTCGGTCAGGTTTTGGCGGCAACGGTGCTTCCTGTCAGCCACCGTCAGTTTTACGGTTGCCCCATCGCAACCGAGCCCGAGGAACGAGAGGAGAATTCGTCCGGAAACAATTCCGGCTTCGGCGGCTTGGTTGTCCTGCTGGTTGAAGGCGCCAAAGGGCCGAAGCCCGTCCTTCAATAATCTGGCGCGGTACGGAATATGCTGACGCAGCATCGCCTCCCGGTCACCGTCGGCGAGTGGAGCGAATCCTGGCTCTCGGACATGTCTCATGCGGCGGTGAGTTCGGCGACGAGCGCTTCGAGGAGGTTCTTGGCGGTGGTATTGTTTTCATGCTTCCATCACTCTCGGCAAGGTTTCCTCCAGCGTGTGGAAGAGGCCGTCGATGATGTTAGGCTTGCCGGCGAAGAGCTCGTCGGGGCCACCGGCGTGGAGGCCTCTGAAGGGGGCCTCGTAGAGGGCGGCGGGCTCCATGAAGCCACGGGCGGTGAGTTGGTCGATGACGAGTTCGACGAAACGCATCTGTTGGGCGTTGAGGCTGCGGTCTGCGAGGAAGGTGGCGAAGGCGGCTTTGGCGGCGCCGCGGTCCATGCCGACGATGCGGCGGACCAGGTGGGCCAGCGTGGGCATCTCCTGGATCTGGAGCATGCTGGTGAGCAGGCGCCGGCCTTCGTCCTCACCGATGCTGAGAAGCGTTTTCTCAAGCGATTGGAGGTCGGTGGGGGTGAGCGGCTGGTTGTTGCGGAGGCGCTGGATGGCGATTTCGTCCTGATGACCGCGGAGGTAGTCCTCCACCTTCTTGGCGTATTGTTTGCCGGTCATCTTGGGCATGGGAATGGCCTCGTCTTCACGCACACTGATGATCTCATCCTCGAAGTTGGTGTAGACGATCTTGCGCTTGGATTTGTCGATGAACTGAACGAGTCCGCGCAGGCGGATCCGGAGATCTTCGAGCGCGGCGAGATCGATGCATTCCCAGAACTCGGTGGTTTGGATGGCGCGGAGGTATTCGAGTTGCTGTTTGACGGCGGGGATGGCGTCCTTTTCCTCAAGGCTGGCGGCGATCTCGATGACTCTTTTGCGGGTGGACTCGAAGGTTCCGGCATCTTTCTCGATCAGGGCGATCTGCATCCGCAGGGCGCTGAGGTCGAAGAAGCGGGCCTCGATCTCATCGGTTTCGATCTGGCTGGGAAGTCCGGCGATGTGGTTTTCGATCTCGTGGATGTCTGAATCCGAGAGAGCGTCCCATGATACCGCATTCTTGAATCTTTCGACATGCTGGAGGTGGGCGCGAACCATGAAGTTGTCCGGGTTCATGACCCACAGCCAGTTTCTGTTGGAGGCCCCGCCTGCCGGATCCGGTCGTGACGGCAAGCGGAACAGGCGGACACCCCGACCGTTCTAGCGGACCGAGGCGCGGGTCGCGCCAGGACCCGCATCACCGGCGCCGGCCATGGCCGTGGCGTGCCTCCGCTCCGCGTCCGCCGCCAGCTCATCGGCCCTGGCGGCGGTGGCGACGGCCCAGGCGGCCACTCCGGGCGTCGCCGACAGCCTGTCCGCGTCCGCCGCCCGCCAGCCCCTTCCCGCGATGGCGGCAAAGGCGTGAATGCCGGACACCAGCCCGTCGTTGGAAAGGAGCAGCGGCCCTGCCCCTCCCGGCCGCCCGGCCTCGCAGGGCACAACCCACAGGCGGCCCCCGCCCCGTACTCCGGCCTTCCCCGGGGTCGCGGCGATGACCCACACCTTCTGATCGGCCGTAATCGAAAAACGGCCGTCGGCATCGGTCCGTGCGACCGCCGCCGGCAGGGCGGCAATCACCCCGTCCAGCAGGTCGTCGAATGTGGGACGGCTCCCTGGCGTGCCCAGTGCAAGGCGGCGGGCCCGGACCTCCTCCAGGAGGCCGTCCAGGCCGGGGACCGCATACTCCCGACGGGCCAGCGTCCCGCACAATCTTTCGGCGATATTGAGGACGCCGCCGTCTGCCTTGGCCTGAGCAACCCGCCTGTCGGCTTCGGCAAGACGGTCCAGCACCGATGCGGCGAAGGACCTGAACCCGGCGTCGCCGAGGACGTGGATGCCTACGAGGCCCAGCTTCTCGCTCGCCCCGTCCGGGTTCATGATGAAGACCTGGCCGGCAACCTCCGCCGGCTTTTTCTGACAGGCCGGCAGGCAGAGGAGCACGACAAGACAGCAGTGGAGACGGCAATGGCGGAGGAGCGCCCGGACCGGACAAGAGTGGTATTTCATGACCTCGCCATACTATGCAATTGAAGGACCGATCACAAGACAATAACCGGATCTCCGGCGACCATTCCTCGGGAGGATTTGAAGACGGCCAACGGGGAAATCCGTTGTCGGGGCCGGATGCGGCAGGGGTTTTCAAACCTGTCAAAATCCGGTCCGGGGCGGCCGTCATGTCGCACGCCGGTTGGTGGACAACATGATAGTATTATCCGAGGTTCGGTTGGACCATGCCATGCCGGATCTATATATTGCAAAGGCGCTTATGGACTTGTCGTCAGGAATCCTTTCGGCTAGTCTTCGCCCATGCTTGAAGACGTTGAACGACTGCCGAGGTCCGTTTCCGAATCCGACGACTGGACGCCGGACTGGCGCAACCGCCAGGCCATGGCATATCTCGCCGCCTACCGGGACCGACTCACGCTGAGGGCAGGTGAGGGCGCCCGTGAGGGATTTGAGCGGGCGCTTGGCGCGGGCCTGATCCGCTTTCCCGTCCGGGAGAATGACAAGATCGTCATGGCGAGGTTCCGGCACATGGCCGGCGCGGCAGTCACGGGCTCGGAGTGGACTGCGGCCTTCGACTGGTGCCAGGAGTGTGTGGGGATGGACCCTTCGCGTCAGTCCACCATCGCCCTCAAGGGCTGGCTTCTCGCTGGCCTCACCGACGAGGAGATCACCAGACGCCGCCCAATGACCCCCTGCGCTGTCAGGGTCTTCCACGACGTGTGGTTTGACGTCCGGCCCAACATGCAGGTGCCGGGAGCGCTCATCCGGATCTTGTGCGGCGCGCCGCTTCCCACGGGAGCCGCCGGGTGGCAGCGGCGGGAGCGGGTGGTGTTCCATGCGGCCCTTTTCAACGGAGCGGAATCCGTGGACCGGATGCTGATCCCCGACGACAGGCCCGCCGCCGGCGGGAATGACTGGTACGTCACGGAGCGCCGCCGCCTCCAAAAGGAAATCAACAGGGGCTGCGGAACTGCGGCGCGGGAGGGCGAGGCCGATGGGCCGGTTGGTCAGGCACGGGTGACTGCCGCAGGGGGGACGAATACCGCACCCGAGATCGGGCTGCGGGCGGCGATTTGAAAAGCGCATGAGGCCGGGTCACGCGTTTCTCGGCACCACTAACCTTGACCTGACCAGCCTAACGGAACGCTTCCGGACCCGCTTCCAACCGGTCCGCCTTCAGCCCCTGGAAGACGAGGTTCTCGCAGCTTGTCACAAGGGTAGCTCGCGCGGCGCCGGGGCGCTCCTCCCGCGGACTCTCCCATCACCCGCCGGATCGCCGAAGGGGGCAAGGGCGACGCCGGGGCGGCGATGGCGGATTTGGAGATGTGGATCACCAAATACTTCTGCCATGCCTAACGACGACGGATCTCTATTAGGTTGTAGATTACTCCATCTCGAGAATATAGCCAGTGTCTGGATACCCAGGGTCAAGCAACCCATCAGATCTAATGTCATTCCATGTACCCGTCGGGTTGATCATCAAGAATTCCTCAGATCCACTGTCACTTGGTTCCCCAGAACCCCAATTGGTGTGGCTCCACGGCTCTCCGGTGATCCATCTCCACCCCCCAGATGGTTCGGAATAGTCGGGTGCTGTTGTATTCTGATAACCTCCTATCCAGCAGACAGGAACACTGCCCGAGTGGTGCAGTTGAGCCCCGATGGCTGTCCATTCGGCTTGGCTTGTGATTGTGGCAAGATGTCCGCCACGAGCTTCGGCATCTGCCTTTGCTTGTTGCCAGGTGAACTTACCCGGAATTATTGTGTACTTACTGCGTTCGATGATGTAGCTCGTCGGGCTGTAGTATTGGTTGTCCTCAACATCACCCCAGGTTGAGGCCGGCGCCTGTTCGCTCGTCATTCGGTAGAAGTGCATGAATCCACCTGCCAAGCCAGGAGCGCTGGGTTCGTTTGGAGCGAAGTTGTCGAAGGCGAATGTTTCGCCAGAAACCCATGCCCATCCGGAGGCGTAGTGCCCCCCGATCCATGGCCCGACACCGGCTCCGTAGTACCACCAATACGCGTTATTATTGATCATAGAGAACACAAACCCGTTCTCTTCTTGGCTTGTGATGCAGACCAAGTACCCACCGGCGGCCTCTGCGGCTGCCTTCGCTTGGCTCCAGCCCAGTTTTCCACCATTGTTCACGGCTTTGTACCAGTGCCCGTTGCCACCCGCACTGACCGGCCATTGAACCCAGCCATCGGTATTTGGAACCACTGTAAGCGTAACCGAAATCGTCACTTGCTCGCTGTTATCGGTGTTCCTGCGGACGGAAATCGTGCCCTGGTGCTGCCCGACGGGCAAGGAGGTCGCGTCAAATGACAATGAAATAGACTGATGCACGGAGGTCGCGGTGCCGCTGCTCGAAGAGGCGGAAATCCAACTTGGATCGCTGGCCACCAAATTGAAACCGACCTGTCCATCGTCTTCATTCCAAATCTCCATTGAAGCCGTTCCCACTTTGCCGTGTTCCACTTGCACCGAGATCGAGGCTGGGGTCGCAGCGATAAGCAACGGACGGACAACAGGATCTGTTGACGGATTCGGCTGTTTGTACGTGAACTTGACGTCGAGCGGGCTCAGGTCAGCATAGAATGGTATGCCCTCGCTGGTGTAGACCCTGGCAGTCATCGTGATAACGTAGTCTCCGGGTTCGACTTCGAACACATGCTCGTAGTCCGTTGATGACTGCGTTTCCTCGTGGGTTTGAGTTGCCCCCAGAGGGATTCCGTTCCAGACTTTGGTACATTGGATTTTGAAACTTGTCATTCCTGAAGTGCCACCAATTCCATCACCAAAGGATGCCTTCCAGTTTGGCCACTTGATCAATATTCCGTTAGATTCCGACTCGCAGGTGAAGGCTGCGCCATGAGCCCATGCGCGGAACGGCTCGCCGATTAGCCGGAGCCACGGATCGTCTTCGACGATAGCAAAGTCGCCGCCAATCGTCATTTGGCTTGCTGAGCCTATCGAGGTCTTGGGGAAATTGAGAAGCACTTTGCCGTCGGATCCCAACTCTGGAGATGGCAAACACGTGGAGGCGTAGTTCGATAGATCCGAGCGCCTTACGACTGATGTCACCATCCCCCACGATTGGGTATCGAGGCTTGGGTAGTGGACGGTGTTTGGCGTAGATCCAGGTGATTTGTAGCTGGTGGTGACTTCACGGCCACTTGCTGCATCGGTGGCGATACTGTCCACTTCAATTATGCTATCGTCTCCGAGGCGCACGCTATCGCGACGAAACAGCGAGTCATAGTCACCGTCAGCATCCGAATCGAAGATGCCGATGGTTGTCCAGAGGATGCTCCCTGCGCCGCGATTCGACCACTGACGTCCTTGCATTAGGCCATTGCGCCAAATCTCGGTCATGGTGTCTGCGGGCAGACGGCGGACACGGAAGAATGAGTTGCCAGCAGCGGGATTCCGCTTGCTCGCCCAAGTTCTTGCCCTTCCTGACGCCGGGAGAAACACATCTGAGCACGTGTTCCATGTAACCAAGTCGGACGACTGTTCGACGATATCTGGCCCCTCCAGAGTTCCTTCCCATGTTATCGAGAAAGTCGCATCGCCTCCGCCGGACGATGTCGTGAAGGAGCTATCCGTTATATCCAACGCAAGACCCAAGCTCGTGGAACAAATTACGACTAAGGTCTCGACAAGGACTCGGGTGAACCTCAGATTGCTTTCTTTCGAGGTTGGCCTTAACCAGGGAACCAAATGACGAAATGAGATATGGGTAAATGATTCGCTACTGAATATTCTTGAAAAAGTGTTCATGTCTATTGCTAGAAAATTGCTTTCGAGGTGAAAGCGGTTGATAGAACCGGTGACCAGACTGTATCGCAGGGGAAACCGGGGCGAGGATACGCTGGGGTTTGGGTTCCACTATTCAACTAATGATCAATCGGAAGGCTAACCGTTTGGGAAGTCGGTGAAAAGAATAGATGCTAGGCATAATCGCGCAATTCGTGCGCATGATTTGCTGTTTTGTGCGTCCCATTAGCAGTTCCTGCCATTTGGCTTTCGTCGCAGCATCCGGCAAGGCTCGGTAGGCTGGCGTCTGAAAACCATTAGATTTCTAACCATATTGGCGACATAACGACCGTTTGGGCGCGTCGGAACCCGTTGATAGTGAACAGGAAATCTATTAATCGGGGCGACAAAGTCCTCGGGTCCCCCACCCCCATCCAAATCATGTGAAAGGTGTTTTTTCAACTTTACACATTTTTCACGTCGGCAAGGTGGGTGAGGTCGCGGCGCTGGCTGCCGTCGCCGTTGATGATGACCGGCTGGCCCGCCTCAATCCGGCGGCGGAACGCCTCCAGGGCAAGGTCTGGCCGCTGTCCCGGACCCCAGACTGAGAAGAACCGCAGTGCCACGAAGCGCAGGCCGTGCAGACGGGCGTAGAGGCGACCCCATTGCTCGCCGTGGAGCTTGGTCAGGGCGTAGGGGCTGCATGGGTCTGCGGGGTGGTCCTCGCGGGCCGGCAGCGGCGTTTCCGGGCCATAGACGCTGGACGACGAGGCGACCACGAAGTGGGGGATGCCCATGCGGCGGCAGAATTCCAGCAGGCGGATGGTGCCGATGACGTTGGTGATTTCGTATTCGAGCGGGCGGTCCATCGACGGGCGCACTCCGGCCAGAGCCGCAAGGTGGACCACGGCGTCGAAGGCCCGGTCGGGCAGTTCCCCCCGGCGGATGTCGCAGACGTGGAACGCCACGCCCTCCGGCAGAGGATTCTTTGGCGGGATGTGGTCGAGGCCGGTGACCCGGTGTCCCGCCGCATCGAGGTGCCGGACGACATGGGTAGGGCCGACGGAAACTCCGGCCACTTACGGCTCCTGAGTTGTCTGGGCCTGAGGAGTCGCGGGGGTTGCGGGAGCAACGGGGGCAGGAGGCGTCGCCGCCGCGGCCACGGGGGCGAAGGCGGGGTAGAATACGGAGCGCTGGGAGGTATCGAGTGAGTCGGGTTTCCCGTCTTCGGTGCTCGCGCCCTTCTGGATGCTGCCGTAGGAAGCGATGCCGCGAAGTCCGACGATGAGCGTTTTCTTGTGCTCAGGGTCGAGTTCTTTCGCCGCTGCGGTGCCTGCGGCCCAAGCGAGTTCCGCCAATGCTTCCTTGGTTTCCTTGGTCTTGTAGCTGCGCAGGGAAGGCACGTGGCAGAGGATCACGATCATACTGGTGCCGTGCTGGCAGTAGGTGAGGAATTCGCCGCCGCTCATCAGGTTCTTCTTGCTGCCGCCGGTGAATGCCATCGAGGTCATTGTCTTGAGCTTCGATGAGAACTCCTGGGCTGCGGATTTCGCCGCCTGGGTGTTGCCGTGGATCTGGCCTTTGGAGCCCGAACTGATTAACGCGTGGGCTGCCTCGAACTCTTTGTATCCTGGCGTCTTCTCGTTGCGTTCCTGGCTTTTCTTGGCACCGGAGGCACCGATTGTCAGGAATATGGCGAACAAGAGCATTGGCCATGTCCAGAAGCCAGCGGGGATGAAAAACAGGCTGTGTGTCGACTTGAGTATCACTTGTTGGCCGGTTTGCGGATCGACAAGCACCCTGCCAGGTTTGGCGTTGATGGCTTTCCAGATGAACCAATTGCCGATGGCTGCCGCGCCCAGACCAAGGCCCGCGCCCAAGCTGGGATGTCCGAGCAGGGAACCCGCGACACTGCCTGCGACGGAGCCGAGAATCGCGAGGAGGGGAACCAATATGCCTAAGCCTTTCCAGATGATCATGTTTGTTTGGGTTGGTTGGTAGGGGAATAGAAGATGCAAATCACACGCATCGGTGAGCCAAGTCAATCAAATAGCACTGCTGGGCGGCTTGCCATCCCGGAACACCATGCGGGCGCGGAGCTTCATCACAGGGGCAATTTCGCCTGGTCGGGATCGTCGATGGCGCACTCGATTTGCCGCCGCGTGCCCGCGTCGCCCTCCGGGCAACCTATGGCTGGCCATCTCGCTCCGCTCGGTTCATCCGTGGTGATCTTGGACATCAATATCATTCAACATGAGTCCTCTTCAAGTGTGACAAGTCGATGTTCCACTCCACGGTTTGGTTGGTGGCTTGCACGAGGGTGAGCACGGCAAGCTGACCATCCGCGGAGGGTTGCAGATTCCCCGGTTCGCGGCCGTTGAGGGCGATGACGATCTTGAACGGTTCACCGGCCACCACCTTGGCTTTGCCGGCCAAGCGGCGACCGTCCCAGTGCACGTCTGTTAGATCGAACTGGCCTTGCATCAGGTGGCGGTTGGTGGAGAGCACCTGCGGGGCAGTTTCGACCTTGCGGATGGACAGCATGCGCGCCTCGCCGGGGCGGAGCGTCTGCCGCAGGGTGTCCGTGCCTTTGAGCTTGCCGGCCAAGCAGTCGTGCCAGAAATCGTACACATAGTACTCCTGGCCGGGATCGAGGCCGAGGGCACCATCAGCGGTATCGCCGGCCAGCGGGACGGTGATGGTGTCCTCGCAGGTCGGCAGGGCGTTGTTGAAGAGCGTGACTTGGTGCCAGTCGGGCGTGACGGCGAAATCATAGACGCGCGGCCAACCGGCATGCGTGAACGCATCCACGGGTCGGGCGCTGCGCGGCTCGGTCGGATAGGGAAAGGTGCGTTCGAGGTCATGGAGGGTTTCGGGTTTGAGGTCGCGGAACGAATTGGCCAGCAGCAACCGGCTCGCCGCCACGTAGGCCATGGTCAGCAACATGCGGCGGCCATCCTGGTCGGTGCCGGCCCAGCCATCGACTTTCCATGCGCTGGTCAGTTCCTTCGAGTCCATGTCATAGGCAATAACGACACGGTTCTTATACCAGCGCAGTCCACTGCGGGAAACGAGCTTGGGCAGGATTTTGTCACTGTCATGCTCAGTGCGCTGGGAATCCACAATGCCAAGTGTCAGATCGTTGTCAGGCTGCTCCAGGTTGCGCTCGTGGATTCGGGCGTTCGGCCCCAGCCCGTCGCGCAGCAGGGTGAAAAACATCCGATAGAAGGCGGTAGCGGTCATTTTCGGGTGCGCAAGGATCGGCGGTGCCGGCTTGTCGCCTGCGGGGATGTTCTCATAGGTGGAGGTGCCGAGCCGTGGTTCCGGTGAGCGGCCATAGAGGAGAGATAGCCAAAGCTGGTCGGCATAATCCACCATCAGCCCGTCAATATTCCCTCTCAAGCATCCGAAGCACGTCCGCATGTACTCCTGCACGGCGGGCAGGGAGTAATCCAGGTTGTAGAAACCGTTCAAGTCCCGGTTATGAAGCCAATCCTGGTGCGCCTCCCTGAAATCGCGGCTGATAGGATGTTTGTACTGCGGCGGCTGGGTGTACGGCTGAATGTAGGTGAATGCGAGACAGCCATTCTCGTGCATGCCGGTGCCGAGCTTTGCGGATGTTTCATAGGGCGCGGTATAGTAGCCGTGCTTCTGCCAATGGGCATCATCCCACCAACCCTGGGGATTGCTTTCAGTGTATGAATCGGGAACGAGGCGGACGGCCGCGCGCGAGTAGTTCAGAAATCCGCTAGACCTGATCTGCTGCGCTTCCTCGACCATGCCGGAACTGGTGTTGATCTTATAGGCGGATTTGTCGGGATGGTCCTGCGCCCCTGAAGTTTTCCACACGCCGGCATACCACGCGCAAACCGTCGGGAAATCATACACGTTCGGCTTCGCGCCCGTCGCCTCACGCAAGGCCCGGCCGTATTTCTCCAGCGCCTCGAACGGATTCGCCGTGCCCGCATCCACATAGAAACTGTCGGCGGGCAGATAGGTTTCGCCCGGATCCACCAGCCGGCCGATCGGGTCGTAGGCTTCCAATCCGGCGGTCACGTCTTTGGATAAAGTCCGTTCGTCGGTCACGTTGCCTTCCGGCATGGTGTGCGCCCACTTGGTGAAGTCGGCCGTCTTGAGCGCGCCTAACACCAACGAGCGCCGCTTGCCCGCCTGCTTGAATGTCACAAGCAGGTTGTTTGCGCTGCTGCGCGCCGCGCTGCTAGTAACACTGGGCTGGTTTGCGCCCGACGGAGCATCAAGCGTGCGCACATCCGTCCACGGCATACCAGGAAACGGAACACCTCCGGCCAGCGGCCAATACTTCTTGATCCGCACCGGTTCACCGGTCGTGTTCTTCAAGCCGGTCCGCAACTCGACGAACGCCCGATGCAGCGTGAATTCCAACAATAACGTGGGCGCGTCGCTCCGGGTGCATTCGATCAACATCCGCTCCTTGGTTTGTTCGGCAATCCGCCGTTGATAGTCCGCATCAGTCGAGGCCCAGCCTTCCACGGTGGCGCGGGCGTCGCGGATGGCGGAGCCGGCCACAGCCGGCATGCTCAGGCCATACGTGCCGGACCTGAGGTCGAAATCAATGCGAACCGCCTGGTTCTGCAATGTCTGTGACTCGGCGAAGGCGACGCTCAGGATCAAGGAGAGGATGAGTATGCAACAGGTCGGGTGTTTCATGATTGTCAGATCACAAGTTGTTATTAGGAGAGGAGTGCAATCCCGTCAAGATTTCCATACTGACATCATGCCCGTGCCTCCGTACGCCCGCTTGCTGTGCGATTGTGCCGAGGCACGCGCTCCCCGCGGACCCCCGCTGGCCAGGGCGGGGCGCCCGGCGTTGGAGTGCCGGGTGCGCCGCCTGGCCCGACCCGCCGGCCCGGCGAGTGCTTGACTGGTGGCCTGCGTCATCGCCCTCACCCTCGCCGCCGCCGCCCTGGCCTTGCTCGGACCTGCGAACCCCCCGGTCCCAACACCCGTCGAGGTGTTCACCCCGCAGGAAGTCCAAACCCGCTGGACCGCCAATCCATTCCCCGGCGAACCCTGAGCCACCACCATGGAGTGCGGCCACTCGTCGCCACCGTGGGGGGCGGACTTGTCCGCCGTGGTGCGGAGCCGCCCATACGCGAGATATAACAAAATATTTCAAAATAGTTCTTGGCTTCCCGGAGCCGAGTGCTACAAGTGAGGTAATCAATAAGCCGATGACTCTGACTCTCTAGTTTTTCGCTTGCTCCCGATGGTTAGTTTCTGAATCCAACAAGAAAGGAAATCCATGAAAACTCGCTCCGCCCGCACGCCATCCTCTGCCGTCAACCTCGGCTTCCAAATCGCCCCCATGGTCGATGTGGTGTTCGTCATCATGCTCTTCTTTATGGTGCAGGCCGGCAGCGTCCAACGAGAGGGCGTCCACAACACCACCTTGCCCTGTGGAACACCAGCGCCAACCCCCGACGAAATCGCCATCCGCATCGCCGACGATGGCCAGGTGCTGCTCAACGACGAACCGCTCGACTCGCCCACCAGCAAGGCGCTGCCCGAGCTGGCCGACAACCTCAGGCAACTCCACGATAACAGCCTCGCCACCAAGTCCGAAGTGATGGTGACCATCTATGCCGACGACACCGCCCGCTACGAGCGCGTCATCGACACCCTCGACGCCCTCAGCCGCGCCAAAATCACCTATGTGACCTTTCAGGCAGTGGCACCCGACTGATCCCGCCACGCCCCGTTAAACCCAACCCCAATTTGATCCAATCCCAAACCTAACAACCCAACATGAACTCGCCCACCGACTCAGACTTCATTGCCCCACCAACCTCCCACTTGACCCTTTGGGACAAGCTCGGCGGCCGCGCCCTCTCCATCGCCATCATCCTGCACATCTTCGTGCTTGCCATCGGCGCCTTCGCGATTTTCCAGATCGTTCACCAACCGGTGCCCGCTGACCCGGTCATCCCCCCCATCCGCAAGGGCGGCGACAGCGGCGCCCGCAATGCCAATGTCGCGATCCACGAGCGACAACTCAGAGCGATTGTGCCGGTCAACCAAATCAAACGCGTGGTAACAACAAACAATCAACCGTCGTACATTTTACCGGAGCAAACCGATCATTTCGGCAAATTCACTTCGATGGGAGCCATGACGGCCAGCGGGGCCCGCGGGGGAATGGCCGACAACGGCAACGGCCGCGGCCTAGGGCGCGGTCACGGCCCCGGCATTGGATTAGGCGATGAAATAGGCGTCATCCCCTTCGGACCAAGATTCCCTGACATCTTGAAGGGCCGCTGCTCGCCGGGCGACCGGCTCGACCGCATCACCATCAACGGTGGGACCCGCGCCTGTGAAGATGCCGTGGTCAAGGGCCTGCGCTGGCTCAAGGCGAACCAGAATTCCGACGGCTCCTGGAGCGGACAGAGTTCAGTTGCCATGACCGGTCTGGCCTTGCTCGCCTATTTAGGTCACTGCGAAACCCCGGCATCCAGGGAGTTTGGCGATTCCTGCCTCAATGGAATCCTCTACCTCGTCAACATCGGCATGAAAAACGACGGTCGCATGGCCGACAATTTCACCGCCAACCACTGGTCCTATGAGCATGCCATCGCCGCCTATGCGTTGGCCGAAGCCATCCCCTTCTGCCGCGAAGTCAGCCAGGATGTCCCCTATATGGAGGAGGTCGCCACCAAAGCCGGCCAATTCATCATCGACCACCAGCATGCCAGCGGCGGCTGGGCCTACGCATACGCCACGACCGGCGGCCATACCGACGTGTCGGTTGTCGGCTGGCAGCTCCAGGCCTTGCGGGCCTGCAGTCACACGGGCATCAAGTACAAGGGCATGACATCTTGCATCGGCAAAGGTCTCAAGTACCTTGCCGCCTGCCAGAATGTCAACGGCGGCTTCGGTTATGCCGGGCCCAACTCCGGGGTGGCGGAGTATTTCACCCTCACCGGTGTCGGCATGCTCTGCAACCAGATGTGGGGCAAGGGTGGCAGCGCCGAGGTGCGCCATGCCGCCAGGTATGTGCTCGATAACACCAAGTTTGATTACAACGGAGCCAACTGTGACCTGTACGGCCACTATTACGAGTCGCAGGCGATGATGCAGCGCGGCGGCAATGATTGGAAACAATACAACGCGATGTTCCGCGACCAAGTGCTCAACAACCAGGATGCCGATGGCTCGTGGAAAGTTCCGGGAGGCGGCCAAAAGGTGCGTGCCGCCGCGCCAGGCTATGTCAGCGACAAAACCTACCGCACCTGCCTGTGCACCCTGATGCTGGAGGTTTACTACCGCTTCCTGAGCACCGGCGGCGAGCGCAACGGCATCTGAAGTGACTTCCCACGGGTGCCGTGGACGGTGGCAGCCCGCTGCCGCCGTTAGCAGCGGGCTGGCGCTGGCTTGTGTTGCACGGGCGTGGTTTGGAGCGCGCGGTTGGGGCTGTTAGGCCAGGCTTCGTTTGTTGCTGCGCTCCAAACGAAGCCATGGTAAGGGCCAAGGGAAAAGCCCTTCAGGCAGAAAACGGAAGTTGAAATCCAAGATTCGTTCTTGAAACCACAGATTACACGGATTTCACGGATTTTCTAGTATGGATTTCCGCACCATTTGTAACTTCGGAGAAGTTGTAAATGGAACCAATTTCAATCTGTGAAATCCGTGTAATCTGTGGTTAATCTAACCGATATTTCGAATCAAACTTCGGAGTTCGGGTTCAGTTGGCGCAGCCACTCGACCTCAGCACTCTACAGGGGCCAAACTCCAGAGCGGCGCTTGGTGAGTGCCGCAGCCAATGAGATGCGTCGGCTATCACTCACCGGTGGGTTCCACGGCCCTGCGGGATTCAGGAATGGACTTGAAGGCGACCGGGCCGAGCCGCGGGTCGGTTCCCGGGACGATGAAACAAAGCGTGCGGACCTCGGTGTTGTATTCCCAAACGGCGGAGTAGAGCGGCTTCTCGATCGCCTCGGCGAGTGCCACACGCACGCCGACACCGCGCGTCGCGCCACCGAGATCCAGATCGATGGGTTTCCAGCCGCCCGGGATGCGCAAGGCCTTTTTCTCCATCTGCACGACGATTTCCTTCGCGGTGGCATTGAGAAACCGATAGGCCCCCCAGCGGAAACCTGACGGATCGTCATCGACGATCAGGAGGCGGATGCCGGTAGGATGGGATGGGTCGGGCATGATGACGAGCAGTGGGAATTTCACCGCCTCCGGGATCGCGCACGCACGTTCGACCGGTTTGCCGTCAGGCCCCGGGGGTTTATCGAGGGCCCGAATGATCAGCGGGCCGTCGCCCTTGACGTGGAGCCGACCGGTGCGTTTTGAGGGGTGCATGTCGGTGATCGCGATGACAGACGCGCCTGCCACCAAGGCGAGCTTGCGTGCGGCCACCTCCTGGTCCCATGCCAGCGCGCGCGGCGCGGCGGCAGCGGCAGTGGCTGCCGGAATGCAGAGATGTGACATGAACAGAGCGATGAAAAGATGGCGGATCATGGTGCGGGACGGATGGCAAAGCGGACGTTGGATGGATTAACAGCAGCCAACCACGGGCTGCTGCTGCGGATTTCAGATGGGATTGCCAGATGAGTTGAGAATGAGTTGGCGGATTGAGACCACCTGGAATCTGCGGCCATAGGTTTTGTTCACTTCGGAGGTGAGATCCGCGACCGGAGTCGCCGCGTCATCGGTGGGGTCGAGCCAATCTGGGACGCGCTGGACAACGGCCTCGAGGCGCACGCTGGCAAGGATGTTTCCGTGCGCGTCTTTCGCCTCGCCCAGCGACCGGATGATGAAGGAGTCCGAACGCGGCGAGATGTAGGGTGCCAGGCCGTTGAGAACATCCGCCTGGGTGAGCCAGCCCGGGGTGTTGGTTCCGGTCTTCGGGTTGGGGATGTTGGCGGGATATGGATAAGAGCTGGTATCGAATTTACTATAACTGAATTTATCGTTGAGTTTGCTGGCGTCGATGGCGCATTGGATCGCGCCACTCAGCTTCTTAGCATTGTCGGTGGAAACCTGCCGGTTGACAAACTCTCCCAATGACAGGAACGGGCCGCGCAACTGGATTTGCAGGACGATTTTGCTGGCGAGAAGTTTCACCTCGTCATCGCTGAGGGAGCGGAAGCCGGACCATGGATCGTTCTCCGTCATGTTGGCTGGTGCTCCGGTGAGGATGTGGCGGAAGCGCGACTGGATCGTCTTGCCAGAGGACACTGGGGGCACCCCGCGGAGGCTGGAAAGCACCGCCGTCCATGCCTCCACGCTGGTGGAGTTCACATTGAAGCCGCCCTCGACCAGCAGGTGGCCGGCGAGGCGGACGCAGCCCGCGGGGCCGCCCAAGCGCTGTTTCATTTCACTGGCGGAGCGTCCGCCCTGATAGGCGGTCATGCGCGGATTTGCCAGCGGATTGCCTGCCCGATCGCTGAAGAATTGGGACAGCACCTCGCTGAGGGATTGCCTGGTGCTGATCTGGTCCGCCTTCCAGACGGCCGGCGACCCGGTGGCGGATTGGCGCGACCCGAGCACCGGCACGGCGCCTGAGAAATAACAGGAATCGAAAAGCGCCTCATTGGCGAGGTATGAGACGTCATAGAAATCGAGCTTCGGCGAAATCGGCGTTATCCCATCCGCCGCCTTGGTGGCGGAATGCGATACGCTGGCAGCGTCCAAATAGGGGGAAACCCATGAGTTGCCGATCTGGCTGGCGCAGCCGAAGGCGCTGGCTGTCAGGTCGCAGTGCTGCAGTGAACCCAGCGAGAGGGTGGGTGAACGCGGAACCTCGAAGAACGCCAGGTTGGTCTTGCCGGAAAAGGCGCTATGCGATGGGCCGTAGAACGCCTTGGTTCCATCCATGGTGGTTTCCATATTGAGCGCGGCGAGCGTGGCGCCGCCCTGGAGCAGGCTTTCATAATGGGGGGCGGCTTGGAATCTCGCGCCACCGCTCAGGTATTGGTTGACGAAGGGTTGCCGCGGATTGGTGGTGAACATCAAATCCGCCAGCGGCAAGGTGCTGGACTGCGCCACCCGGTGATAGGTGAGCAGACTGCCCACCATGAGGGGGGATTCGTTGATCAGATCATAGGCAAAAGAGGGATAAGTGAAGGTATCATACCCGCCAAAGGCCTGGCCGGCGTGGATCTGGTCGTAGAAATAGAGGTTCTTCTCGGCAGGCAGAAACGGCGTGGAGCCGTCAGCAGCCCGGTCCTCGACCATCAGTTCGACATCGGGATGCTTGATCTGATAGGAATCGGCCATGTTGGCGAAGTAATGATAGTGCTCACGGTCAAACTCAGCCGTGTTGGATTGGATCGTGTCGCCCGACTTGAGCTTGTAGTTGTCGCCTTGGCTGCCGGGGCTCAGGATGATGCCTCCCTTGAGCGTGGAAGTGATGTCCGTGGCGCTGCTCACCGGCTTCATCTTCCAGGTGCGGGCGGCGGCGCCTTGGTCCTTGCCAAAGTCCCGGCGTGACGGGTCTGCCAGGCAGAATAGCCGGACTTCGCCGGGCGCGAGCCGGATGACGGACGCGCCCGGTTGGGTGAGATGCAGGTAGAAGTAGGGGCGGGTTGAACGCCCGGGACCCACCACGCCGGACAGCCAATTTCTCAAGGTATGTTCGGGGCCGGCCTTTTCGGTGATCCTCCAATTCCAAAACATGGCGAAGTCAATCCACGGATAGACCACCAGGCCTTCCGTCTCGAGATCGATGTTATAGGGATTCCACACCGTGACGAATGGTGTTAGAAGGAGGCAGAAGGTGCCGTCCGCTTTGGCGAAAATGCTGAAGATGATGTTCATGCGGTCGAGCACCGGCGCGAGCGAGGGCTGCGTCCTGACGCCGGAGGACAGACTGGTGCCGGCAACCTTCGGGCTGGCGATGTGGGAATACGGCCGCTCAAACGCGCTGATCCCGCCGGAGGAAGTGTAAAGGTGGCGATACATCAGGTAGTATGAGCGCAGGGTATCGAAGGTGGGCACGCCATTGACCTGGTACTTGTGGTTCACCGAGGCACCGGGGAAATCCATGAAAACCGTCACCTCGGCACTGGTGGAGAGCGGTTGATACAACGGCTGCTGGTGCTGGTAAGTGGCGGGAGCCTGGCCGTAGAAGGGATTGCTCACCTTGCCCACCTTATCGGTCCAGGTTGGCGCGGAGAAATCCGCATCCTGCATTTCAAAGCCGGAGTTGAGATCGGTCTTGAGCCCGCCCGTGACCACGTTGGTTAGAAGGCTGTAGGAAGACGCGGTGTAGTCATTGGCACTGGTAGCCACGGTTTGCGGCGAGGCGCCGTAGGCGTGATCCACGGCCGCTTGGGCGAGAGTGCACACCGTGGCTGGCCGGCGTGGCCAGCCCTCCGCCGGTTGTTGGAAATTGGCGGAGTTTGAGAGATTAGGGCGGGACGGGGTTTGCAACTGGTCCTCCTGGGCAACACGTTTGGCGTCATCGGTGCCGATGTTGATGCGGGCCTTGGTGTTTTCCTGGGTGATGGCCCAGGCGAGCGACCCAATGTTAGAACCGGTGGTGATGGGGATTTTCTCCCCGCTCAGTTCGAACCCGGAAGACTGCGGGGTAAACAAGCGGGCCAGATCGCCCACCTGCTTGGTGGCGTGCCATGAGAGCTGGCGCAGGGTGGTGAAATCGGTGGCCGATACCAGCCAACTGCGGAATCCTTTCTGACTCTTCGGCGTGGCGTAGTTAGGCGGGCTGTTCGTGCCGGTTTTGGCAAGATTCGGGGACCAAGCGGTCCACACTCCGACCGCTGCCGGGTTTTGCGTGGTCTTGAGGATCGAGCCATCCGCAGTGATCCGGCGATCATCACCAAGCTCGCTCTGGAGTTGGCCAAGTGCGAGCATGAGCCCAATGCGGGCGTTCGCCAGCGCAATGGTGCGGGCTTCGGTGGCGGTTACTTTCCGGAGTTCGATGGAAGCCAGGCTCAGTAAACCCACGACGATGACCGTCAGTAAGATCATCAGACTGAGGGTCATCACCAGCGCGAAGCCATTCATCACGCCATGACTGCCAGGAATTTGCTTTTCAGGTGAAGGCCGTTGGAAAACGGCCGCTGACCGGACCGGAGCGCGGGGAAAAAGGGGGGGATTGGCGAGCGCGAGCATTCCGGCGAACTGCTCGGGCGTGCCAGCGGCATGCGGCGCGGCAACCCGTGCCAGGGTGGCCAATCTGGTGGCCGGCATTTTCCTCATCTGTTCCGCATTGCCTCTCCGATTCATGTTAGACCGACTTTCAATTCGGTTTCCGCGGTGAGTTGGATTTCTTCGGCGAAGGTAATGAGCGCGTGTTGTTTTGTAACATTTAATTTGGCGGAAACCGGTTTTCCGGCCAACGACACGACCACCGTCGCAACATTCACCCCATCGGCGAGCGCAAGCGACAGCGTTTTCAGGCGCAGTCCGCCCCAGCGGAGTTGGATGCCGCACTCCATGCCACGCGGGTCGCGTTTTTGCCAGAAGGTCCCCCACCCTGCTGCTGCGGTGAACGGCGCTCGGAAATTCTCCGGCGTCAGGCGCGGGGCGAAACCGATGTGGCCTTTCGGTCCATGATGTTCAAATCCGCAGGCGGCGGTGAAAACGCCGTAGCTCGCCAACGCGCGCCCATAGTGGTCGCCGCACTCGACCTCGTTCCACGGATTGCGCCGCGACGCGTGGTAGCGGTCGTGGATCATGCGTGTGACGGCCAGACCTTTTTCCACCAAGTCGCCGCCTTCCCAGACCATGTGCGACGCGGCCTGATGCTCGAAGCCCGTCATGCACTCGTTGAAATAAATGGCGGTGTCGGCGGCACCAATTGGCGTCGGATGTTCAGGGTCGGGAAACGTGCACATCACCAGGCCGCCCTCGCCGGCCATGGCATACCAGCGACCGCCCCCACCCGCGACCTTCGTCTCTTTGCGGAATGGCCCGACATCCGGCGCAAAGTTGTAACGCCACAGCGAGGCCAGCGCCTTGCGCGTCTGGTCTTCCGGCAACACGCGATCCAATCCAACCTGGAACGCCCAGCTTTGGCCGAAGACCTGGTCAATCTCGCAGCCATAGCCTGAGCCGAGTTTGTCGAGGTGGGCGGGATCAGGCTTTTGAATGAAGTATTGATCCTTGTGGAAAAGCTGCCGTGACATGTTCTCCGAGCCTTTGGCCGCGATGTCCGTCCACTTCGCGGCGGCGGCGGTGTCGCCCATTTCCCGCGCCAATTCCGCACCCGCCTTCAACGCGGCGAGGTAGAGCGAACTGATCCAGGAAATCGCCCCATACCAATCCGCATCGAGCGTGTTAGGTTGACCGCAGGTGATCAGACCATCGTCGTTGCCGTCCTTGGTGACCAGCCATTCCACCGCCTTCTTGATGTTCGGCCAGTTGCGTTTGAGGAAGGCGGAGTCCGGCGACATCTGATGTTCGCGCAAGGTCCGCAACACACTGCCCGCATGCCCGTCGGTCGCCGCGGACAAATTGAATTCCGCCCGCGCGCCAATCTCCCCGGTGGCCGGGTTGAAGCTGATCCCGTAGTCCACCCGCTCGCGCAGGTCGCGTTCGATCTCCGGGAAAATCCGGGCGATGGCCTGCGCGTAATGCCAGACGTGGGTGCAAGTTCCCTGGCAGCAATAAACCCCCTCCCAGAACCAGTAGCGGCCGTTGTCGAAGCGGTGGCAGGTGTTCGTGGCCAGCGTGGAAACACTCAACAGGGTGCGGTCTAACAACCAGTGCGGCAGCGTGGAGTCATACCAGGTGTCGCGCCAGCGTTTGGTTTCGCCGGAGAGCCGCGCGAAATCCTTGGCGAGAAACACCGCCACCTCGGCAGCGTCGCGGAACCGCTTGGCGTAATAACGCTTCAGCTTCGCGAAGTCACGGATGGCATTCCAGCTTCCGGTCAGACTGGGCAGGGCGTATTCCACGCGGGGGAAATGCCATGCGATGACGAAGGCCGCCTTGCGTTCCTCGCCGGGCTTGAGTGTCCAGCGCCGGCCCGCCGCGCCGATCAGTCTGATGGGTAGGGTTTTCTCCGCCGACTCACTGCTGTGGCCCAAGGATTGAAACACCGATTCCGGATTCGCGTCGCCGATGTCGGCACAGGCACGGTCGTCGGGTTCAGGCGCGAGCAGCGCCAGCGCCAGCGTGCCGAAGTCCACCACATCCGCCGCGGAAATGGGCGTGCCACCATCGTCCGTGAACACAATATAGTCCACGCCGATATTGCCCCAGGCACCAACCGCTTGGTCCACGATTTCCAAATGGGCCTTCTGTCCCGCGAATTCGTGCACGTCGAACCGATCTGTCTGCAGCTTGTTGTCATTGTTCCCGCAGGCCGTGCGCACGACTTTGCCGCCCACGACCAGGTGCAGACCGTTTTCCTCGGTGAGCTTGCCGCCGCCGATGAGAAAACGAATGAAGTTCCGCTCAATCGCGAATTCAGGGCTGATGAGCTTGCCGGTCGGGGTGTCTTTCGAGCCCGAGTCCCCGCCGGGCGCCGAGGAGTGGCTATTGACAAGCGCCTTGCCATGTGCGCCCATCGTTTGCGGCGATTGATACGCGGGGATTTCCGCCACTGTTACGGGGCGCGAACCAAATGCGGTGCCTTCCGTTTTCCACGTGCCATAGTTTCCCTCCTCGAAGTCGGCAAACACGATGTCCGGGCGGTTTGCGGTGCCGCTGTCGGCCCGACCGTTGGTCACGCTTGATTCCACGCGCAGCATGCCGCCGTCGCGCGCCACGCGATTGCGCCGCATGCCGGCCGCTCCCTTGCTGAATTTGCAGATGGCGTTCTCCAACCAGCCCGCGAGTTCCACCTCGACGGCGGCGGACGATGTGTTTTTCACCGCGAATTCCATCACCGTCGCCGGCAGGCCTGAGTCCTCGGCATTCAGCGGGATGAACGGCGAATACGCCTCCAACTTCACCGCCACCGGACACGCGGCATCGCTGTAGTTGACCGTGCCAATGGGATATTGCCCACAAAAGTTCACGTCCGGGAAACCGGTTTGATCTAACCGCCTCACCTGCGTTCCGCCCGCAGCACCCACCTTGAGGGCGAATCCCTGTTCGAGCGGAAACTTGGGCTTGAGTGGTTTCGCATAGTGATCCCCGCCGGAAACACCGGCCGGTCCCAGATCGGGCGCATTGAAAATATCCCAGTGCCAGAGCCGCCCGTCACCTCCCAGGTAAAGCTGGCCGGTGCAAATCCCGCCCACCGGCATGCCGATGGTGTCCAGTTCCGCGCCGCGATACACCGTCGGCACACCCCGATCGGTGAGCGAGCGCAACCACGCGGCACTCAATTTCTTGTCGGCAGGAATGAGCGAATACGCGAAGTCCGGCGCAGCAAACGGCCCGGCGATGGCCGACAAGTTCGGCAACGACGCCCCGGCGGCGGCGATGCCCGCCAGCCTGAGAAAATCGCGGCGGGCCAGACCGGGATTGCAGCCGCAGGCGCCAGTCGAGCAGGTGTCGGAGGCATTGGAGGTGTGCAAGTTAGTGGTGTTCATCAATCTATGCTGTTAGAAACTGCGTTGGGGGTGACGGCCGTTGGAAAAGCCGGTGGCCGGATCGGAGGACGGGGAAAAAGGGGGTGTTCGGTCTTCGGCTTTGGGGTTTTCAGCGACGGACATGGTGTTTTTTTCGAGTTCGGGGTTGCTGGACAGTTTAGGGAACATTTGCCTCGCGTCAAGGTCAGAATCCCCATGAAGCGCATCGCGGAGCATGAGACTCAGCAGGTTGTCGGGGAGTTCGTCCGGCAGATCGAACAGGTCCTCGACCCTGCCGTAAATAGGATGAAATTGGAGAATAAATGGATGGCAATGGATGGAAATGGAGGTAGAATCCCTGCATCCCATGCTTCCACCGCACATCCAGCCATCCAACGAAATGCTCCGCCTGATCGCGGCGATTGATGAATTCAAGGGCGAATGGCGTGCCGTTGAAAGCATCGAGCCGGAACGGCTCCAGTCGCTGCGGCGGATAGCCACCATCGAGAGCATCGGTTCTTCCACTCGGATCGAAGGATCCAAACTCAGCGACCGGGAAGTGGAGGCGCTTCTGCGCGGTCTGCGAACCGAGTCTTTCCGCTCGCGTGATGAAGAGGAAGTCGCCGGGTATGCCTATGTGATGGAGTCCGTCCAGGCATCGTGGGCGGACATGCCGGTCACTGAGGGGATCATCCTGCAGCTCCACCGCGATCTGCTCCGCCACAGCACGAAGGACGAACGGCACCGGGGCGAATGGAAAACCCTGCCAAATCACGTTGTGGCGGTCGGTCCCGACGGCAAGCAGATTGGAATCATCTTCGAGACGGCCACACCATTCGACACGCCAAGGTTGATGGAGCAATTGCTCATTTGGTTGGCCAAGGAAGAACATGAACCAAACCTGCATCCCTTGCTCCGCATCGCCGTCTTTATCGTGGTCTTCCTGGCGATCCACCCGTTTCAGGATGGCAACGGAAGACTCTCGCGTATCCTCAACAACTTGTTACTGCTGCGAAGCGGTTATTCCTTCGCATCCTACAGTTCGTTAGAAAGTGTCATTGAGCATGGCAAGGAGGCCTATTATCTCGCGCTGAGACGGACCCAGACCACACTTAACTCCCGGAGCGCCGACTGGGAACCATGGATTCGTTTTTTCCTGCTCTCGATGCAATCCCAGATCGACCGGCTGCGCGGGAATTTGAAGAAAGCCAGCATCAAGGAAAACTTCCGCCGCCTTTCCCCGCTGGCCGAACGGTTGGCGACGCTGCTGGCCGAACGGGGATCATTAACCGTGGCCGAGGCTGTTGCCGCAACGCAAACCAACCGGAACACGATCAAGGACAAGTTGAACGAGGTGGTTGAGGCAGGCCTGGCAGAGCTTCAAGGCAAAGGCCGTGGTGCGCACTACCGAATGATGAGGCGTTGACACCCACGACCGTGTATGGCCCGCGGACTGTTCACCACCGGATTCACTGTTGCAGAGGTTCTTGCCATCCAGCAACGGGCGAAGGACATGCCGATGGAGGGCAGGATTCATTGCCTCATTCGTTGGCAAACTGGAGGTCGAGTCCCAGGTCCTGCCTGAGTGCGTCTTCGATTCTCCGACCGACCACGGCGGCGGTCTCGCCATCAAGCAGGGCTTCGATGCCGGCAAGTTTCAACCTGTTCGGATCGGCGCACGGAGGAGTGGGTTCCCTCGGAACGGAAAGGTTCGACGGGTACTGGAGCCGATTATCAGGCAGCAGCGTCACGCCGGGTAGTTTCATGAATTCCTTCACTTGCTCCTGAAACGTCTTATAGTCATCCAGGTATTGATCATATCGCGCGAGTTGCCTGCGGTTCAATTCAAGGAACCGGCTGAATTTCCTCACTCCTTGTTCGCCCTCGATCTGGATGAAATAGTAAAGGATCAAATGGGCTGTTCGATAGAGTCTGGAGATGCGGCCCTCGGAGATCCTCGATCTGGGAGGAGCCACGGTCACGGGAGGCGACCCTGGACGAGTTTGTCTTCGCGGCTCGCTGGCGGGCGGATCACTCAGCCATTCCCGGTCGGTCATTGTCAGTACCTTTGCGACATGGAACAAAGGGAAAAACTTGCCCTTCAAAAAGTCCTTGCGTTGGGCGGCATTGAGTTTCACTGACCAGATGCGTCCATGTGACAGTTGTTTTTCATGGTCACGCACAAAGCGGTCAAGCACACCCTGTTTGATATCTTGCTTGTTGACCTTGAACGCCCCTCCTTCGAGTTGGAAGCTGGAGATATATTCGGCATAACCTTCGTTCAACCATAATGGCAGATTCACCAGCATGTCATTGGTGAGCATGTGGGTTATTTCATGGATGATGGGGCTCGGATCATATCGCGCGGCCGATACCTTGCTATACCCATCCGGCCCGGCTTTGATTCCCATGAAGTCCAGAGGAGCCAGGAATATCCTATCCTTGAGGATATAGACGCCGGCGCTCGTGGCGGGCCCGCCCGCAGCCCGATATTGCTGCAGGGTGCCGAAAAGTCGCGCCTCGAACACATCGTCCTTGGGTTTGGAAAGAATTCCAAAAGGAGATTTCGTATGCAGATCATAAGTCAGTTCGAAAACCTTCGCCAAATCCTGCATCAGCGCGGTGCCCAGGTGGACATTGGACCTGAAGCGGAAGTGCGCGGTGGTGTAAACAAAAGCATCCGCAGCGGCGATTGACTCCTTGACCTCCACCACGGGGACGGCGACTTGCGCATCCGTCGGCCATCCCTGCCATGCGACATGATATTCAAAGTGGTTTTCTTTGACAAAGGCGCTGTCCGCATTTGTTAGCTTGAGCAGCGGAATGAGCGTGATGTTGCCGTCTGGCAGCCTGAGAACCACATTCTCACCCTGAACCCCAAGGAATTCCGCGCGGAGGGCGGCCTCTCCGGTGCTGGTCCACTCGCGCTCCATGAGCTTGGTCCGGCCAGCAGGGTGTTGCTCACCCAGCCAGTCGCCTCTCTCCTTGCTGCCCGGCATTGCTGGGGCAAGATGGCGGCCCATGGGATGGAATCTGTCAGAATCAAGCTCAGCCACGATCCGGCTTGCCGGTATCCGCGGCAGATCGTCGCCGGTCAGATCGAGTTGTTCCGGGGCGGGCGGCACGCCTGGCGGGTTTTCCGCGGCCGCGAGGGCAACCACGGCGAAACAGCAGAGGATTGGAGCGGCAATGTTTCCTTTGCGAACCAACATATTTTCGCTTTTCAAGGAATCTAGCGGACGCCCCCGCCCAACGGCCGTCAAAATCCTCGGGAAATGCAGAATCGTTAGAACGGGATGTCGTCCTCTTCCGCGAAATCCTCGGCCGGTGCGGCGGACGCCCCTTGTTGCGGCGCGGCGGATCGCTGCGGAGGGGGACGGTTGCCTTGTTGCTGGCCGCCTTGTGGTTGGGAGCCCTGGGGGGAACCGCCACCGCCACCCCCCTTGCCATCCGGCAGGAATTGGAGGGTTTCGCCGATGACCTTGAGTTTGCTGCGTTTCTTGCCGGTTTCCTTGTCATCCCAAGTGTCCATCTGGAGGCGGCCTTCGATGTAGGCAAGGCGGCCTTTGCTGAGGTATTGCTGGGCCAGCTCGGCCTGGCGGCCCCAGAGGGTGACTTCGACGAAAATGGTTTCCTCCTGGCGGACGTTTTGCTCGTTGTTCCAGATCCGGTTGATCGCCAGGGTGATGTCGGCCACAGCGGTGCCTTTTGGGGTATAGCGAAGTTCGGGATCCCGCGTGAGATTGCCGATGAGCATGACTTTGTTTAAATTGGCCATAACGAGAGGAAACTAAAGGTTGAATGCGAGCGACATCGTTGAATGCCGCTCGATAGTGCGGAGACCCGGCTCAAGCGACGCGTTGGAAATGCTGTAGGTGGACCTTGCCGTTGAGACGCAAGCGAGCCTGGAGCTTCGACACAATTTCCGGACTGCCGGTGAAGACGTAGTTGACGTAGTGTCCGGCTTCCAGGTGGCGCGCGTTGTAGGCGAACTGACGGCGGCCGAGCTGGGCGACCTTGTCGATTTTGCCGCCTTCGGCTTCGATTTCCCGGGCAACGGAACTCACAAGTTCATCGAGAGTTCCGTCCAGGGATTTGGTGTTAAGAACGATCAGGCCTTGGTATTTGCGACTCATCGGGGGGTGGATTGGGTGGATTGGGTGGATTGCTGCGGGGGTGGTAGCGGTTCGCCGCGGCGGCGATACCTTGTGAACGCGCAACTTGCACCGCTTCCAGCGCCATGGCAAGCATGTTTTCCAAAAGTGGGCGTTCTTCCGGCGTGAAGGCTCCCAGCACATGGCCGACCATCGCGTCGGACGGGCTGCTGCCGATGCCGAGCTTGAGCCGGGCAAAGCCGTCGCTGCCGAGGTGTTCGAGGATGGATTTGATGCCGTTGTGGCCACCGGCGGAGCCTTTTTCGCGAAACCGCAGGGTTCCCAGCGGCAGCGCGGCATCGTCATGGACAACCAGCATCTGGTCCGGGGTCCACTTATGGTAAGCCAGAAACTGCCGCACTGCCCGCCCGCTGAGGTTCATGAAGGTTTGCGGCTTGAGCAGGACCGTGCCGCTCCCCGGCAGCTTGGCCATATGCCCCTGCCACTGCGGAACCGAGCGAAAGACCACTCCCTCAGCGGCGGCCAGTCGGTCCACGACCATGAAGCCCACGTTGTGGCGGGTGGCTTCGTATTGCCGCCCCGGATTGCCAAGACCGACGATGAGGGAAAAGGACATGCCGGGAGAAGGTAACCACTTGGGCACGGCTGGAAAGCCGACTTTTCGCAGAATCGGCACTTTCTTGCGTTCGTTGCTCTAACAATCTCCCCAGCCTCCGCGCCGAAGCACTACAGTTCATTCTCCACTCCGGTCCGGTTCCCTGACCCATCCAGTTCATTGTTCTGCGCAACCCAAGAAAAATTCACCCGCCATGAAATTTGCGCTTGCGCCCGCCAGCCCGCATGCTATGACTGCCCCGGCCAAATGAGCGACCATTCATTTGCATGGGGTTACGGAGCAAGTCCCCCGCCACAACACAGCCAATGCCTCGGTAGCTCAGTTGGTAGAGCAGTTGACTCTTAATCAATTGGTCCTTGGTTCGAGTCCAAGCCGGGGTACCCCTTGAAAATCAAGGGGTTACGAACGAAAATGAGAGGCATTTGTCTCCTGAGAAAAGTCAAATTCCGGCAGTTTTCCGGCAGTTTGGGAACGAACGAATGAGTATCATTGATCTCATTTGATACTTTGAAGAGTGGGCAACGTGCTTCCGTGTCGGCCTCTAGAGGGGGGCAAACACTCGGTTAGAAGCAACCCGTCCTCACGTCCCGCCCGCCGCGGGGAGGTCCCAAACGATGCACATGGCATCCGCATTGATCCCACCCTCCCGACATTGAGGGGGGGGGGTGACAAGTCCGACGGTCCTGGCCATGACTCCGCCGGCTCCCACGCCGTCTTTACCTTTGGCAAGGGGTCTTCATCCTGCCCCTCATCTCCACGGCGACTCCTCTGCCGCCTTCAGGGATTTCCCTGGGTGAGACATCTTTCGGCGGTGTGCTTGAGGGATTTGACGGTGAACTTGGATGGGGTCGGCTTGCTGTTATCGTTGACTGTGATGGCGTCACGGATGGGCGCTCATCTCTTTGACGTTGGCCGCTGTTGCGAAACGTTAT